>Ga0247741_1001717_pt1 | contig 12150 bp, 16 predicted proteins | sample UWRJL213509R2_FD_180945 | JGI IMG/M metagenome (GOLD analysis project Ga0247741, IMG submission 180945) | Plant litter microbial communities from Arlington Agricultural Research Station in Wisconsin, United States - UWRJ-L213-509R-2 | ecosystem: Environmental > Terrestrial > Plant litter >...
ACTGATTCATGGACCCACCCATGTATCCAGAATACGACGGGGAGGTTTTTCTTCGATCCTAAGCCTCCGGGAACAAAGACACTAAGTATTGAGTTTGATAAGTAATGTTAGTCGCGGTAAATGGAAATGTCTACCCTTATACGACACTGAGGAAAGATAACATACTTTAAGAATAGACAATCCTCACTCGCATCCGGCTCCGCCTCGAGTTCCGCCCTCCTAAACACCTCCCCTGCGGTCCTTGCACTAACAGCACCACTGGTACTATTATCCCTGAACGGTGACCTCTCCCTACTCCCAAACCCCGACTGCAAACACTGTACCGGCTGCCGATCCGCCCTCTGTACACTACGCGTTGTCCGAGGCGGCTGGGGCGCGGCCCACCTCAACGACCCCGTCGGTGGCGCGGCGTACCGCACGCCGAGGAAGTGGGTATTGCTGGCGTTGGTGGCGGCGTCGAAGAAGGGTATCCCGGAGTAGGCCGCATAGCTGAGGGATACTGTTGGATGGGGTGATGAGATAGAGGTGGATGGGTTTATGGCGTTGGTGAAGCCTGGTCCTGGTGAAATAGATAAGACGAAGAGCGCGGATAAAACTCTGTGGAGTGTTAGAGCGCGGCGCATTTTTGGCGAAACTTGCGCTGGGGTTCGTCCTTTAGGTCCTGCTCGTGATCCCTGGTAACCAAACCTTTGAAGAGAAAAAAAAACCCATCAATTTACAGTATTGCTTAGTATTAGTAAACCGCAGAATACTGATAACAGTTCCGAAAAATTTGTAGTCATCAGATGCCACTAGTTCCGGATGCATCAGCCAATAAATTGGCTGGACGTAGGACATTATCAGGTCACGAGCAATCGACAGTGTTAAATTCGGAAAACAACATTCACCCGGAAATTGATCAAGTTTGTAATCGTCCTGATCATGATCACAGCCCTGTGATGGATAGCAATATTGTGTCGATGACCTTGGAAATGGCGTCAGCGATCAACGGAATGTTCATACATCCAAGTAATTCGTCTTACGATAAGTTGCCTAAAGTGCTTAGAAAGACGAACGAAAGTACAAACCGGTACCCGTGGCGACCTCGAGTCATACCATACCGCCACTATATTTGAAGTTAGCAGCCTGAGCGCTAGTGGAAGTAAGCGCCTACCCACCCCCTCCCAGCTCCGTCTCTCTCGTGCCATATTAGATTATCGATACATCGAATGATCATCATCGACAACACCAGACCCCAAACGTCCAAGCGCTAACCAGTCGCGTTATCGTTGCATTGGATACTAGCAGGGGGTTCAGTCACTATTTGAGACTGACATCTTATCGTTGATCTCTGGTGCATAGTTGACCCACTTCGATTCTGCTTCCGAGTCGGAGATCAATCGAGAGACAAGAGTGGGCAAGTTTAAATTCCCGCCCTCCGCCCCACCCGAAAAGGAGATCATTGCTTTATTTAGCCACAGACAACTACCACCACTGGCACTTCACCAGCTACGAACCCGATCCACACCATCCTGCAACATCCCTTGAAAATACGCCTCAGTTTCTCATCCTCAAATATAACAACATTTGCCAGTAAGTAACAATCATTTTATTGCTCCGCCATGTGCCATTATTCATAGAAAAAAGCACATATAATAAAATGCCGTGTATGTGTTATGACATGTAAAAATTGCCTATGATGATTTCGTGATAATGTGTATCCGGTAGGATTTGAGAGTGAGTTGTAGTTGTAGTTGTAGTTGCTGAAGATAAGATGCCAATGATTGAGAAAAGAAGGAAGGAACACAAAGAAAGAATGGAGACCAACTCGAAGGACGTCAAAAACCAGACCAAAAGTCGAAACCAAAGGAATGAAGAGAAACCCCAACGAAAATCGAAAGTCAAACGAAACGAAACGAAAGAAACCAAAATGAGAGGAAACGAATGCATGCATATATGTAGGATGAGGGGATGTGTTGCATATAAAGTTAACGATAGCACAGGTAGCAGGACGACAGTGGACGTGGATTATACATATATACTTTGTTGGAGGACAGGTGGAGATACGAGGAAGATGGAGTGGAACGTATGGCGGACATTCTGTACAAAAATTAATTGTGTTGTAGTAAGAGAATGGTACCTCCCCGATTTAAGTACAGATCATTGTCAAGTCACATAACTACAAAATCTGTACACTATATAGATGGTAATAAAAGTGAGAAATGGATGGGTTGTATAGGAGATAGAGTGAAGTTTATCACAGAAGACAAAAATTGTGTCGTAGGTGAGTAAAAAGTGTCGCAGACAGAGTAAACCTTGGGGCACAAAGTGAAAATCGCGTTGTAAAAGGTGAAAATCATGTCGCAGATAGCGAAAAATGTGTCGCATACACCAAAAGATACACTCGTAGACCATATGAGGGACATATTTGATTTATGGGGGATGGATTTTTTACTATCTGCGACACAAATTTCACCTTCCAGGACACATTTCTCACTTCATACAGCACATGCAGCTCAGTTTTCATATTGTACGAGACATTTTACTCCATCTACGACACAATTTTTACTTTCTGGGACACAATTTATTCCAACCAGACACAACTAACCCATTCCTTAGTTGAATCATTGTCTACGTAGTGTACAGAAATTTATATATACACTACCTAACATGATGTTTCTTACGCAAATAATAATCTGTACTTAAATCTGGGGGATAGCGTTCTCTTACTACAATACAAATAATTTTTGTACAGAATGCCCGCCATAGGAACCACATAATACCCAGAGAGCAAGAACAAAAGAATCGAGGATGAATTCCGAGTGTTGTGGACGCGAGTGGGTGTGCGGATGGGAGACGGGGATCATGCATCATGTGTGAATGCGGTCGTGTGAGGGAGTGAGTAGCTGGATGACCCATGGTAGCTGTGCACTGTGAACGACAGAGGAGGGGAATACAGCAGGCCCGGGTGTCAAACGCCTCACTCGACGTCTCAGAGCCCGAACTCGCTCCAAATGTATCCAAGAGGACCTCACGCCTTTTCTTTCAACTTTCCTCTCTGCCGCTTTGCTCAGATGGCATCCTCTAAAGAACCCATACAAGACTGTCAAGTACGGATCGTCATCACGTAGGTGGACCGATTGACACCACATCAATAGGTTCAGTTTGCGTCGATCGTATCTTTCAAGGCAGCGAGGAATTGACATCGTCGCCTGCAGAAGGTTTAGGGCTTGATGCTAATATCAATGGCATAAGGGAAAGTAAAATGCAACTTCTGTGATTTCTTAACTTGTACAACTTTTCTTACACATCGAGGCCAAGCCCAGGCCATAGGTATATGCACGCACACCTCAGGTTCCTTCGAATACCCATTCCCTCCTCTCCACATCTTCTGGATCATAATCGCCCCTTTCCTCAACTGCCACACCATCGGGACTATTCCCTGACCACCAATCTTGGGTACGATCTGTCCATCGAGAAGCCAACGTAGTACATTGGGCCCATCTTGCTATACTCGCGAACCCAAGCACAGACACTCGCGCTTTGGGTTTTGACACAACAATGAACTCCTTATCCTTCCACTCACTCTCGGGCCGCGGCCAGAAAATGTCCACTGATGGATCGCAATGAAACTTGACTGCTATCGTCTCTGTGTAACAGCAGTAGGTGAACTGTGGCAAATCGTGAGACCAAGGGTTTGGCCATGGTAGCGTGGGTGGGCGATGATGAGCGAGAATTAGTGCGTTGCCTACTAAATATCTCAGAGAAAATCCAAGATGCGTCAGAATAGGAGACGAACCCATGACATCTATAGTAGCGCCTCCATCCTTGCAGCACAGGTGACCCTGGTGATTGATAAAAAACGCCTTTGAAATAATGGTCATTTGACAGGGCCTTGTAGTGAAGCATTCGGTAATACGCCCAAAAGCATCATTTGTGACATCCATTTTGTTGTAAAGACTCAACACTGTGCCATCTTTTGTCTCGTGAAAATGTGGCTGTAGATATTGGTCACTACCCTTGGCTCGAATGCGAAAGTAGCCTCGAGGGAACCCAGTGTCAAAGTTAGGCTTGGATAGTGACAGACACCCCGAGTCTGTCAACGCTGCCTGTGCCCCCGAAGAATTGGCGCCGTCTGCTGTGTGGTTCATGGTCAAAGGTCAGACGCCTGATTTGGAGCCAGGTGCCATCTGATTATCTACTCGATAAGCGCCCATAAATTTCCACGGAACTTCAATCCTCCGGATAATTATTTATCCTACAAATACATGGTATTTCGACATGGGTCCATAACCCATACCCCTCCTTAGCCAAGGGTCATATATTTAAGCTACTATACGTCCCCGAATAGAACCTCTTGCTCTCTAACCAGGCACGCGGGGTCCTGATAAGCTGGAAAGCCAAAATTCTATGTGTCAAACCCTCCCCGAAAGCATTAGAGATTCCGAAGAAACGTCTCGCTATATTCTCAATTCAAATCAGATCTCTGCAAGAATTAAACGCGCAGCTATCCTCAAAGTGAAACCATTTCTGAGCGGATTGGTTAGACCACGGAATCAAACCACGATGGAGTGATATCTTGGAGACCGACCTCGAAAGGCTGGATAACATTCAGTCCCCCATTTGCGCCCCAACGCGGAGTTCATGATCCCATCCCCAGTTAAACTTGGAAATCGGTGATGACCTCTTGAGTGAAAAACATCCGAAGGAATATATATATATATAAAATCAAGTAGGTTGTATACCTTGACTCACTGGGCGGGCGGGGGGGATGGGGCGCTCGAGATTGATATTCAAGTCCCCAAGACGAGCCCCGATCCAACCCAAGCGCGCCCATCGGAAGATACATTTAATTAGACGACTGGATCGACCCCAGCCTCGACAAAAACAAAGAGGACTATGTGACAATACCTGAAAATCCCCCCCCCCTTCCCCAGAAAGCATAGTAATTTCTTTTCTGCGTTTTTCGTACAAGCCAACCCCAATAACCCGCACACCTTTAACCCTCCGTTCCTACCATCCCCACTTGGCAAGTTACATAAACCTAAAAATCGGCGTCAACTTCTAACCTCTTGAGCGAAAAACATCTGACGGACTTGAAGGAATTTATATATATATAAAATCAAGTAGGTTGTATAGCTTGACTTACTCGGGCGGGGGAGATGGGATGCTCGAGATTGATATTCAAGTTCCCAACAACAAGCCCTCGTCCAACCCGAGCACGATGTTCTCAACCCATCGGAAGATACATTAGACGACTGGAACGAGAACCAAGAGCACTACGACTCGGATACCTGCCTTTTGCTTTCTCTCCAGAAAACGCGTACGCAGTACTTTCTTTTCTGCATTTCGGGGCGATGAAGGCGCACCCCGAAAATCTATAACCTGGGTTATGGTGGTGTCGACTGTACAATCCCCCAACGGACGATCGATATAAACTTTTTATAACCATTGCAATGCTGCTCATAGAAAAAAATACATATAATAAAATGCCGTGTATGTTGTTATGATATGTAAAAATTGCCTATGATGATTTCGTGATGATGCGTATCCAGGAGGATTTGTAGTTGCTGGGGATAAGATGCTAGTGATTGAGAAGGGAAGGAAAGAGAGGGAAGAAAAGAATGAAAAATGGACACAAAAACGAATGTAAACCACCTCGAAAGACGTCAACAACCAGAGGAATGAAGAGAAACCCCAACGAAAATCGAAAAAGCCAAACGAAACGAAGGAAACCAAAAGGAGAGGAAAACGTGCATGTATATAGGATGGGGGGACGTGTTGCATATAAAGTTAACGATAGCAGGACAACTTGGGACATGGATTATATATATATTGTTGGAGGACAGGCGGGACCGCATAATACCCAGAGAGAAAGCAAGAGCGAAAGAATCAGGGATCATTGCTTCCCCATACCAGAGCCCAACACGTTCTCACCCTCCTCACCAGGCGTGCCGGGTACACTCTCCCGGCCCCCAAGCCTGTCCTTATCCTTCTCCTTCTCCCCATGCCCAGCCCCGCTCCGCCTCCTCGCAAGACTGATCCCCAACGTCCACCTCGCGTGGGGTCGCTTTTTAGCGAGCGACGGCGGAACGGGGGGGTTGTTTGTTGAGGAGGGTTTGAGTGTGAGTTTTTGATACGAGTTGGGGTTTGATTGCGATTGCGATTGAGGACGAGATGGAGTGTGGTAGGGGTGTTGCGGACGCGAGTGGGTGTGCGGATGGGAGACGGGGATCGTATGTGAATGCGGCCGTGTATGGGTTGCGTGTCCATGGTGGGTGTGAACGTGAACGATAGAGGGGACTACAGCAGGTGTCGACGCCTCACTGGACGTCTCAGAGCCCGAACACGCTCCATCACTTGAAGCCGCACTTTCGCTCGTGCTCTCACTCGACGACGAGCTTTCAGAGGTGACCAACTGCAAAGGCAGCCGATGTGGGTAGGATCCGCCTGGTGCGATGCTGATCGATAGTGGGCCTGCTGTCGAGTTTGGTGAGCTCGCAGACGAGGAGGAGCTCGAACTGGAGCTGGAGGCCATATACGACGATGTGAGGTGCATACTCGGCGGACTAGCTGACACCGACCCCGATCCTGGGCTGTCCGTGCTGGACTCGGGAAACGGGTACTCGAACCGAATCGAGTTGGTCGCAAATGGCGTCCCGATTATATGGGAGGAGGGCGAGTGGAGTGTTAGGTCTGCGAGAGATGGGAGGCTTGGTGGTGTTATGGATGAGAGGGATGGAGGAGAGGACATTGCGGCAGTGGGGAGGGTAATGCGGCGAGGAGAGGAGGATAAGAGGAGAGGAGGAGGGAGACGGAGAGAAAAGGTGCGTTGCTGTGGTGTCTCTGTAGGAGCTGCTGGCGTTGGTGGCTCCCCGTTCACAATCACAGCTGCGGCCTATCGTAAAGAGAGAGAGAGATCAATTATTTGAAAAAACATATCGCAGGACTACCCACCTCATCCGGGTCATGATCGTCGTCCTGATCTATGACGTTTTGGCGCTCCACCTCTTCTAATGCAGACGCAGTTGCAGACACCGACTCCACAGCTGCACCGCTACCAGGCCCTGTGTGAATATCTAATAGCAGCGAGGACATAGTAGAGCCCTTGTCATCCAAACTGAGCTTATCCGAAGCCAAAGGATGGTAGGAGGAGGAAACAGTGAAATCGTGAGTATCGTACCACCAAGTATGCTTTGTCACCAGGACGTGGGATCCCCAGGGCAAAAAGCAAGCTCGAAGCAGCCTCGATGTGCTGGTGGGTCAATAAAAATCCCAGAGGTGTTCCTGCACGTGCGAGAACTTTCGATTGTCTTCGCCACGTGTCGTTGCGGCGGGGTTGCCGTGCTTCCTCGATAAGCAGAGGCTTCAAGCACTCTGATAGTATCTCCGCCGACGACGATGCCGACGCTTCTCTGCTCTCCTCTCTGCTGCTCGCCATGCATCCAACATTATCCCGCAACTCCCAACTCAACCACTGCGCGGAATCCCAGTTTCTCTCCTAGCCGACGCCCACTCAACGGACGTCATCGGTGACGCACTGGGCCCAACGCGTCGAGCAACGAGGCCAGGATGAATCAGGATCCCATGACCGGCTTGATGTGGGAGGCGTTAGAGCGCGGAATGTTGTAGAAGACTCAGAGAGAAGGTTCCATGATTGGCCAAGGGGAACGTGGACACAGGATGGCACTGATTGTCAAGTTGGAACTGGGAGGAAGCTGGTCCGTGCGCCAGTCTCCACATCCGATCGCTGAGCGATGCGATGTTCGTGTCGTCGAACACTAGTCAGTCGGAATCCAGGTAAGCCGTAGATGCAGAATATCAGATACGGTAATGGTTGCCATAGCGTATAGCATACAACATACGCGCAGTACGATGTCGATGACCGCCGCAGATCGATAGCCTAAGCAGAACCCCCGGGGCCCGGGGGCACAGTCACCAGTGCAGTGCAGATCCTCCTTCTCAACAGAGACTCAAATATATACCCCCCTGCCCTACGTCCTAAACGCATGGCCACACTTCAAAAAAAAGAGTCTCGATCGAGGCCTTGAATGATTTCATATTCTAGGCTGGCATTTCCGACATGTGCGGCACTGGGATAGACGCCGAGAGAGCGGTCTAGGCCTTGCGTCATTGGCTTGGCTTGTGTACTGCCAGTGGGCGCTTAATTACCCCCCTGTAGCTGCCGGCATTACTTTATGCCCACAACCGCAGCTGCTACTCTCAGGAATCACCGGTGTCATCACTGGTTCACCAACCGATCTTTGTCAACAACATCACCCCGCGTTATAAATAATTATTTATTCCGAGCATTAAATAAAATATTGCGGTCGATCTTCTTGGACATTGGACTCTTGATTTTACGTGGGCGCCGGGTGGTGGGGGTTGGCTAACCATATTTTCTATGACACCTGACCTTCGATAACGCTTTGTCCCACACCTTTTAATAGCTGCTGGGGTTTTGAAGAACGCCTTCAAGTTGTATCATGTTATGAATCATGATCAGCCGCTGGGTGGCAGTGCTCTGGACTTTTCCGCCGCATGTATTCCGCTGCAGTTTCCAATTCGTGATCCAAGTAAATCTTTGATGACGCGCCTAACTGGCAACATCACCCATCAGTCCTCAGTCCTCAGCTTGCATCTCTAAAGTATCGAAAATGGATCTCCTTTACAAAGCCTTCGAATTCGTTGGAAAGTCCTTGATGTCCTCCCCATACTTCCTCCCATGCCTCGCGATAGCAGGCTTCTTTGCGTTTCAGTTCCTGATGATCCTTCCCCTCTTCCTGGAGGTGAGTTCACACTTTCTTCCAGCTGTCACTTCTCCTTGTTGTTGTTGTTGTTGAGCGTTGAGTTACAGAGAGCGCCAAAAGAAACACCTGGTCGACTTGAACGCGAGTTAGACGGTCCGGCTCTTCCTCCCTCTGGGCGAGAGGGGAAGGGGAGGGAGGAGATGCGAAAGGAGGGGGGAGGAGAGGATTGACTCGGAGTGGGAACGGGGGGGAGAGGAGAAGAGGAGTACTAGGAAGAGAAAGAAGGCCCATCCTCGAATGGAATGTACATCACACACCAAAGCACCTCAGTCACTCTGCTTTCAGTTTGGTTTTCGATTGGCTTTTCATCGATATTGCTTAGGATGGTATTAGAACGTATGTATTGTATCTAATTCACACTTTCGAGGGTCAATATGCTAGGTGGAACGTGGACCCAGGCTGATTGTCAAGTTGGAACTGGGAGGGAGCAGGTCCGTGCGCGGCGCGCCCCACCTCACAAGTCTCCAAATCCGATCGCTGAGCGATGCAATGTTCGTGTCGTTGAACACTAGTCATCAAGCAGTATCCCACAGTGGACGCGGGATATGGGCGCCTAATTACCCCTGCCACTGTGTTGTCAAGAATCACCCAAGATCTACTGTTGGGAAATTTCCCATTAGCGTATAACTACTCGAGGCCTGAGGCAGCTGACGGACTTGTGAAAACTTGTCAGTTTTCTGCGGGAAGACATATCAGTGATTTATCAGGCCACACGTTAAGCACTTGTACTTGATGATCAAGGCTGTTTCCTCTTGGACCGCATGGCCACTTTAAAAGCGCAACAATTCAAAAGCCGACTCGGAGTCTCGATCGAGGGCCGTACTTATCCCCGTGTATATCTCAGTTCGTAGGTATGCGTCATCGCAACGAACAGATCGTTTTAAATTCTACATAATGTCAAAAATTCTGCAAGTTGTACCATCTATTGAAGGCCGTGAGCTCCTTCAATCCTCGAATCTATCGCAATATTTCACTTTCCGGCTCCTGTCCCGGAGCTTCTTCTACCACCTAGCTTATTATGGTCTCATCACACCGACTATTTCCATGTCGCTCTGTATAAGTAGATACAAATAGATAATTTATTGAGAGTGTTAAAATGTTGCGGTCGATCTTCTTGGACATGGACTCGTGATTTTAAGTGGGCGGTGGGGGTTGGCTAACCATATTTTCTATGACACCTGACCTTGGATGTCGCTTTGTCCCACACCTTTTAATTGCTGCTGAGGCTTTAAAATTTAAAGAACGCCTTGTATCATGTTATGAATCAGCCGCCGGGTGGCAGTGCTCTAGACTTTCCGCCGCATGTATTCCGCCCAAATTCCGCCGTAGTTTCCAATTCGTGATCCAAGTACACCTTTGACGACCGCGCCCAACATCACCCCTCAGGCCTCAGGCCTCAGCTTGCATCTCTGAAGTATCGAAAATGAATCTCATTTACGAAGCTTGCGAATTCGTTACAAAGTATTTGGCACCATCTATATTCTTCCTCCCATGCCTCGCGATGGCAAGCTTTTTGGCGTTTCAGTTCCTGATTATCCTTCCCCTCTTCACGGAGGTGAGTTCACGCTTTCTTCCAGCTGTCACTCTTCCTTTTTGTTAAGCGTTGAGTTTACAGACAGCGCCAAATGAAACACCTGGTCAACTTGAACACGAGTTAGATGATCCCGCTCTTCCTCCCTCTGGGCAAGAGGGGAAAGAGAGGGAGGAAATGCGAAAGGAGGAGGAGGGAAGAGAGGATTGAGGGGATTGACTTGGAGTGGGAACAGGGGGAAGAGGAGAGGAGGAGTACTAGCACCCTCGAATGAAATGTACATCATCCCTCCACCACACCAAAGCACTACAGCACCTCAGTCAGCCCTCATTTGGTTTGGGCTTTTGACTGGTTTTTCCTCGATATTGCACAGGATTACATTAAAACGTATGTATTGTATCTAATTCACACTTTTGAGGGTCGATATGCTAGGTGGAACGTGGACCCAGGCTGATTGTCAAGTTGGAACTGGGGGGAAGCAGGTCCGTGTGCCCCACCTCACAAGTCTCCACATCCGATCGCTGAGCGACGCGATGTTCGTGTAATTGAATACTGGTCGTTGCACAGTAGACGCGGGATATGGGCGCCTAATTACCCCTGCCTGTCAGTGTCAAGATCTACTGCCGGAAAATTCCTCTGACGGACTTGTAAGAACTTGTTAGTTTTCTGCGGGAAGACATATCAGTAATCTATCAGGCCTCACGCTAAGCGCTTGTACTTGGTGATCAAGGCCGATTCCTTTTGGGACGCATGGCTACCTCAAAAGCGCAAACATTCAAAAGCCGACTTAGAGTCTCGATAGAGGGCCGTATGATCTCATAACACTGACAAAGCGGGTATAAACAATTACAGCGACCACCGTGAACATTGGAATATCTCAGGTAGGTATGCCTCATCGCAACAAACAGATCGTCTCAAATTCTATGCTCAGTTGCCACTAGTACTGCAGCCCTTCAAACGAAATCTTAGTACTTACAAACCTCAAGCGCTTTATGACGTCGATCATAGTGACAGACACTGGATTTGGAAAGTCGATTCATTTGGGGTATTGCTAAAGTTCAAGTTTACAGGAACAAGATAACCGGCACCACCCCCATGATGACTGCCCACCCGCCCCTTGGCACACAATGCGCACTATTAGTACTCGACGGGGATGGGGACGTCCCAGTACCGCTACTCGATGGTGCCGTCGATGTCGGCGCCATCGTAGTAGCCGTCCTAGTCCCCGAAGGGCCCTGGCTGAACACCCTCGCCAAAACAGCAGGCGGGTAGGTCCCGGGATCTTGACCTGCGTCTAGCTTGGAGACGGTTCTGGATAGCGCAGACCAGGCGGTGTCGAATTGGGATGGGTTGTATGTTTTCAGGGAGTCAGGGCTAGTAGGGGCGCATGAAGTAGATTAATTTAGAGCTAGAAGGAAAATGGAGAATGGGGAAGGACCGTACGTAGATGCGAAATATTCCTCTATCCCGCTCTTTATATTAGGATCGAGCAGCTCACGCGCCGGACTCGCTATGATTCCATTGACAATCGTGTAGATCGGGATCTTTGGATAGGGACCTAGGGTGTTATTGTAGGCGCACATCAACTTGTCCTCGGTGTATACCTATTCGTAATCCTGAGATGCAACACCGGGGAACATTAAAAGTATAACGCACTATAACTCCCCTTGCACCAAGCGTCTGCACCTTTGATATTATAGCCTCGGTTGTGTTGGCGGGTTGGTTACAAGAAACGAATGGCATCCATTTTGTCGTATTGGCGGTGGGAGTGGACGCGCCGAGTGATTCTTCGGGGAACATGGTCAATATGGTAGATAATATAGCGCCGCT
>Ga0247741_1001718_pt1 | contig 12143 bp, 14 predicted proteins | sample UWRJL213509R2_FD_180945 | JGI IMG/M metagenome (GOLD analysis project Ga0247741, IMG submission 180945) | Plant litter microbial communities from Arlington Agricultural Research Station in Wisconsin, United States - UWRJ-L213-509R-2 | ecosystem: Environmental > Terrestrial > Plant litter >...
AGCCTTCTCCATGTCGCCCTTGTATTTCCTTAGAACCTTCCTAGCCGTTGGAGCATCCACATTTCCCACTGCCGCCAACATATCAGTGTTGCTCTGCTCTTGCAGCTCTTGCTCTTTAGTTAGCTGCATATCTACACGGATAGATCGTGTAGGATTCGGATGAGAATGTGAGTTTCGAAATGGTATGAGCTCGACCTTGGCTTGAGCGCCTCTGTGAACGGTTATTGATGCTGAGTCAGCAGAGCTGATCTAACTTCCACTGCCGGGTAAGTCAAGGGGTATCCAGGACGTCAATAAAAGACACGATCCCCTTTTTGGATGTAAAATGGGTTGGGAAATCGAATTCTGAAGTCCGTTTACGGACAGCATCCTTAGGTGAAAAGTTAGAGCGAGATTACTGAAAACTGAGAAATTTTTCGACCCCCATTTCTGACAACTTTTCTGCACATATCTCATCGTTCTGAACACTTTTCGAAAAAAATTCTGAGATTTTGGACCCCTCCCTCCCCCCAAATTTCCTTATATGGTAACTAAGTAACCGCTGACAGGAAAAACCTCGGAGGTGTAAAAATCGATTTCCCGGCCAGATTTAATGCCGAAAACAAGATCGTGTTTTTTTTTTGGGTATTGGACACCCCTTGTGGATGCATGAGGGTGATCATGTTGAGAGAAAGTGCGTGAGACCGTAGCGCCGTAGCATTCAAGCCGCCGATCGCATGCGCGGACCGGCATCAAGGATTAATATCTGACTACCAAAGACTATTCAGAGCAATTGACCATACAATGTAATTGTAGGCAGTATGCGCGCGCAGCAACGAGGTACTTTCACACAATGAAATGCGTAATACGGATGGGTTCGAGACTAAGTGATCCAGATGATGTTCAATTGACGCGAAATATTTTCAATATACATTCTCCTTTGAACCGTCCCTCGGGCAATACTTTATATAGCAGATCACTCAACGGAGGGATCTACCTTGACGATGACCTTGCCAGTCGCTCTTCCAGACATAATCCGATCATAAGCTTTGAGTGTATCATCGAAGCTGAACACGGAATCAACGACTGGCTTCAAAGACCCTTAAAAATAGCATATTTCGTCAAGAGTAATGTTTTTAAGAAGGTACCCGACGAACCCTCCGAAACATATCGATGCAGCTGTTCCAGGTCTTCTTTCTTGGGAGTCACGAGGACAATCCTAATGACAGAGGATCATGTTTAGTGCACAGTTCAGCAGAATTTTTAGGAACAGTTAACTAACACGAAAGGTGCCTTGACACCACCCAGGACTGAAGGCCAAAACATGGAGCCCACCGTTTTCCCCAAGTTACACAGCTCCGAGACAGAAAGGCCTTTGGGTTGAGGGCCGACACTCAAGTAGACCCCACCAGGAGAGAGATAAGAATTGCTCTGGGTGTATAAGGAAGGATCGACCAGCCCAACAGCCTCCAGGATGTAGTCAAATTTCTTCTCCTTGGCGTGTTCGGTGAGATAAGTCGGCAGGGAGACTTTGGTATAGTCGACAAACTAGAGAACGTGTCTATGAGTATTGCGTCTTGGATACACGACTGTCGACGAACCTCATCGGCGCCGAGTGAACGAAGCAAGTCTTCCTTCCCTCCAGACGCGCTCACCGTGACATGTGCACCTCTAATTTTGGCCAGCTGAATAGCAAAGATCCCAACAGAGGTGCTTCCGCCATTTATGAAAAGGCGCTGGCCAGGCTGGACATCACAACGGTTGAAGATTACTTCGTACGCGGTGAGCCCTGTGAGAGGAAAGGAAGCTGATTGAGTCGGTGTGACATTTGGCGGACGGTTGACGAGCCAATTCGCCGAAAGCTTGCAGTACTCCATCAAAGCGCCTTGGTCAGTACTCCTGGCTTGATCTTGATATGTGGTGAGGGATAAAGTAAATGCCCGTGGGCTTCAATGCTTACCTGACGGAACCCAGCCAAAAACATGATCCCCGTTCTTGAATCGGGTTCCGTTTGCGTCGACGACAACTCCAGAGAGGTCATATTCCGCAACGCGAGGTCTTCCCGCCATTATATTGGGAAGTAGTCTGAATAACTTGTATCCTCTATAAAAGTGTTTTGAGATGGCAGCTCCTAGAGATAGGAAGCGAGGCATACACAGGGTTTAGAGCAGCTGCGTGCACTTTGATCAGCAGCTCGCCTTGGGCGAGTTTCTTATCTACTGGCCAATCTTTCTTGTTCGAGAGGGCGACAGATGGCACGCCGCGAGCAACGTTCACCCAAGCGCTTTGTTGGTCTGGAATATTAAAATCGTTGGACATGGTGGTGAAGATCCAAGTGTGTGATGTCGCTAAATACGCGATTTCTATGGTTCAACGCTCCAGGCCACCACCAATCATTGACGTCAACGCTGGCTCATTAGGGGCAAAGCCGGTGTCGATCATGTTGACTGTGGGGTTTCGTCAGCTTCTGTCTACACTTCGATTACAGGCAAAAGTTTTATCCATACCCTTCACGCATTTTCTGGTGTTTCCAGGAAAATTCGAAGTATTCTCGAACAAAGAATGGGAAATGACCTAATTTGAAAGCCCGACGCTGATTACCCATTGTCGTGATCCCGTGACCTAATATGCAGAGACCACAGCCGTCAGCAATTCAACGATCACCCTCTGCCCAGTTCAGTCAACTGTAGCGCGCACTCATCACCTACTACATATTTCTACACGCGCGGGTCTCTGCAACAGTACAATCATGGACGTATGTTCTTCCTCGCGGTTTACGATAGCTGTTATCTGACTTCAAGACTAGGGACTCCTGGATTTTACACGAGAGTTCGACATCGGTCTCATGGACAAGGTCGTGATGGCGTTTTACACGGGTGTAGGGCAAGAGGTGCGTTGCGTGACTCTCAACGGGAGTGCCGCATCTGCGATGGTTGATCTGATTATTTTTCGTAGCAATCACTGGCTCAGCAGGTTCTCACTCAATTCCAAGACCACCCAGATTCATGGACACGAGTACCGGACATCCTCGAGAAATCATCATTCCCCCAATCCAAGGTGCCTTTGTTCTCCAATTTCGTGTATTTGATGTATCTGACGAGAACCGGACAGTATATCGGTCTGCAAATCCTGGAAAGGCTGATTACAACCAAGTGGAAAACACTACCGGATGGCCAGAGACAAGGTCAGGAGAATTTGCTATCACGATGCGGTTCAGTTCCGAGATTCCTAATCTTGACTCAGGAATTCGGAATTTCATCGTCGGCATCACTGTCAAGGTGGCCTCGGATGAGGTAGCGTTCCGGAAGGAGAAGACATACATTAACAAACTGAATCTTGCCCTGGTTCAAGTACGTCCTCATTATGTTCCGGCGCGTAGTGGTATGCTTACAATAGTGGCTCACATAGATCCTCAAGCAAGAATGGCCACACAACTGGCCTACCTTCATCACCGAACTCGTCGAATCATCCAAGACGAACCTGTCTCTGTGCGAGAACAACATGGTCATCTTGAAGCTCTTGTCGGAAGAAATCTTTGACTTTTCAGCAGAACAAATGACGCAGACGAAGATTAAAAACCTTAAGAATCAAATGTGTGGAGAGTTCTCCGAGATCTTCAAGCTATGCTCAGAAGTTCTGGAGGAAGCACAGAAAGTCTCCCTCATCAAGGCCACTCTAGAAACACTCCTCCGATTCTTGAACTGGATCCCTCTTGGCTACATCTTCGAAACCACCATCATCGACCTGTTATTGAACCGTGTAAGTTCGCACTCTCGATTAGATAGCCGAAATGAATGACGCTGATTACCTATTTTCAACAGTTCCTCGAAGCCCCTGAATTCCGTAACGTCACCCTCAAGTGTCTCGCTGAGATCGCGGCTCTCAATGTTGGACCGGAATACGATCCCAAATTCGTCATCCTTTTCGCTATGGTCATGACCTCTGTCAACCGGATGATTCCTCCCAGCACAAACATCGCTCAAGCATACCAAAACGCTGGTGATTCGGGCCAAGAGCTTGTTCTGAATCTCGCCTTGTTCCTCGCGAACTTTCTCTCTAACCACCTCCGTGCTGTCGAGTCTGAACAGAATCGTGATGTGCTGCTAAATGCCCATCTCTATATGGTCAAGATCTCTCAAGTCGACGAACGCGAGATTTTCAAGATTTGCTTGGAATACTGGTTGAAGTTGGTGGCTGAACTTTACGAGGAGATTCAGAGTCTGCCCATCGGCGACTCTGGCCTACTGATTAACTTGAGCTTGGGGGGGTCAAACGGCGCTCATAACATGTTGAACGGCATGGCTCTGCGGAAGAGCATCTACAGCGACGTCTTGTCAAACTTGCGATTGGTGGTGATTGAGCGCATGGTCAAGCCAGAAGAGGTAACGAATCTACTGTTTATGAGTACTCATCCGGTCTCCTAACGACCTTGATCCGTAGGTGTTGATTGTCGAGAATGACGAAGGAGAGATTGTCAGAGAATTCATGAAGGAGAGCGACACCATCGTCTTATATAAGTCTATGCGTGAATTGCTCGTGTACTTGACGCATCTCGACGTGACGGATACGGAGACCATATTGACTGAGAAGCTCGCCAAGCAAGTCGACGGGTCTGAGTGGTCATGGAACAATCTCAACACTCTCTGCTGGGCCATTGGTTCGATTTCTGGCGCTATGAGTAAGTCATCAACCTTATATCTCATCTCAGACTCTGAATTTTTTTTTTTGTAGATGAAGAGACGGAGAAACGTTTCCTTGTCACCGTTATCAAGGACCTCCTTGGCCTATGCGAGATCAAACGTGGAAAGGACAACAAAGCCGTCGTCGCCTCCGATATCATGTACATCGTCGGTCAATACCCTCGTTTCCTGAAAGCCCATTGGAAATTCTTGAAGACGGTCGTGAACAAACTCTTCGAGTTCATGCACGAAACGCACGAGGGTGTGCAGGATATGGCCTGTGACACGTTCATCAAGATCGCTCAGAAGTGCAGGAGACATTTCGTAATGCAACAGTCGGGAGAGCAAGAGCCATTTGTCGATGAAATTTTAAGGTTATTGCACCGAATTACCGTGGATTTGTCACCTCAGCAGGTACGTTTCTTCATTCATTTATGACTTAGGGAACAAAATTAATCACCTCTTGAAGGTCCATACATTCTATGAAGCCGTTGGGTACATGATATCGGCGCAGCCCAACAAGCCTCAGCAGGAAAAGCTCATTGCTAAACTGATGGAGCTACCAAATAACGCTGTATGTTTCCTTGTTTTACCGTTGTTCGCGATTAGTCCAACTAACTGGTTCTTAGTGGGATTCACTGATGGCTCAAGCAGCGCAGAACATGGATGTTCTATCTAGCAACGATAACATTAAGATCCTCGCCAATGTGTTGAAGACGAACGTCTCTGCTTGCACTTCGATTGGTAGTTTCTATCTACCACAGCTTGGCCGCATCTTCCTCGACATGCTTGGTCTTTACAAAGCTGTCAGTGGAATTGTGAGCGAGACCATTCAGAAAGAAGGTTAGTGGTGTATGATTTTAAGGTCATTTCTGTATTCTGTCTGACACATGTGACTCCCAGGGCCTGTTGCGACCAAGACGCCCAAAGTCCGGCAATTGAGAACAGTGAAGAAGGAAATCCTTAAGCTTATGGAGACTTACATCAAGAAAGCCGAGGATCTAGACGCCGTGAATGCCAATTTCATGCCTCCATTACTGGATGCGATTCTTGGGGACTACAACCGTAACGTTCCCGCCGCACGAGACGCCGAGGTGCTGAATGTGATGGCCACCATTATCGCGAGACTTGGAGTACGTTCATCTTACTGCTAATACTTTCAGCCTATCTGACATTCACATTTGTCAAGCCCCTGCTAACTCCTCAAGTGCCTGCCATCCTGGAAGCGGTCTTTGAGCCTACCTTAAACATGATCAACCAGGACTTTTCAGAGTTCCCCGAACATCGCGTTGGCTTCTTCAAGCTACTTCGTGCCATTAACCTCAACTGCTTCCCTGGTCCGTTTAGCCGTTTCTCTAAAATTAATGACTGGCTTACCCGTTATCTGTAGCCTTGTTGACGATCCCACCGGCTCAGTTCAAACTGTTCATGGACAGTATCATTTGGGCAATCAAGCACACGATGCGCGATATCGCTGATACAGGTCTTAACTGTAAGTCGACTCTGATAACGCCTAATATGGTCTCATTGTATCAATCTGACCCGACTCTCATAGTGTGTCTTGAGGTTGTGAACAATTTCGCCACGGCGGCAGACCCTGCTGTCACAAATGCTTTCTTCCAGCAATACTTCCTCAGCATCATCCAGGATATCTTTTTCGTTCTCACCGATGCTGACCACAAGAGCGGTTTCAAGCTGCAAAGCGTGATGCTGGCTCGAATGTTCCAGCTTGTTGAGATGAACGTCATCGCCGAACCCTTATTTGATCGGGCCGCATTCCCTGAGACCATGAACAACACCCAGTATTTGCGCGAGTTCACATCGAATTTGTTGAAGACCGCATTCCCCCACGTCCAAAAGTCAGTGCAATCTAATGTCCACACTATCCCCGCATTTGCTGATCAGAATTTCTATGACCATTTTTCTCCACCTTCACACAGTTCACAAGTATCCATCTTTGTCACGGCGCTATTTGAAAATCACAACGACATTAACCGCTTCAAGCTGGCGCTCAGGGACTTCCTTATTCAACTCAAGGAGTTCTCAGCGGGCGATAATACGGAATTGTACCTCGAGGAGAAGGAGATGGAGAGCCAGCAGAAGGCAGAAGCCGAACGCCAGGCCGCCATGAGGATTCCCGGCATGCTGAAGCCCAGCCAACTGGAAGATAAGGAGGACGAAGACATTTGATCTAACGGATTGGTAGAATTGGGAATCGGTTGCATCTTTTCATTTTCTTGTTTCCTTTCTATCAAGGTGGACCCGCCTCACCTTCATAATCATGTACAACACGATCTGATACGTAAAGCCCCAGCATCATGCCCCCTGTTCCCCCCACCTTACCATCGTTGCATATGTTGTACAGCTCTTCTAGTTTCGCTATCGTTCTATTTTCTTGTGGCCCCACCCTCTGACTCTTTCGAACGTAACTTCTTGATGGTTTCCTATGTACTAGTAGCATACAAGAAATAATGTAGAAGTATTGCATCCTCAACCCACCGGCAACTACTCTGGAATATATAAGGAGTTGCAGTATTAGGGAATTCCTGACGCGAGCCGATCGTTGAATAATAATGATCCGTGAATGAAAATATGATTTCGTTAGTGGGGGTCACGTTGGTAGAGAAAACATGTAATCGGCAACGCACCTCCCTCAAGGCCTCTACTACCTCCCTACTCGTATTACATCCGCTTATTGCGTTTGATCTTGCGACCACCTCACAGCCCAGCATTTCCGGAGACTAACATCACTGATGTTCAAAAAGTATGGACCGAACCAATTTTGATTGACGCTCGGATAGATAACTGGATCGTGTCGTTATTATCTTGTGGACAGATTTATCCCGTCTACGGACATCGCAGGGCATACGCCTATCAAGACATCAGTACAGAGGCAGATTAGAGCGGGCGTGCTATCGCAATGGAAGATCGAGCCTGAAACTCTAGAATCAGTGTGGCCAAAGAAGGAGGGATTGGTGCATGTGAAGTGGTTCGTTACTATCTCTTTGCTTTCTTCGAAACATGGCTTCGTTTATAAACTAAAAAAAAAACTAATCAATCGCTTCGTCTTATCACCCTGCTCGCCATCGCATCGCATCGCGTAGCAGAGACCACATTTCGGTATACACAGTGAACTCCGAGCCACTGTTCTTTCAGCACTTCGATGGACCCTTCTATCCTACGCTTCGGTTTCTTCATAAATGTGAGTGTCTCACCGTCTGACTCATCATGAGTAACTGGCATGAGTGACGGGCGTCTAGCGTTTAGAATCGTTTGACAGTTGGGGGGACACTTCTCACCGACTGACTCTTGACTCGGGGATTTCATTTCCACCTTTAATCCTCTATATCAATATTTTCACTAACCCTTTTTCTTCTTTGTCTATAGATCCGTACATCCTACCTAAAGTCCAGGTCGATCGTGGTGCGATCCGCTTTCTTCTGGCTGGAGCGCACATGATGTGCCCGGGCCTCACTTCCGCTGGTGGATGGCTCCCACCCCCAACTGAAGCCATTCCCGCAGAAAGGATCGTCGCAATTCATGCCGAGGGAAAGGAGCATGCGGTCGGTGTGGGGATAACGAAGCTTAGTACGGAAGATATGAGGAAAATTAACAAAGGTGTCGCAGTGGAGACAGCGACATATCTGGGGGACGACCTTTGGGCGCTCAAGACCTTGTGATAGGACCGCAGCCCGTTCTTCGGTGTAGGAGGACTCATGATGACTGTTCTATAGTGCTAAGTACAGACTACGGCGAAACGTGGTCTGTATCACCACAATACATCGCGTTAACAAAATGCCAGTGATTCTATAGAAAGACTCATGATATCGATACCTATAGTGATAGTGTTGAGAAAACAGTCATTCGGAGTCTTCGTGCCTGCCACCCGGGCACTATGTCCGTCAGCTTTGAACGGCTTTGGCTGGATACTGGAAGAAGACAGAAGACAATGTCTTATGATCTCGGTTATGCAGCGCCGGTAACCTCCCTTAAGCTTCCTGACCCCAGGGTGATTGATATGTTTAATCTTTGGACCTGGATTCTGTAAGAGGATGTACAATCAGCGGACAAACCAGCAGAAGGAGAAAAAGTCCGCAGATCCGGGATGTGTCAGTGTCACGGCGAAATAACAAACCGCTGGATGTCCGGGCATCCTTGACTGGTAGGCGATGCAGATCAAGTGAGCGTCAACTGAATGTCGACCGAGTCTGAGCGATTGAATGAATAGACGCTGACTGATTCATTCTATAGATGATCATTAAAGCTTCGAGAACATCTTAGGCTTATACAAGCACCCTCAAACGTTGCGTGTAAGCCTACATTTGGTTTTCCACCAACCGATTGGGCAGTGGCCACTGGTGGACCTGTGCGGACACTTTAAGTTACATGATATCGACCCTGAAGGCTATTTCGCGTGGGCGTGACAGAGCTAGCTGAACCGGTTCGCCAGCTGCTTGTCCCGGCTTACTTCACAGGCCAATGGCAACAGCCCCGCGAGACCCTGCTGGTCACTGGTTAGCTCGGATCGCCACTAACAAATTGTCTGCTTGTTAACCTATTCCCTGCTCCTCCAGGATCCACACCGACAGCCTGAGCGATGACGGACGATCACCTAACATCTGCGTCATTCACTTACTCGGATTTTACGTTGACTACTTCTCGGAAGAAGAGAAAACATAAGCAACTCCCCAAGGCACCGCTTGCGATACGCTCTCTGCTGCCTCTGCTGAGGGAGCAAATGAGAGAGGGCGAATGGTACTCGCAATGCTCACGTCCGTAGTCCAATCGGGTGGTCTCACGGCCTCGCCCGCTCAAATACCATTCTATCATCCAATTCTCCTGACATATCGCTTTGCATTTGTAGAGTTGCTCAAGGACTCCTGGGATGTGTTCACTGCGTTTTCCTCGGTAAGTTCCACGGATGAAGTACATCCCGAAACGCACGTCTTGTGTCTAGGGCTGGGTAGCCCAATCGCATCGCAAAACGCCCGCGTACAACTTGCGTTTCTGGCGGAGACTTGTACGCTTCTCAATGTCGTATGTCGCTTACGGTATCCTTTGAGTGTCTGTGGCGGTCCTCCCATAATAATACATTTGCCTTTTTTTCTTTTGCTTTCTCACAGGTTTTCAGTAGGGTTTCTGTCTACGACCCTGTGTTCACGGAGGATGACCGAGAACTCATTGAAGAGATGCAGATGACGGTCTTGTCCGAGCAAAGTGCACGTCTATTGTTATCAGTTGTCCGAGGATGAGAAATCGTTGACCACAAGCTGTCTTACAGAGCGCGAGATACGCCTTGGAGCATCCAACTATATGCTTTATGCCCCACTGCGACCTCGAGTTGTATGAGGCGATTCTGCGGGCGAATTGGAGTAAAGAAGGCCTCTCGAAACTATTTCTGATAGGGAACAGTCTCCAAGCCTACATCGAAAAGTGAGCTCATCCGTTCGCCATTTCCTGTCGTTCCGTGTGTTGTCATTCCGAGGATTCTCATTGTCATCTCACATCGCGTGATTATGATGAGATGGCTTAACGGCAGTGATGTGATACAACATGGGCGCCTCTGGGATATCTACCCAACTCCAGGACCTCTTATCTCGCATGTTCGGCTGCTCCGCTTCGCTACTAAACCTCCTATCCAGTAAGCCAACAAGAGAGTTGAAGACAACGGCACCGTGCCTGTTACAAGTCGGTAAGTCGTCGTGTCTCATCGACATGTTACACCATCCCGCCATCATTACGGCTCATTTCCATTTCTACCTCCCACCCAACCACCACCGGACTTACCACCCATCACCAAAAGCCCCCTTGCTCATAAATCGGCCGCTACCATCATCAAGCGCGTGGCCGACAGCGTTCAATAATACGGCGATACAGTTTACGCCGTCCGATGGTGTTGAGCTTTCGATGGAGCCGCTGGGGCGGAAAGCGGAGGAGGGAGAGCCGCAGCCGAGCAGTGCCTAAAAAGGAAAGTGGCCCGCGGCAATAGAGAGTTCGGCCGACGCTTCCCGAATTGAGGCGACCCTTCCGTCCAATTGTAAAACGCATTCGGAGTTTGCGCCATCACGGTGCTTATTGTCAACCTTATTTCGCCAGCGCACGAGTCAAGAAAAGCTCTTATCAAAAAGAGGGTATTTCACAGCCCACAACACTGGGTTGGCTAAATAGGAGAAAGCAATGGGACATGCAGCGACAAACGACGAAGGATGATGAGAGAGAGGAATGGTGGTAATGAAGGCGATGCATATGTAACAGTCAATGAAGGAATCAGACATAGACTAAAGCGAGAGGATAAGCAATATAAGCAATAGTAAAGGAGGGATCTAGCACTCTTGATAGCCATTATACGAGGTATTGAGATGCTCGTCCGGGAATGGAAGGGGATCAACCTCGAAAGAATAAAAGTACGAATCGTCTGAATCAACATAGACACGAGGGCTCGAGTCACGCAGTCGGCTACGCTCTTGAAGATGTGGAATGGAAGTAGAGTCGACCAAAGACAGAGACGAGCTGGAATGGCCAAGGGAGGGAGTGGTAGGTACATCAGACTCGTCGTCTGAGGTGTCTTCTATAGCGTCGGGTACTGGCAGATCTAAGTCGTCCAAATCATGGTAAGGTAGCGGAGCTTCATAGGATGATGGTGAGATAGAATCGAAATGGTAAGCATGGAGGAGAGGAGGCTGATATGCTGGATATGGCACAGGATATGGTACAGAAATGGAAGAAGAATAAAAAGCAGGCTGGTTGGGAAGGTCGTCCGACGACGACATGGGTGAAACCAACGGGCTATATAGTGGGAATTCGTCGTCATCCACTGCCAGCGTTGCGAGGTCGTGTGGATGGTGGTGAAGGGACTCGGAATCAACGCGGAAGTCGTCGTCATCATCATCGTCGCCTAGGGTCTCCAGCAAAGAGTCCAACCACTGCGCTTCCGAGCTCCGGGACTCAGAGGTAAGGGAGGAGCCGACCAACTTGCCAGCGTCTGGGAACATGAACGCATCAGATTCCACAGAACTCAAAACCTCCTCCGCATCATCCTCCTCCTCGCCGTCGTCGATAGGGTAAGCACTGGTAAGTTCGGGTTGAGTATACGGAGCTGCATTGTCGGTCACAGAAGGCGAGTGGAGAATCGAGTTTTTGAGTAGAACCCATCGGTGCAAGCTGACGTCCTTGGATATGGACAGATGCAGCTTGGACCGGGCCAGAGAAGAGAGGTCAGACATTGGTTGTTTGGTGTGGTGCTGGTACAGTTGAGTGCGTTGTTGGGTGGGGCCGAAAGCTAGAGAAGTGGTAAGCTGCTGGTCCTCCCCTATGTATTCCGAGATAACGCTTGTACATACATGAGGAAGGCGCGTGTCCGTCAGTACGAAGGTATGCGGTCGACGATTTCGGGTTCGAATAGGAGGGAGCCGTTGTTGGTTGTACGGATGAGTTTGTTAACCATTCTCGATTCCTAGTATGGGCCAGAGGTCTCTAATAGACTAG
>Ga0247741_1001719_pt1 | contig 12141 bp, 13 predicted proteins | sample UWRJL213509R2_FD_180945 | JGI IMG/M metagenome (GOLD analysis project Ga0247741, IMG submission 180945) | Plant litter microbial communities from Arlington Agricultural Research Station in Wisconsin, United States - UWRJ-L213-509R-2 | ecosystem: Environmental > Terrestrial > Plant litter >...
GACGCCCTGGGCCGCGGAATCTCCGAGGGCCACGTAGAGGATCTCGCCGGGACGGGAACGTTGCTGATTCCACCAGCGCGCGTTGAGGTGCAGGGTGGCGGCGAGCCGGGCTGCGCCGGTGCGCTGGCGGCGGAGGACGAGCATCCGCCCGGTGAAGAATGCCGCGATCGCGGCGGCGACGCTCGAGGCCAGGATGATGACGAGACGCATGGAGGTGACTGTACGCGGGCGTGCGCTGGTCTGTACTACAATTGTCGACGGAACCGTGTCCGAGCGGCCGAAGGTGCAACTCTCGAAAAGTTGTGTGGGTGTTGAGCCCACCGTGGGTTCAAATCCCACCGGTTCCGCCAGCACTACCGAAACCCCCGTGATCATCGATCCGGGGGTTCTCGCGTTTCCGCCCCCGCGCCGCCCGTCCGCCAACAGGATGATCTCGCCGAATCGTCCGTCAACAGGACCAAATCGGGAGTCTCGGCGCCCCCATCCTGTCGGCTGCTGCGCCGGTGCCCGAAGCGCAAAGAATTCGGCCCGCGAGAGGCATCCGCGCAATAGCATCGACCCCATGACCCACACCGTCGATTTCGTGAACGTCTCCACCGAGGGCCTCGAATCGAGTCCCGTAGCGGATGCCCTGGCCGGGCTGCGAGCGAACGAGACCCGCTACTACAAGAACAAGTTCGATCACGTCTTCACCACCACCCCCGCGAGCGATGATCCCGACACCCTCGCCTACATCAGCCGGGTGCTCAAGGATGAGCGCGACATCGTGATCGCCTCCCCGGCGCTCGAGGTCAGCGCATTCGAGGTGGACGGCACGCGCATGGCGTACGTGTTCTACGAGTCCGGTCTGTCGATCAACGTGATGTACGGCCTGGCCGAGGGCGGCAAGCGGGCGGTCGGATTCAAGCTGTCCGATGGCATGGAGGTGCCCGAGGAGCTCGGCGCGTTCAAGTTCGCGCGACAGAAGTCGAAGCTGGCCGGCACCATCCGCGGCTCCTATTTCGTCATCAAGGGCGAGTATTGACCATGGAGAAGGTCACCGGCATCGGCGGCTTCTTCTTCCGTGCGGCGGACCCGGACGGCCTCGCCGAGTGGTACCGCGCCAACCTCGGCATCGATCCGGTGCCGACAACGTACGACGAGCCCTCCTGGCGCCAGGAGGCCGGCCCGACCGTCTTCACGGCGATGCCGGAGGCAATGGATCAGTTCGGTGCTCCCGGAAAGGTGTGGGGCATCAACTTCCGCGTGACCGATCTGGACGCCATTTTCGCGCAGCTGACGGCGAACGGGACGACGGTGGCCGTCGACCCAGAGAGTTATCCGAACGGGCGGTTCGCCTCATTGGCCGACCCCGAGGGCAACCCGATCCAACTCTGGCAACCGGCCGGCACGGACGCCTGAGGGGAGGCTTCGGCATGTACTTCGTGATGGTCATCGGACTCATGGTGGTGCTGCCCGTCGCCTCCGTGATCGTCGAGTTCGCGGCATCCGGCGGCTCGGCCGATCTGCTCGACCTGATCGGCAAGTGGTTCTTGTTCTGGGGTGTCGGCGTTCGACTGTTCATCGCCGGCGTGAGTCAGACCTTTCGGCCGGCGTTCACCGTGCAGAATATCCTCGGCAACACCGATACGGGTGCGACGCAGATCGTCAAGGAGCTCGGCTTCGCGAACCTCGGCTTCGGTCTCGTCGGTCTGATCGCCCCGTGGATCGACGGATGGACTGTGCCGGGTGCCATCGCACCGGCGCTGTTCCTCGGGCTCGACGGCATCGTGCACATCGCCAAGAAGAACAAGAACGCAACGGAATGGCTGGCGACGGTCACCGATCTACTCATCGCCGTCGTGCTCGCGGTGTTCGTGATCACATCGCTCGTGAGGGGGCTGTGACGACCTCCGCGCGGGTGCTGACCCGCGAAGACGCGCGGCGCATCGCCGTGCGCGCAGCCCTGCTCGATGCGAGCGAGCCGCCGGATGACGTGGTCGCTATGGTTGCGCGCCTGGCGATGCTGCGCGTGGAGCTCACCAGCACCGTCGCCCCGGCCGCCGATCATGTCGCCTGGTCGCGATTGGGCTCCTCGTACCGCCCGCGCGACACCGAGCGGGCGCTGAGCGGCGGGCAACTGTTCGAGCGGGGATGGATGCTGCGCCCGATGTCCGACCTACCGCTGTTCCTGGCGGGCATGAAGACGTGGGCCGAGCGCGCGGGCGCGACTCGCTGGATGGAGGCCAACGCGGATTTCGTCGACAGCATCCTGGAGCGGATCGGGGATGACGGCCCGCTCACGTCGCGCGAGATCCCCGACGAGGCGGGGGAGCCCTGGCCCTCGACGGGCTGGACCAATAACCGCAACGTGACGCAGATGCTCGAGTTTCTGCACATGACTGGTCGGCTGGCCGTGGTCGGTCGGGTCGGCCGGCTGCGGGTCTGGGACCTCGCGGAGCGGGTCTTCGACGATGTGCCGGAGGTGCCTCGGGAGGAGTCGATCCGCATCCGCAGCGAGCGGATTCTGCAGGCCTGCGGGGTGATGCGCGACAGCATCGCGGTGGCTCCGAGCGAATTGCACGGCATCGTTCCGGTCGGCGAGCCGGTGACGATCGACGGCGTGCCCGGGCGGTGGCGCGTCGACCCCCAGCAGCTCGATCGGCCGTTCGCCGGCCGAACGGTGCTGCTCTCACCCTTCGACCGGCTGATGACCGACCCCGCACGGGTCGCCCGGCTGTTCGAGTTCGACTACACGCTGGAGATGTACAAGCCCGCGCGCACCCGCATCTGGGGCCAGTTCGCGCTGCCGATCCTGCACGGCGACCGGTTCATCGGAAAGGTCGATGCCCGTTCGGATAGAGATGCCGGAAAGTTCGTCGTGCACCGAGTGCACGAGGACGCGCCGTTCTCGGCCCGCGAGAGGTCGGCAGTCGACGACCAGATCGAGGCCTTCGCGTCGTGGCTGAGCCTGGAGGTCGTGCGCGGCTGAGTGCCGGTTCGCGCGCTACAGTCCCTCAGCGATGCGCTTGATCGCTGTCAGGCGGCGGTCCCACTCCGTGCCGATCGCTTCGAGCCGACGCGCGGTCTCGGTGAGTTGGGCGCCAAGCACGCGGTAGCGCACCTCGCGCCCCACCCGCACCGACTCGACCAGGCCGACCTCGTTCAGCACCGCCAGGTGCTTGGCGATCGCCTGCCGGGTCACGGGCAGCCGGTCGGAGAGGGCGGATGCCGACGCCTCACCCTCCCCGAGGGCGACGAGAATGCTCCACCGGGTCTCATCACCGATCGCCGCGAACACCGGAACCAGTGTCGTCGCCGTCACGCGTCGCTCTCGAGCAGGGCGATCAGCTTGTCCAGTTCGAGGTTCCAGCCCGTGCGGTGACTCTCCATGTTGGCGGCGGGGTCGGAGGTGTGGTCGAAACCCGTCTCCACGACGGTGAGGCGGGTGCCGGCATCCGTCGCTTCGAGGGTGAAGGTGAAGACGGTCGAGGTCTCTTCGTCCAGCTGCTCGGGGTAGGCGCCCGTCGCGTCGTCATTGCTCCAGCGGTACGACACGGAGTGCGGAGCGTCCATCGCCTCCACCCGCAGCGGGATGCTGCCGTGGTCGGGCCAGCTCATCGTGCCGGTCGCGCCGACGCCGGTGCCCTCCAACACAGTGTCGCCGAACCAGGCGGAGATGTGTGCCGGTTCGGTGACCGCGGTCCACACGGATTCGACCGGCGCGGCGATGTCGATCGTCCTCCGCACGGTGTACTGGTCCGCCTCGATGACGGATGACTGGTCGCCGATCGTGTTCATGGTCGTTCCTCTCCTGGGTGGCTTTGACTGCAACCCCATGGTTGCACTAAGCGCGGCCAATAGCAACCCATCGGTTGCAATTGGCGGGGTCCGCTAGGTTGGCTCCATGGTCGAGGCGGAGCAGGGGCGCGCGCCCCGCGGCAATAGCAACGACCACCTGCGTCGGCACAACCTGTCGACGATCCTGCGTCTCGTGCATCACGAGCGGGCGCTGTCCCGCTCCCAACTCACCCAGATCATGGGTCTCAACCGGTCCACCATCGGGGCCCTCGTCGCGGAGCTGGTCGAGCGCGACCTGGTGACGGAGGGCGAAGCGGAATCGACCCGGCAGGTTGGCAGGCCGAGCCCTGTCGTGCGTCCGAGTCGTACGCCGGTGGGCATCGCCGTCAACCCGGAGATCGACGCGATCACCATCGGCGTGGTGGGGCTGGGCGGCGTGGTGCTCGCCACCACGCGGCATCCGCTCGACACCATCCCGAGTGCCGGCGAAGCCGCCTCGATCACCGCACGGCTGGTGGATGATCTGCGCCCCTCGCTCGCCCGCGACCACCGCATCGTCGGGATCGGTGTGGCGGTGCCGGGCCAGGTACGCGAATCCGACGGGCTGGTTCGCCTCGCCCCCCACCTCGGCTGGCACGACGAGCCCTTCGCCGCGATGCTGCAGGAGGCGACCGACCTGCCCGTCTCGGCCGACAACGACGCTCACCTCGGCGCCCGAGCGGAGAGTGCCTTCGGTGGCGGACGCGGGGTGCGGGATCTGCTCTACGTGAATGGCGGGGCGAGCGGCATCGGTGGTGGCGTGATCGCGAATGGCCTGCCTCTCACCGGGGCTGACGGTTATGCCGGCGAGCTCGGCCACACGATGGTCAACCCGTTCGGCGCGGCCTGCCACTGCGGCGCGGTCGGATGCCTCGAGACCGAGGTGCGCCGCGACCGGCTGCTCCAGGTGGTCGGCCTCGACGCCGACTCGCACGTCTCGCTCGCCGGGGCGCTCGCCGCCGCGGTCGATCCGCTCGTGACGGCCGAGGTGGACCGCCAGCTCGGTCTGCTCACCGTCGCCCTCCGCAACGCGGTCAACATGCTCAACCCGCGGCTCATCGTGCTGGGCGGCTTCCTCGCCGCGCTGCAGTCCGCCGCGCCGCAGCGGCTGGCCGACTTCGGCGTGAACCGTCCGCTGGCCGCCTCCTGGGAGTCGCTCGAGATCCGGCCCGCGCAGCTCGGCGCCGATCTGCTCATGATCGGCGCGGCCGAGCTCGCCTTCGAGCCGCTGTTCGCCGACCCCGCCGCGTTTTAGGCCTGAAGCGTTCTAGGCCCGCCGCGCGTTAGGCCTGCCGCGTCATAGGTCCGCCGCGTTCTAGCCGCGGAGCAGCGCGCGATCGAGCAGCGGGCTGCGGAACGCCCCGCTCACGTCGTAGCGCTCCATCAGGTCGCGGAAGTCGTCGCCCCGCGGATACTCCGGCGCCTCGTGGAAGACCTTGCCCCAGTGCGGCCGAGCATCGAAGGGTGCGAGTGCCGCCTCGATCACCCGCACGGCCGCTTCCACGGCCTGCTGGTCGAGCTTCCAGGTGAAGTGGAAGGCCACCGAATCGCGGCCGTACGCGGTGCTGAGCCAGAGTTCGTCCGCCGCGATGGTGCGGATCTCGGAGACCAACAGCAGGTCGGCGAACTGCGGGGCGACCGCGCGCAGAGCCTCGATGGCGGCCTCCGCGTGCTCGCGACCGATCAGGTATTCGCTCTGGATCTCGTCGCCGTTGCTCGGCGTGAACTCGAACCGGAAGTGCGGCAGTCGTTCGTTCCACGGCCCCGCGACACCGCCCTGTTCGGTGGCGAAGTCGGCCGGATTGCCCAGGATCGGATGCTGGCGCCCCTCCGCCGGCGTGCGCCCGAGCAGCTCGGCCACCGCGCCGTCGCGGCTCTTGGTCCACACCTGCTGCACCCCGGCATCCCGCCAGTCGGTGAACATGCTCACGCTGTAGGCGCAGCCCATGATCTCGTCGAAGTTCGCCAGCGCATCCGCCCAGGGGAAGTCGAGGAAGACCACCTGTGCGATGTCGTAGCTGGGTTCGGTGGCCAACGACAGCCGCGTGACGATTCCGAGGGCGCCGACGTTCACGACGGCCCCGGCGAAGTCGGGGTGGCTTGGGTCGAGGGTGACCAGCTCGCCGTCGGAACGCAGGAGCTCGAGCCCGACGACGGCCGTGGCGAGATTGCCGACCCGCACGCCGGAGCCATGCGTCGCGGTGGCGACGGCACCGGCGACGGAGATGTGAGGCAGGGAGGCGAGGTTGTTCAGTGCCCTGCCGGCATCCTGCAGCGTCTTCGCCAGGTCGCCGTAGCGGGTCGCCGCGCCCACCGTGACGGTGTCATCGCCGATCACGGTCTCGGTGTGGATGCGCCGCAGCGAGATGCGGGCCTCCTGAGCGTCGGCGATCTCGTTGAAGGAGTGCCCGGTACCCACGGCGCGGATGCGGTGGTGGTTGAGCACGAGCTGCTGCAGCTCGTCGATCGACGACGGCTCGAAGTACCCCCGGGCGAGGTATTCGTAGTTGCCCGACCAGTTCGTCCTGCGGTTCATGTCTCTCCTGTTCCGAGGTTGCACATCTGCCGCGACGGCAATATGTTAAAGGCAACAACAAATCATCTCACCATAGTCAGCACCGGCGCTGAAAAGAAGGATAGCCATGACGCTCACCCCGACCCGCGAAGACAAGTTCTCCTTCGGACTCTGGACCATCGGCTACAACGGAAGCGATCCCTTCGGTGGGCCGACCCGCCCACCGCTCGACGTCGTCGAGGCGGTCGAGAAGCTGGCCGGCCTGGGCGCGTACGGCCTCACGTTCCACGATGACGACCTGTTCGCCTTCGGTTCGACGGATGCCGAGCGCCAGAAGCAGATCGACCGCCTGAAGCAGGCGCTCGCCGACACCGGCCTGATCATCCCGATGGTCACCACCAACCTGTTCAGCGCGCCCGTCTTCAAAGACGGCGGATTCACCTCGAACGACCGTGGTGTGCGCCGCTTCGCGATGCGCAAGGCGATGCGCCAGCTCGAGCTCGGCGTCGAGCTCGGCGCGAAGACCTTCGTCATGTGGGGTGGCCGTGAGGGTGCGGAATACGACTCCGCCAAGGACATCCGCGGTGCGCTGGAGCGCTACCGCGAGGCCGTCAACGTGTTCGCCGACCACGTGGTCGAGAAGGGCTACGACATCCGCTTCGCGATCGAGCCGAAGCCGAACGAGCCCCGCGGCGACATCCTGCTGCCGACCCTCGGCCACGCCATCGCCTTCATCGAGACCCTGGAGCGCCCCGAGCTGTTCGGCGTGAACCCCGAGGTCGGCCACGAGCAGATGGCCGGGCTCAACTTCACCTCCGGCATCGCTCAGGCGCTGTACCAGGGCAAGCTCTTCCACATCGACCTCAACGGCCAGAAGGGCATCAAGTACGACCAGGACCTGGTCTTCGGTCACGGTGACCTCGCCAATGCCTTCGCCCTCGTCGACCTGCTCGAAAACGGCGGCGCCAACGGCGGACCGACCTACGACGGCCCGCGTCACTTCGACTACAAGCCGAGCCGCACCGAAGACTTCACCGGAGTCTGGGACTCCGCGGCGGCGAACATGCGCATGTACCTGCTGCTCAAGGAGCGTGCCGCGGCATTCCGCGCCGACCCCGAGGTGCAGGAGGCGCTCGCCGCATCGCGCGTCGCGCAGATCCAGGAGCCCACGCTGAACGACGGCGAGACCTACGCCGACCTGCTGGCCGACCGTTCCGCCTACGAAGACTTCGACACCGACGCCTACTTCGGCGGCAAGGGCTTCGGCTTCGTTCGACTCAACCAGCTCGCCATCGAGCACCTCATGGGGGCGCGCGGCTGATTGCGGGGTCTCTGACCGTACTGCCACACTGCTGCAATGCCGTTCTCCGATCTGCCCCCGGCCCTGCTCGTCGACTATGTTCCGGATGTCGCAGATCCGGCGGATTTCGATGACTTCTGGTCCGCCACCCTCGCCGAATCGCGCGCGGTCGGCGGGCCGGCGGTCGTCGTACCGGCCGAGACCTCGATCGACCAGCTGATCGTCGAGGACCTCACCTTCCCGGGGTACCTCGGCGAGCCGATCAAGGCGTGGATCACCCGCCCGAAAGCCAGCGCGGGGCCGCTGCCGACGGTGGTCGAGTACATCGGCTACAACGGTGGTCGGGGGCTGGCCGGTGAGCAGCTGCGCTGGGCGGCGAGCGGGTACGTGCACGTCTACATGGACACCCGTGGGCAGGGCAGTGGCTGGGGGAGCGGCGGCGACACGCCCGACCCCTACGGCAGCGGCCCGGCGTCGGGTGGCTGGATGACCAAGGGCGTCGGCAGTCGCGACACCTACTACTACCGACGGCTGTTCACCGACGCGGTGCGCCTGATCGACACCGTGCGCGAACTCGACTTCGTCGACGCGGAGCGCGTGGCGGTGACCGGTGGCAGCCAGGGTGGCGCGATCACACTCGCGGTCGCCGGCCTGGTCGACGGACTCGTCGGCGTGATGCCCGACGTGCCGTTCCTGTGCGACTTCCGCCGCTCGGTCGACCTCACGCCGGCGGCTCCGTTCACCGAGGTGCGCACCTACCTCTCGGTGCACCGCGACGAGGTCGCTGCGGTGTTCGACACCCTCTCCTACTTCGACGGCGTCAACTTCGCGCGGCGAGCGACGGCTCCCGCGCTGTTCTCGGTCGGTCTCATGGACGACATCGTGCTGCCGTCGACCGTGTTCGGCGCGTTCAACAGCTACCCGGTGGCCGACCGCGAGATCGAGGTCTACAAGTTCAACGGCCACGACGGTGGTGGGTTCCACCAGTGGGTACGCCAGGCACGCTGGCTCGCCGACCGACTCGCGCCCTAGCCGAGCAGGATGTCTGCGGCGCTCCGCAACGGGATCCACGCGGGCGCCGCACTCCCGGGTGCGGGAGCAGCCGTCCGCGGTGCGGCGGCGAGCACATCGGCCGCGCTGAGCGTTGCCAGGTCGAGATCGGTGAGGGCCGCGACATCCGTCACCGGCACCTGGAAAGTGCGGAACGGCCCGAGCGGCGGCGGTGAGTCGGGTCCGCTCGCGCGGACGTCGATGGCGTCGAGTTGCGGCGACTGGTCGAGCACGAAGGCTGCGGCTCGCAGTGCCTGTTCCCCTCCGGTCTGAGCGACCCAGGCGGCCACTTTCCAGAACCGGCGGGGAATACGGATGCCGCGGTACAGCGGGTCGGACGCGTCGAGCACGGGCGCGGTGAAGACACTGATGCGCGCGCCGCCGGCCCGGGCGTACTCGAGCACATGGTCTTCGAGCCCAGACCAGAGCGTCTCGCCCTGGTTGAAGTCCGCTGCCTGCGGAGCCGCGTTGGTGAAGACGAAGGTGTCGTCGTTGGCGCGCTGAGCGGTGACCTGATCGCCCCAGACGGGGTCGCGACGCCGCACGAGGTGCCCGCGGTCGAGGTCGTTGCGCGCGTAGAGCTCGGCGCCGGCCTGCTCTGTCTCGAGCACACGGGGGTCGAGGTGCCAATCGTCGCCGCGCGCCAGGTCGAGCAACCGGTCACCGTCGATGTTGACGCCGGTGGCCAGCGCAAGGCGCCGAACCGGGTCGAGCAGCACCGAGAAGTGGGTATAGGTCAGCAGACGCACCGTACGCGCGGCGGTCGGAGCGGGCAGCGCGACGGGCAGCGCCAGGAAGAGCGGGTCGTACCCGCGCCGGTCGGGGGAGGGCGTGTCGCTCATGCCAGAACGGTAGCGTCGACGACCGTCATATGCCCTATTTGCCGAGCATCCGTCGCCCGCTAACCTGACCTGCAGTACAGAGAACAGGAGCATGCCCATGTCGACCCTGGCCGTGGATTCGCCGCCCGCACTGACGCACGCGCATCACCGCCACGGCTGGTGGTGGAAGACCCTCATCGCCGGGCTCGTGCTCTGGATCATCACGATCATCGTCACCGGCGTCACGAAGAACAGCAACCTGATCCCCACGCTCATCCTGCTCGGCAGCTTCCTGGTGCCGTTCTGTGTGGTGCTGTTCGTGGTGGAGCGGGTGCGCGGCAACGTCAGCGTGCTGCAGCTCGTGCTCGCCTTCTTCATCGGCGGCATCTGCGGTGTTCTCGCCGCATCGCTGCTCGAATCGGGACTCAACCAGAAGACGGTCTTCCTCTACCTGCTGGTCGGAGTAATCGAAGAACTGGTCAAGGCGGTCATCCTGGTGATCGTCGGTTGGCGCGTCGTGCCGAAGACCGCCATGCAGGGCGCGCTGCTCGGAGCCACCGTCGGTGCCGGATTCGCCGCATTCGAGTCGGCCGGCTACGCATTCAACTCGGTGATCACCGCCCAGGGGCTCGACCTGGTGTCGCTGCTCCAGACCGAGGTGCTGCGCGCCATCCTCGCCCCCATCGGCCACGTGCTCTGGACGGCAATCATCGGCGCGGTGATCTTCGGTGCCTCGCGCACGCACGAGAAGTACCGCTGGTCGTGGTGGATCGTCGTTGCCTACGCGGGCTCCGTCGTGTTGCACGCCCTGTGGGACTCGATGAGCGAGATCACCACCCTGCTCGCCCTGCTGTTCACCGGCAACGCCTCGGCCCTGCTCACCAATCGGCTCAGCGCCGAGGCGGCTGCCGCGGTGCAGGGGCTCTCGACGGTGCTCTACATCATCGGAGTGGTGGTGCTCGGTGTGGCCGGGGTGCTCACGCTGTTCCTCGTGCTGCGACACGCGGCCAAGCGCGACCGCAACCATCTGGTGGGTGCCGACGCATCGCTGCAGTAGCACCCGGGCCGGTCAGCGCCGGCTAGTCGACCAGCGCGGGCTCTGAGACGAGCGCCTTCTGCACGCGCTGAGCGCGCGCCCAGACGAAGAAGCCGACCAGGGTGAAGACGCCGTAGAAGATGTACATGAATGCCGAGGCGTAGTACCCCGCGCTGAGCAGCAGGGGAACGCCGACGATGTCGACGGCCACCCAGATCAGCCAGAACTCGACCCAGCCCTTCGCCATGCCGTAGGTGGCGAGCAGCGACCCCATGAAGATCCAGGCGTCTGACCAGACCGGGTCGAACGAACCGAGGGCGTGGAACAGTGGCGTGAGAGCAGCGGTTCCGCCGACCATCACCAGGATCAGGATGATGCGGGTGCGCCACCCCGCCCAGTGCGGTTGCACGGGCGGTCGGTGCGCGTCCTTCGCGTGCTGCCAGCGGTACCAGCCGTAGATCGAGACGGCGATGAACAGCACCTGCCGGCCGGCCTGACCGTAGAGGTTGACGTGGTTCGGGGTGTCGAAGACAGCCCCGAGGAAGACGGTGAACAGCAGCGCGTTGCCGACGATGCCAACGGGCCACGCCCAGATCTTGCGGCGCATTCCGCCGAGCGCGCTGGCGAGCCCGAAGGCGTTGCCGATGACCTCGCGCCAGAGCACGTGCTGCTGCCCGATCACGAACTGCGCGTCGAACAGCCAGGCGAAGAAGGCCATGTCACTCCAGGGGATGTCGGGCGGCGGATGCCCGCGCCAGACTACACAACACTCGGGGCTCGTTCGTCATTCCGCGGCCGGGGGTGGGCGGCCACGGGTGGGCCCGCGGCCACCGCGATGACCCGTCCCCGTTGTACAGGAGTTCCTGCAGAACGGAGGGTCGCGGGCATCCGCTCTTCTCGAGTTGTCACTCGTGTACCTGTCTCGCGGAGAAACAGGTAGATGAGTGACAACTCGCGGCGCCGAGATGCCGCTGTGTGCCCTCGTCGCCCGGCCCGAGCCGCTCGACCGCCAGGTCAGCAGTGCGGCAGCGTGTTCTTGCCGCGCTCGAGGCCCGCGAACCAGTCGAGCAGTCGGGGCAGCGCGCGGTAGGCGATGGTCGCGTGGGTGGTATCGGGATAGGTGAAGTAGGAGACGGCGGTGCCGATGGAGCACTCGTGTGCGACGAAGGCATCCGTCGCCGTCGGCACGACGAGGGTGTCTGCGGCGCCCTGGGCCACGAAGACGGGCACGGCGACGGGTGCGGCCCCAGGGGTGTTCGCCTGCAGCAGCGCCGACCAGGGCTCGGTCGTCGCGGGGTCATTCGCGAGGTATCCACCCACCAGGGGTTTCGCGATCGCGTGGATCTGGCTGTTCTGCCCCAGCAGGCACAGCGCCGCCATCGAGGGAGTGGCGGCGGCACCGGCCGGAGTCAGGATGCTGTCGAGCTCCGCTCCCGGCGTGGACGGCCCATAGACCTTGGCATACGCGTCGAACGCGTACGAGGCGATCGTGACCCCGGCTAGGCCGGTGATGTCATCGTTCAGTAGCTGCGCGAGGTCGGTGGCAGGTGCGGCGACCCCGACGCCGAGCAGGTCGAACTCGGGCGCGTAGGTCGACGCG
>Ga0247741_1001720_pt1 | contig 12140 bp, 13 predicted proteins | sample UWRJL213509R2_FD_180945 | JGI IMG/M metagenome (GOLD analysis project Ga0247741, IMG submission 180945) | Plant litter microbial communities from Arlington Agricultural Research Station in Wisconsin, United States - UWRJ-L213-509R-2 | ecosystem: Environmental > Terrestrial > Plant litter >...
ATTTCGCCCATCTACGAGGAGCTGTATTCACAGAAGGCCAGGCGACGCGCGACTGTTGGCCCCATCCAACGGACTTCAATGGACCATTGCACCTTGATGGTGATCTCCATATCTTCATGGAAAACCTCGCACCTTACAGCGAGTTTTACGCCTTTACGGTGACCTTCACGCCTATACGGTGACCTCATGCCTTCATGGCAACCCTCGCACCTTACAGCGAGTTTACGCCTTTACGGTGACCTTCACGCCTTTACGGTGACCTTTACGCCTATACGGTGACCTCATGCCTTCATGGCAAACCCTCGCACCTTACAGCGAGTCTTATGCCTTTACGGTGACCTCACGCCATTTACGGTGGCCTTTATGCCTTCGCGCAACCACTCACGTCTTTACGGCGACCTTCATGCCTTCATGGCAACCCTGGCTCCTCACAGCGGGTTTTGTACCTCTGTACAACATGGAACCCTACTACCTTTCACCAAGTCACGTGATATTCTACAACTGACTGTAACAAGTCTGCGTCTATAGCAGTTTTATATCTCTATGTGACTTCTCATATCCTTTATGTAGACCTTCGTACCTTCATGGTCGCCTCTAGGTCTTATGATTAATATTAGGCCTTAATATAACCCTCTTCTCTTTATGGTGAACCTCACACCTCCATAACTATACACCTCTATGATTACCCTGGCGCTTAGAGCGACTCATCTCTATGCGGAGATTCTTGTACTTCTAACCATGAGGCCTTATCCCATAGTGAAAAGAATATTTCATGGACCCTTGTTCAAGGCGATTCAAAGCATTGTCTTCAAGGAGTGAGAACACTGGAGTTCCGTTAGTACACATCAGACATCATCCTGAAAGTATTTTACAAGAGCTCTTTAAACGCTCCATTCACCACCATTGGGGGCGAGCCGATGCATGCGCGTCGGCTGGGCGGTTTCACTCGCGTTTGGGGGTTCATCCGCCTGCATGCCATCGGCCCCTCGCCCTGGAAAGGGGACGGCTCATTGACTATCAAGCCGCCCTCTTTCCACTCCCCCAAATACTACCTAGTCGTTTACATTATATCACGGTCGCGCGAAACATCACAAGAAGTACGTTGAGTAGCAGGATCGAGAATGCGTCGAATTGGTCATCGAAATTGTTGTTGAGCCTCGGTGATGCCCGACATCAAGCCAGATCCACGTCCGTCATTGACCGATCTGGGTCCTCTTGGACCACATCCAACCGCGTTCCAAAGCCTCATTATGTAATTCATTCCGCAAGACATGAAAGTAGGAAACCGCTGGGGCATAGCTGAATGAATTTGATGGCCGGGCTGAGGACGACGGAGTGACGGGCATCTGCAGTGCTGAGAGCCTGAGAACAGGAGGTGAGGTTACGAGTTCCCTTTAGGGACTTCTCTTTAGGGACTCGTTCTCAGCGCTTCAGCTTTAGCGCTTGAATCAAACCTATGTCTTTTTCCCCACGGCCATGCTTTTAAGTTTTACAGCTGTTTTCAGTGCCCTGTGGAATCGCATTTCCAAACAACTTCGGGTGTTTGGCTTACACACGATCTATGGGACGTTGCGACGTAGTTCGCATTCGGAAGTTCGGTAGCCATAGGCGAGGAATATCAAGTGTCTGGGGAGCTTGAGGCAGGCAGGCGGCAGATTTTACAAGGGGCAAGGGCCTTTTGTCGAGTGGAAACTGCGGTCTAAATTAGAGTACAAGAATATTCCAATTTGGGGTAAGAAAAAGATGAAGCAGCTACAAATTTCCACCAATAGAGATAAGGAGATGTTGCAAATGAGGGCAGAATTGAACGCAGTATGCTAGCATGTCTCAAGAGTCATTTCCCGAGAACTATGGCTGGGTCTAAGAACACATAAGATCAGAATCAGCAATGGCATTAAGCATACCAAGACGGTTGTTGAGGATGAGTTTGATGATTTGGTCATCCTTGATATTTGGGGCTGGATAGGGAAATGCCTGAAGGATTTTGCCAAAAATCCCCGAGGTTTTTGCTTGTGACTGAGCTGAGAGTAATGCTTCATTAACATCTTGAAGTTGTTGATGGCTGTATAGAACAGCAGTGAGGTCAAATACAAAAAGAGATGCTAGGGGGAATATCAGAAACCAAAAGAGAATTAAAAGTGATGGTCAACACCAATCATAATATGGTATGCGTCCTCCATTGGCAACCCCTGTAGATGTATAAGAGAGGAAATGAGTCGAAGAACCTGTTATTACCTCAAGAATGAATGAGCAAAGAGATTTGCAAATTATGAGCTGTTGTAGCCAATCAAGTTAATATGCCATGGGTGATTGATCATAATAGTACAGTGGGAAAGAAGATAGGCAGTTAGCGCCAGGAAAATACACTTACAAACTGGAGAGCGAAGAAGAGGGAGGGCTGTCAGTGCACGACATGGCAGGGATCAGCATGATCTACTCACATTCTGCAGAACACAAAAGTGGGAGGGACCATCAGCGCACGACGTCCCAGGGGTCAGCAAGATCTACTCACGTTCTGCGGGGCACGAAATTGGTAGGGACTGTCAGCGCATGACATGGCAGAGACAGCAGGATCGACTCACGTTCTGCAGAGCACAGAAGCGGGAGAGGTTGTCAGCGCACGACATGCAGGGGATCAGCAGGATTCACTCACTCTCTGCAGAGCACAGAAACAAGAGGGGCCGTCAACGCAGGACATGAGAGTGTTCAGCAGAGATCACTCACCTCCTGTAGCGAACAGAAGGGGCTGTTAGTAGACAACTTTATAAGGAACAGCAGGATCCACTCACTCTCTGCAAACCGCGCAGAAATGGGAGGTGCCGTCAGCGCACAACATCCCAAGGATCAGCGGAATTCACTCACGAACTGCAGAAGCAGGGGGGGCTGTCAACGCACGCATGGCACGGATTAGCACGATCCACTCACGTTCTGCAGAGAATGGGAGTGGTAGGGGCCGTCAGCATATGTGATAGCAGAGATCAACATGATTGACTCACGTTCTGCAGAGCACAGAGGGGGCTGTCAGCACACGACAGCGATGGAACAGCAGGATCGACTCACGAACTGCAGAACACAAGGGAGGGGGCAGTCAGCGCATGGCATGCCAGGGATCAGTAGAATCCACTGACGTTCTGCAGTGCACGAAAGCAGGAGGGGCAGTCAGCACACAACATGCCAGGATCAGCAGGATCTACCCACCAGCTTCAGAGAACGAAAGCAGGAGGGGCCATCAGCGCAGGACATTCAAACATCACCAGGATCCACTCACGAACTGCAGAGGACGGAAGCGGAAGAGGCTATAAGCGCACGACATGCCAGAGATCACCAAGATCCACTCACGTTCTGCAGAGCACGAGAGCGGGAGGGACCGTCAGTGCACAATACACCAAGGATCAGCAGAATCCACTCACAGACTACAGAGCATGGAACCGGGAGGGGCCGTCAGCGTGTGATGTGCCAGGAATCAACATCCACCCACCAACTGCAGAGCACGGAAGTGGGAGGAGCCGTCAGTACACGACATGCCAAGGATCAGCAGGATCCACTCACAGACTGCAAAGCATAGAAATGGGAGCGACCATTAGCACAAACATGCCAGGATCAGCAGGATCCACCCACCTCCTGAAGAGGAAGCAATAGGAGCCGTTAGCACACGAGATGTTAGGCATCAGCAAGATCCACCCACGTCCTACAGAGCATGGAAGGGAAGGGAGAGGGGGCGTCAGCGCACATACGCCCAGGATGAGCACGACGCACTCACATCCTACAGGGAAGTGGGAGGGCAGGGAAGCAGGAGGGGCAGTCAGCGCACACATGCTAGGGGTCAACAGGATCCACTCACTCTCTGCAGTGCACAGAAGCGGAGGGGCGATCAGCGCATACACACCGGGATCAGCAGGATCCACTCACGTCCTGCAGAACACCGGGGAAGAGGGGGGCAGTCAGCGCACAAGAATCACCCGACAGCATTCACCACTCACCCACAAAGATGGAAAATATATCAAGCATGATTGTATTACTCTCACCCCTCCCTCCGTCTCCAATTTTGGTATGCCTTTGATCGTGCTAAAAAAATAAAATATTAGTAGTATTCCTGCCTATATTAAATCACTGCAACCGTTTCACTGCAACCGATATCGCGCGTTCTAAGTTCAATTGTTGTACGGCCAGAAGCATCACGGCGACTGCATCGTCCTGCAAAACATCAGCTGTCGCCTCAATGAGGTCGTCACAGCGTTGGCCGTCTTTGTGCATATCTGAGATACACAATGAGTGGAAAGACAAGAATTGTTAGGCGTAACTTACTCTCCAGCCGCACATGCATTGAGGCCCCCTCCACCAGCGCCACATACTGTTCTTGAAAGACCCTCTCTACCTCAGCGTCAACATCCATTGGATCCTCATCCTCCATGTCGATACCTATCGTGAGTTTGAAATCATCATACTTCGTAAAGACCGCGATAATTGGTACTGTTGAATGCACATGAAAACGATGGATAAAAACACATGGATAATACACACCATTTTTATCTGGGCAGACGTCGTTGAGATACTTGGCATCCAACGATGGGCGGTCAGTATCCATTGGAATGCAGTACCTAAGTCAATAAATCTCTCAGCGGCAATGGCGTAAGCATGACAGAACTTACCATATGGCATGCAACCTGTCATTCAGTCGTTTTTGGGTCGCCTTCTCGTGGACAAACTCTCGTATCGTCTTCAATTCGTTTTCACCGCCGCTCTCGAATCCGCTAGAATCGTGGAAAATATAGCCATCATGGTTCTTGAAGACGAGTTCGTGGCGAATATCATGTTGGCCTCGCTGTAAGGGAAAGCAGCCATATTAGCTCGCGATGCCACGATGGACATTATGGCTTACCTTTTGAGTTGGTTCTAACCGCATCTCATTGGACCGTGAGCATAGGCGCGGTCTTCAAGCACCATCACCTACTTGTTCACGGTGTCCATCTACTATCCTGTAAACCACTGGGCTTTCCGTTGTGTCGCAAACTCGTTGTAAGATGGAGGTCTTCCCAGCATTCGCTCTTCCTATAATAAGGACCCGGAATTTGATATGAGAAAACCGACTTGTTGGCCTGGTAGACGCCATTACACGATATGGAACTCGTTGACGAGAGGGCAAGGCGTTTGAGATGGCAAGATAAGAGCCGTTGTCATTTCACTCTCCGAGGCGGACCGAAATGTGATTAGTCTCGAGAGGTACTTTCACACGCGGATGGGTTTGAGACTAGAATGTGATGGACCCAGTTAACCATGGTTTAATCCATTCAACCAGTGGAAGCCAACCGACAGAACACTATGGTGGGATAATGGGGTCGACAACTCACTAGTATATGAAATCCGTATACGTCGAGACCCATGCTCGTGACGCTCTATTTGCAACTCTCATTCTGTCGCCAATGCAAACCGAATCGAAGGCCCATTCAGCGGCAAGTAGTAAAGTCTTTCGTACTGATTCGCTGCTAAGCCGTGGCCACATATTCCGAATCCTCTGTGCTGGTCTCGTGAGTCTCGCATATTTCGCTCGTTCCTCAGGTGACCTTGAGTTGCATCAGTATGCAGTGCTAGGCCAAGGTCTGACGAGCGCCTAAGTGGCTTAGTCAGCATCATGTGCCAGCGATAACTAGTTGCCAGCCTGACTCCTTGACCTCTGTGACAAAATGCAAGCATGAGGTGAGTACTCCATCTGTAGTAAGATGTCTGTTAAGAGTACCCTCCTCTTCATAGAACATCGATGTATGCTCTCCGTGTAGACAGTGCCTACTAAATTGATGGTCCTCGGGCCTACTTACTTTAAACGGCTGCGGATGTGCTTGGTAGTCGGCAGGGGATTGTCAATTAACAGCAGGGGCCCGATGTGAAATTTACACTTGGTGCTTTGAGTTATGACGATGGGGCAAGAATGAAACGAAGAACACGTCGATGACTAGCGGAGGCTAGCTATAAAAAGCGCGAATAGGAGGAATATAGATGTACGGACATACAGGTCTGAGACACCTCGAGAGATAAGGGTATAGACCAAATGAAGATACTTGTCAGATTTAACAAATAATACAATCCCGTATTCATACTCTGCACCATCCTCTTGCTAGCACCACCCTCACCCCGTTCAGTTCTCGCGTACGGTGTACGGTGCTGAAGAAAAACATCTTTGCCACAACCGTTTCGCTGATATCGCGCTTGCCAAGTTCAGTTGGCAAGAAGCACCGCAGTGATTGCATCGTCCTGCAAAACATGAGCTGTCGCTTCAATAAGCTGGTCACAGCGTTGGCCGTGGTGGTCCATATCTGATATACATAATGAGTGTGCATCAAGAATGGGTAAGAGTAACCTACTCGCCAGCCGCACGTGCGTTGATGCCCCATCCACCAGCCTCAAGTACTGCTCCTTAAAGACCATGTCAGCCTCCGCGTCGACATCTTCTTGGTTTGGATTCTTGTTCTGGTGCTTCCTCATCTTGGTTTCTATCATTTCTTTGAAATAGTCATACTTTGTAAAGACCGCAATAATCGGTACTGTCGCATGCACATGAAAACAATGGTTAAAAACACAGGTATGGGTGATACTCACCACTTTTATCTGGGCAGACAGCGGTGAGATGTTTGGCGTCCAAGGATGGACGGTTATTGTCCATCGGAATGCAGTACCTAAGCTAATTAGTCGCAATCGTGTAAGCATTAACTGGGCCTACTATATAGCATGTAGCCTATCCTGCGGTCGTTTTTCGGCCGCCTTCTCGCGTAAAAATTCTTGTATCGTCGTCAATTCGCTTTCATCGCCGCGAATGTCATGTTCGCCCCGCTACCTGGGTAAGCCACATCAGTTCGCGACATCATGGCGGACACAATCATGGTTAACCTCTTGAGTAGGTTCCAGCCGAATCTGATTGGACAATGAGTATATGTGCGCTCTTTAAACACTATTACTCAATTGTTCACGAGAATCTCCTACTGTCCTATAAATCGCTGGGCTTTCCGTTGTGTCGCATACTCGTTGTAAGATGGACGTCTTCCCGGCATTCGCTCTTCCTATAATGAGAACTCGGAATTTGATATCGCCAAACCGACATTTCGATCCTGTAGACGCCATGACACCAGATGGAAAACCAGACGGAGACGCTGCTTTGAGGTCTCAAGATAAAGTCTCTAGTTTATTCTGAAAGTTTGAGTCCACCGTGCGGATCGTTGTTTGTTCATATTACGTTCAGCGTTGTTTGTAATAGGGGAGGAAGGTTCTGTACGGTTTTGACGAACGGTTTGAGGTGGACCGATCCTCTGAGGAACCTCGAAGAACCAGAAGTTTCGGACGCGGGATGGGCGAAAGAGAGTTGAAGATATAGCCTTCTTTGAAAGGGGTAGATTCGGCTTTCGAGTCGCGTACTATAAGTCGTTTTGAACTCGTAAATGGCAAGCAAAGCCAGGATGACTCCTGTTTTGTTGCACCCTCCAGCTTAACAATTGATAAAAGGCTAAGCTGCAAAGAGGAGCTGGTGAGCTATGAAGGTCACTCTACGAAGAAGGCTGCACACCTGAACTCTTCAGGATATATGCGATCGCTTGATAACCGACATCACCGTCACATTTCCTGGCTATAGCACTCCTGCTCGTCATAGCGGCCATGTTTGCAACGACCACTGAACGAGGTCCGCCTCCAAGACTGAGCGATGGCACAGGCTTGTCGGCAACAAGATTGAGAAGGCTTCAGGGCAGAACAATTCGCTTTGTGGGCCTGCACGCTGCACGACATCTCTTGGGTTTAAGCGCTGGAATCCAAATATCAGTGAGATGATAAACGAGAGCGTAGCAATACTCACCATCCACGAGCTGAGTAAGAGGGTGTCTCTATACAATTATGGGGTCTCCTCCACCTCGCCAACACCCCCACCCACCACCATTGCCCAGGTCGTCTTCTCCTTCTACTTCTCCTCGGGCATTTTGAACCCATTCAATCCCTTGCCAACCTTCTGCTTACACAAATTCACCCAGTCTCGAACATCTCCACCGCTCGCTCGCCGCCCGACTTCCGTTGTACTGCAGTTTGATGGTAGGCCGCGTCTTCGAGCTCAAGTTGTGCAGTATTGGTGATTTCATGCAACGAAGATGTCATCGAGGATTTCAACACTTCCATCAACCGTCGGCGGAGCGTATCAGTGTCAAACACTGGAGATGTCTGGCTCGCGAAGACCTCTCGATGAGCACCGAAGTAGTTGCTCTACCCAAGCTGCAGAGCGACCACCGTAGAGTCTTCAGCAACCCTCTTCCCAGACGATTTCGCGACGCTGGCATAGCCCACGTGGATAACGGCTGCCAGCGAGTATTGAAGGACTGTGCTCAGCAGGTACCAAGTCCATCGTGGTAATAACAGCAATCGTCCAAAGACGACCGTCCTGCTTGCGCGTCAAGCGAGAGGTGATGACGGTGTCAGGTTCGTGGATGTACTTGGCGCATAGTTTCTTTCTGTGTTTCGGGCTGGTCGGGGGACGAGATTCGGAATTTAGATGAGAGTAAGGTCTGGCACGTTTGCGCAGGTAATTTTGTTGTTCGGTATTGCTTCCGAGTTCTGATCCATGTAGATTAGATAAGACTCTTTTGACATATGATCATCTCCTGCACTGCTCTTCACTATGGCTCCTAGAAAAAGCCCTCCCCCTCCAGGTTATTATGTCCCTGCTGTCCTCTTCTTTGATCAGAATGAGGAGCTAGATGTGATCGCGATAAAGGCCCATATCTTGCGACTTGCACAGGTCAGCTCCGAGATCTGCTGTTCAGAATGTCCCGCCTCCTCAATATCTAGCCCAGGGAGGCGTAACGGGCATCCTAGTTCAAGGTTCTAATGGGGAAGCGCAACACCTGTAGGATCAGTCCCTCGTATTGCGTTCAATTGTGTCTTCATGTGTCATGTAGATCCCATGAAGAGCGAAAGCAAGCGATCACGCTCACTCGGAAAACTCTGGACGATAATGGCTTCCAGAAAACCCTTGTCATAGCCGGAACGGGGGCACAATCCACTCGAGAAACTAAGAAGCTGTGTATAGACGCTAAAGAGGCTGGGGCATCTCACGTTCTTGTCTTGACACCCTCTACATGGCCGCCTCAGATGACCAAGGAGAATATTTTACGGTTTCATCGCGAGGTAAGATTTATAGGTCCGCATCCTTAGCTTTACCGAATCGAATCCAGGTAGCAGATTCATCTCCAATCCCTACGATGATCTACAACTTCCCCACTGTCACCGCTGGCCAAGATCTCGACTCAGATATCATCTCAACTCTCGCCGAGCATCCAAATATCGTCGGAACGAAGCTATCTTGCGGCAATATAGGAAAACTTCAGCGCATAACCAGCTGTGTAGAGCCTTCCGAGTTTGCGGTATTCGCGGGTCGCTCCGATACATTTCTTTTCGGCCTCTTGGCTGATAGTGCAGGGACGATCGCTGCTCTCGTCAACCTCCTACCGAAGCTTCACGGCCACCTTTACAAGCTACACCAAGCAGGAGAAGTCGAAAAGGCCATGCGCCTTCAGGGTTTGCTGGGCCATGCCGATTGGGCGGCGTCGAAGGTTGGAGGGATTGGCGGTATCAAAGCGGTTATCTCAAAACATTTTGGTTATGGACAACCGTATGTTCGAGGTCCTTTGAAATCCGTAAACGTGGACGCTTTAGGGGATAACGAATATTACGGGAAGCTCAAGGATCTAATAAAGATGGAGCAGGCAATGAACTAAATCAACTTTGTAATCCGCCAATTATTGTTTGGGAAGATAGATTGGCCTCGAAGCAGGCACTAGCACCGGAACGATTCTTTAAGAACTCAAGGGAACGACCAACGAGCAATTAAATAATATATTACAAAACAGCCTCCTGGTCTGTATTTCCGTATGCATCAATCAAATAGGGTACAAGGTAGTTATGAGTTCCGGGTCAAGGTATATACAATTACACAAATCTGAAAGAAGCCGTTGTCTTCTGCAGTACACATAAATCATAGCGATCGATCCTCCGTTTACTGTCCCTTGAAATACCCAAGGAAATGATTGCGCAGCGCATATTTTTCCATGAGGGTCATTTGCATACCTATGGACACCCTGTCCAAAAATTCCTCGATTTGGGCCGGAGTCCAGGAAGAGATAGTGAGGAGGTTTTCCTCCTTCGAGCATCCGTTGGCGATGAAGCATTCGAGGAACTGTGTAACGGATGTCGGGCAGTTCTCGAGGAAATGGTAAATCGAATTCAGCTGTGGGGCTGCATCGTGCAGGTCACTGTCGCTGTGGTAGCTGGAAGAAGATGGTGCAAAAGAAGACTCATAACATGGGGTAGGCGATACTTTGCTTGGTGTGGACGAAGGATAAGAAATTGTTTGGGAGCTTTGAGAGGAAATTGGAACGGAATAGCTTGTGATCAAATGCCGAGTGGGCGCAGACGTAGTTGAGCGAACGCTTCTAGGTGCAGCAAAGACACTGGTGTGCGAAGGCTGGCTTGCCACTATTGCCAGATTGACGGCCATCTTCTCGCGCAATGGCGTCCTAACTGGAGCTGGGACAGTCGCTTGGCTTGGAATAGTCTTTGGATCCATTTTCGAGGTATCCTTTGGCTTTACTTGATCTGGGATTGGAGTCGGCGGCACCTGCTTGTCGGCAGCGGCTGAGTGTCAAGCAAAACAAATGAAACAAATACTCACCTTTTTGACCTGCCCTTTAGGTAGTCCACGAGAAACTCCAAGTTCGTGGCGAAAACGGTTATGGCGATGCCCAATGTAACTCATAGCGTACTTCAAGCGTTGCGAAGCACGTTCATCTCCTGTAAATATATCCGGATAGGTTTCCTTGATCTCAGATAACTCGTCTAAGTCTTGAAGATTTCAGAAGAGAATGTGTTTTCTTACCTGTTCTCGCACTAATTCCAACTTATCTACTTGCACACGAGCGGTTTGATTGATGTCAAGGTGTTGCCTGCATATTGTCACCATCTCTTCCTGCTCTAATATGAGAGATCGAATACACCGAAGGAAGAATTCTCAAGCTCACCCGAAGCCTCTCAAAACAACCTTTGTTGTTCATCAAGTTCAGAACAGCTTGGAGCTTTCTGCTCGTGGAATTGTGCGAGAGAGTACCCATCGGCTTGCCGCTTCGTTCCCCGGGAACATTTCTGGAGACTTTTCGCGATTTAGTCCGAGATCCATGGTATTTCTTGCATAAAACTCACCTGGAGGCATTGACCTGAGAGTTGAACTTCAGATGAATTTGGTTAAAGGTTTAGAACGATAAACAAGCAATCAACGCGCCGGTGGCGCCGCACGCGACCACGTCACGTGCATAGCACATGATATCATTCGGTAGTGCTGTGCTGCGCTCGTCGTCTCTCTTGTATCTCAACGTTCACCATGGGTTTACTTATGTCCCTGCCCATCCTGGGTGGGCTATCGTCAGTTGGCGCATCATGCCTTGGTGGGCTTGCATTTTGCTTTACATCGCATGCAGGTTTGCTAAGTCTGTCACCGCTGCACGGATGTAAAATCTAACCAAACACCCGTAGCATCCATGTTCTTCAAGTCTTGCAACTGTAACTCCTCTATTGCAACCCGAGTTGGCTTTGCAGTATGTGTCTTCTCAGACATGGAGATATACCTACTGACGGTTATGGCTAGATCATCTTCTCACTCAATTCCATCCTCGCCTGGATCATGAAGACGGACTTTGCTATACGGCTGATCGAGAAGTGGAGCTTTGATTATATCAAGATGGAGTGCGCTGGAGAGAAATGCTACGGAGTTCTTGGGGTGTGTCCTCTCTCATGTTCTCGAACTTTTAGCTAATTGCTCTACGCTCAGGTCCACCGAATGTGTTTTGCACTTGCCTTGTACCACCTCCTTCTCAGCTCGGCTCTTATTGGCGTCCAAGATACCAGAGATAAACGTGCGGCTCTTCAGAATGGGTGAGTCAGAAGATAATCAAGGTTACATTCACTAACAATTATCTCAGGTGGTGGGGCCCCAAAGTTCTGCTCTGGTTCATCCTTGTTGGTGTCACTTTCGCAATTCCCAACGGCTTCTTCATGTTCTGGGGCAACTACGTTGCCTTGATCGGTGCCACCATCTTCATCCTTTTGGGTCTGGTCCTTCTAGT
>Ga0247741_1001721_pt1 | contig 12131 bp, 11 predicted proteins | sample UWRJL213509R2_FD_180945 | JGI IMG/M metagenome (GOLD analysis project Ga0247741, IMG submission 180945) | Plant litter microbial communities from Arlington Agricultural Research Station in Wisconsin, United States - UWRJ-L213-509R-2 | ecosystem: Environmental > Terrestrial > Plant litter >...
TTTTCAATCGCCCATTCTAAGCACTCTGAACTCAAATGAGGTCAATATGAATTTCAAACGATTTGCAAAGCATTTATTCACCACAGAAGCCGCAGTGAAGCGATATTTTTCGAATGAGAGTTTCGCAAAGATCACTTCTGCGATAGCTGTGGCGGAGCGTCAACATCGCGGTGAAATTCGCTTTGCAATCGAAGCATCGCTTGAACCCAGTCAGTTGATAAAAAACGTCACACCTCGCGAACGCGCGTTAGAAATATTTTCTCAGCTAAGGGTTTGGGATACGGAATTAAACAGCGGCGTTCTGATTTATGTTTTATTCGCTGATCGCGCGGTAGAAGTAGTAGCTGACCGCGGTATATACGATAAGACCGCAAATAATCATTGCTGGGAGACAATAGTTAAGGCAATGGAAGATGCTTTTGTAGCAGGTAATTTTGAGGCGGGTGCAATTGACGGTGTTAAAGCAGTTGCCAAAGAATTAATCCATTATTTTCCAGCGGGTGAGCTTAATCCTGATGAGCTTCCTAACGATGTGATACTGGTTTAGTAGTTCTAATTTTTAGTTCACAAAAATGATGGCAGTGTTCAAACAATAAAAAGGAAAATCACTTAAAGAGCTTGAAGATAATTTTTTCATAAATTGGTGATTACATTTAAATAATCTCACTAAAAGGCTACCAATGGGCTGTAAACACAATGTGTAGCTTTTCGACCGCAAGTTGAATGGCAGGAATTATAGTATTTCCACTTTTCGCTAAAATAATATTTTCCTGCTGCACAGTTTAACCGTCAGCAATTTTTTAATGTGTAAATGATTGTGACCATATTGGTATCTACAAAATTAGCCACTCCACAATGACCTTATCTTTGGTAATCATCATTCTTACTTCCATACAATCTTCAATGCATTTTTGCTTGTAGCATTGATCGGTTGCCTTGTTGTAATCCAAAATGCTGGGTTAGCACCACGTCGTTAAGGACGAGTGAGATCTTAATGTTTAAAAATTACATACAAAGCATGAATTATTCCTGGAATAAACCCACATAACGTCAATAAAATATTTATCCAAAAGTGCTTGGTTAGTCCAACTTCTAAAAATACACCTAATGGTGGAAATATAATCGCAAAGATTATTTTGATAGGGTCGGTTGCTGTGAGTGCCATACGAATATCCTCATAGATTATTTGAGAGGCAAGAATATTCAAGTCGGTTTTGCAGGTCTGTACGCATGCGCACCTTGATTTGGGGTGGCTTAATCTCGAGAAAAATCACCAGCGTATCTTGTTACTACGCTTGATTCACAAATTTTACTCAGTTAAACCGTTATGAGCGTGTTTATAAAAACATTGGCTACGCGCGTTTCAGTATTTATGGAGTTTATCGAAAAAGTTGGTGGGAGATCTTGGATAAGGTTAAAGCCTAATTAATTAAAACTCACAGTTAGATATTTAGACCCAAAAAAATTGTAACCACGTATTCCATTTTATTTATCGAAAATCTAATTAAAAAAGCCCATGAGTCCATGGGCTTTTTAATATAATTCACATTATAAAAATTAACTTCATCACCAAATAATTACTCGTTCCTGCGGTGCTAAATACATTTTGTCCTCTGGTTTCAAATCAAAAGCTTTGTAAAAACCAGGCTGGTTTTTCAAGGTACCCAAAACTCTGAATTGTGTTGGTGAATGTGGGTCGGTTTTGATACGTGAGATGGCTTCTTCATCGCGCATTTTACCGCGCCATACTTGTGTGAAGCCTATATAGAATCGTTGTTCTCCGGTTAAGCCATCAATAATTGGTGCGGGTTTACCATTGAGTGATAATAGATAAGCTTTGTAAGCAATCGCTAAACCGGAATTGTCAGCGATATTTTCGCCCAAGGTAAGTTCGCCGTTAACGTTGTAGCCGGGCACAGGGCTGAATGCGTTGTATTGTTTAATGAGTGTAGAAGTTTTTGCTTCAAATTTTTCATGATCTTCCTTCGTCCACCAATCGCGCAAATTACCCAGGCCATCGTATTGAGCTCCTTGATCATCAAAACCGTGGCTAATTTCATGGCCGATAACAGCACCTATCGCGCCGTAATTCACAGCATCGTCGGCTTTGATGTTAAAGAAGGGCGGTTGCATGATGGCTGCAGGGAAAACAATTTCATTTAACTCTGGATTGTAATAGGCGTTAACAGTTTGCGGTGTCATACCCCATTCATCGCGATCAATCGGCTTGCCTAATTTATCGAGGTTGCGATTGTATTCAAATATATTAGCTCTGTTTAAATTGCCAATTAAATCATCGCTTTTGATGAGCAGACTTGAATAATCAATCCATTTATTGGGATAACCAATTTTAGGATTAAAAGTAGCGAGTTTTGCTTGGGCTTCCTGTTTGGTTGCCGGGCTCATCCAATCCAATGTATTTATACTTTCTTTATATGCAGCTAAAAGATTTCCAACTAATTTTTCCATACGAGCTTTATGGTCAGGCGGAAAATATTCTGCAACATATAATTTACCCAATAACTCCCCAACACTGGATTCCGTAAGTTTTACGCCGCGTTTCCAGCGTGGCTCTTGCTCGGGTACGCCGCGTAAGACGGTACCGTAAAACGAGAAATTTTCGTCCGCGTAAGGTTTGGAAAGGTAGGCTGAGTAATGGCTCAACAAATGCCAGCGAAAATAAGCTCGCCACACCGCTATATCAGTCGCTTTTAAAATACGATTGAATTCAGTAATAAAAGAGGGCTGGCTCACGACAACATAATCAACTTTGCCTTTTATGTTGCTTGAAGTGAGGTATGCATTCCAATCGTAACCCGGTGCCAGGGTTTCAAGTTTGTTTAACTCAACGCGATTGTATGTTTTAACTGGATCGCGATTTTCCACCTTAGTCCACTGGGCTTTTGCTAAAGCGGTTTCAAGTGCAAGGATATTTTTGGCATTTTGTTTGAAGTTTTTATCGCCACTTAGAGTGAGTATTTTTTCGATATGCGCAAGGTATTTGGTGCGCACATCTTTTAATTTTTTATCATCATCTTTTAAGTAGTAATCACGGTCAGGCAAACCTAAACCGCTTTGAGATAAATCAACTACATAACGTGTTGAATCTTTTGCATCTTGATGTACGTAAAATTCATAAGGCGTAGTCACGCCAATACGATTAAGCTCAGCAATTAATTTTGCTATTTCGCTCTTATTTTTTAACGCCGCAATTTTATCAAGGTCTTGCTGTAAGGGTTTGATTCCAGCAGCTTCCAATGTCGGCTCATCTATATAGCTGTAAAAAAGATCAGCAATTTTTTTAGATTCAGCATTTGTGGCGGAATTTAAGGATGCTCTTTCAATAATGCCTTGAAGTTGAGGCAGTGTTTGCTCGCGCAATTCCAGGAATGCGCCCCAGCTGGATTTATCCGCAGGTATTACCGCTGTTTTAAGCCAGCCACCGTTTATTGCCAAATTCGCGTCATCCTGAATGCGCACTTCAGGATCAAAATATTGGCGATCTATACCCGATGTTAAAAGAGGTGCTTTATCAACCGCTGATTCAGGTGCTTTTGGCGACTGTGTGCATGCAGTAACGAGGAGAAGTGCCCCCAAGCTGAGAAAACTTTTTTTCATAGGTGTATCTCTAGGTTAAGAGTTAAATAATCACGGTAGGAATAAGTTAGATGCTGATGCGGCATGTTGATCCGCAACAATTACGCGAATATGAGTTATATCAAATTCCAATGAAATGCGTCTAGCCAAATATTTCTGATGATTGTAAATCTGATTCTAATTGGCAGACCTGCACCAACTTTGAATGTCGTAGCCAAAATGGAGTCTTAAGTGGCTACGGAGTGCTCACCACGCTGTGAGAGTGTTTAGTTTCAGACATTCGTATTTCTATTTATCCTTAGGGTTTAGCGCTCTAGTAAAGCCAACTGAGAGAGGCATCAGGTATCAGGCCACTATTTTTTGCGATATCAGTCTTTATGTGCCTTAAGCAACGTAACCGGCGATAAATCGGCTTTAACATCACCGCGTTTAATATTTACTGAATAGGCGAGAAGTTGGCACGCCTTTATCGATGTAATTTTGGAGGATTTGAGTTATGAGCTTCGTAAAAGAATTTAAAGAGTTTGCAGTGAAAGGAAACGTAGTGGATCTGGCTGTCGGTATTATCATTGGTACCGCATTTGGAAAAATTGTTTCATCCGTTGTTGCCGATATTGTAATGCCACCGATTGGATTGTTAATTAATGGTGTGAATTTTAGTGATCTTGTTATCACCCTAAAGGCAGCAGTAGGCAATAATCCGGCTGTGGTTATTGCTTATGGAAAGTTTATCCAGACGATTTTAGATTTTATTATTATCTCACTCGCTATTTTCAGTTTAGTTAAAATATTAAACAAGTTGCGACCTAAAGAGGCTCATGAGGCCGCGCTTACCAAACAAGAGGCTTTGTTGACAGAAATTCGAGATTTGTTGAAAGATATTAAGAAGTAGATGAATTTAGTTATTGATAATGAAATTTGAATTTTTAATTATCGATAATTATGTGAAAGTTTATTATGAATATCTGTAGCAGCAATTGCGGCGTTGCCAGTAGCAACGCTCACTTGATGCAATGAATTCACAAGATCCCCAGCAGCATATAAACCGTCAACAGAAGTTTGCTGATGTTCATTAAGCATTAATTGACCAGTAGGCTTAAAAAGTGCGCCGAGTTGGGTCGTTAAAGAATTCCCTTTTGTTTCACCAAGCATTACGTACAAAGTATCAAAAATATATTCTTTTCCGCTTTTAGATTTTATCGTGGGTTTTTCAGTTACCAAAATATTCTCTATAACCTCATCCGAAACTATTACATCAACTACGCCAAGTTGATGTCTAGCCTCGTCAGTCAATTCAGTTGCTGATGGAGAGCAAAACAAAGTGATATTTTTGGAGAATGTTCGCAGAAAGCGCGAATGCCCTAAGCTTGAGCTGGATTTGGAAATAAGACCTATACGTTGATCAGTGACATCGTAACCATCGCAAATAGGGCACAAGCGCACCGTGCCTTTGGAAACGGCATCACTCCAATTTTTTATATCGGGATGATCGTCTTGAACGCCAGTTGCTAATAATACTTTTTTTGAAAAAATAAGTTCTTTATTGAGTGTGCCAATAAATAAATCGTGCTGCATTTCGAGATGAGTAACAGAGCCAGATATTATTTTTACGCCGTATTTAATTGCTTGCTCACGCAACCGTGACAATAAATCTTTGCCGCTAATTCCGTCTGGAAAGCCAGGGTAATTGTGGCTCACCGGAATTAATGCGGTGCGGCTCTGGCCTCCATCTGCAACTATTACGTTACGACGAAAACGTGCTAAATAAATTGCCGCTGTCAAACCAGCCGGGCCCGCACCAACAATTAAGCAATCAACACTTTGCACAATAAATTTCCGAGGTAAGTTTTGGCTTCATGGGCTCACAAATACTGAGCTGATTTTTGCTTCGTAATTGTAAGTCAAATCGGTAGAGCATCTGTTCGCTATCAAACTCTCTGTAGGTATCAATTGTCACCTGACTTTTGTCAATAATCCCTTATTAAATTGCTTAAGCGGTTTAACACACGGATGCGTGAGGTAATGATTGCTATAAACATTTTTCAACTATCTAAATAACCAATCAATATCAATATGAGGTGTTGTATGAGTAATGATGAAGTTATTCGCAAATTAGCCTATGAAATGTGGGAGTCCGATGGCAGACCTGATGGACAATCTCATGAGCATTGGGAGTCGGCAAGTATTTTGGCCGCTGGGCAAACCCATAAAGAAGATTCGGATAATAAAGAAAATCCACTGGATGCTTATGAATTACAAGAACCAGAAGAACCGCCGCAACCAGATCAAACCTGATTTTTAGAAACAGTTTTATTGACTTAAGAGAGGCTATCGCTTTTCAATTTTTTAATTTCTCAACATATATATGTTGTCAATTACGCAGGAAAAAATTATGACAAAGCCTCAATCCGAAAACTTAATTGAAGTAACACCTATCACTGAAGGCCGTCCATTTCCATTGGGCGCAACATGGGACGGCGAGGGCGTTAACTTCGCATTATTTTCAGCGCATGCTTCGAAAGTTGAGCTGTGTCTTTTTGATGAAACCGGTGAAACGGAATTAGAGCGCATCGTATTACCAGAATATACCGACGAAATTTGGCACGGATATTTACCGAAAGCGGCTCCCGGCCAAGTATACGGTTATCGCGTTTATGGCCCTTATGATCCGCACGCAGGGCATCGTTTTAATCACAATAAGTTATTGATCGACCCCTACGCAAAACAATTGGTGGGTACGCTCGAATGGAATGACGCGCTTTTCGGTTACACCATTGGTTCACCAGATTTAGATTTAAGTTTTGATGAACGTGACAGTGCGCCCTATGTACCTAAATCAAAAGTGGTTGATTCAACGTTTGATTGGGGCGATAAAAAAGAATATCGCGTTCCTTTGGATGATACGGTTATTTACGAAACTCACATTCGCGGAATCAGTAAGCTTCATCCACAAGTGCCCGAAAAAGTGCAGGGCACCTTCGCAGGTTTAGCCACCAAAGAACTGTTGGATTATATTAAAAAATTGGGCATGACCAGTATCGAACTCTTGCCCGTTCATGCCTTTGTTCATGACAATCATTTGTTAGAAAAAGGTCTGAGCAATTATTGGGGTTACAACAGCATTGCGTTTTTTACGCCGCATCCGGAATATCTTGCGAGTGGTCATCACAGCGAATTTAAAAAAATGGCGAGTGACATTCACGCCGCTGGGTTGGAATTAATTTTAGATGTGGTTTATAACCACACCGCAGAAGGTAGCGAGTTGGGCCCGACTTTATCAATGCGTGGTATCGACAACGCTACTTACTATCGTCTAATGCCCGGTGATAAGCGGTATTACATGAATGATTCTGGTACCGGAAATACTTTGGATTTAACTCACCCCTGCGTGTTGCGCTTAGTGACTGATTCGCTACGCTATTGGGTTACTGAAATGGGTGTGGATGGTTTCCGTTTCGATCTTGGAACTATTCTCGCGCGCGAGGAAACCGGCTTTAACGAGCGTCATGGATTTAATTTGGCGTGCCGACAAGATCCCTTACTCAGCCAGGTGAAATTGATTGCTGAACCTTGGGACTGTGGTATTGGCGGTTATCAGGTTGGTGCATTTCCACCGGGTTGGCTTGAATGGAATGACCGCTTTCGTGACACTGCGCGCGCGTTTTGGCGTGGCGATAAAGGCCAAGTGCCAGAACTTGCAAATCGTATCACGGCTTCTGCGGATTTATTTAATCAGCGTGGCAGACGTCCCGCTTCCACAGTGAATTTCATAACAGCTCACGATGGTTTTACCTTAAATGATTTGGTGAGCTACAACGAAAAACACAACGAAGCCAATGGCGATGAGAATCGTGATGGAAACGACAATAATCTTTCCAGCAATTATGGCGTCGAAGGTCCAACGACTGATGAACACATCAATAAATTTCGCAAACGTCAAATCAGAAATTTTTTGAGTACATTATTCTTATCACAGGGCACGCCCATGTTGGTGGCAGGCGATGAATTCGCGCATAGCTATCAAGGTAATAATAATGTTTACTGTCAGGACAACAATATTAGTTGGCTAAATTGGGATCGTGAAAAAGAAAATAGAGATTTGGTTTTGTTTACCCAACAATTATTGAAAATTCGACACTCACACCCAATTTTGCGACGCGGTCGTTTTCTCGTTGGAGCTTTTAATGAAGAGCTTGGCGTAAAAGATGTTACCTGGCTTTCTACTAGCGGCGAAGAAATGACACAGGAAAATTGGGACAATGCGGATAACGCGTTTCTTGCGATGTTAATGGACGGCCGTGCGCAACCTTCTGGTGTGCGACGCAAGGGCGACGATGCAACTTTATTGTTGGTTGTTAACGCGCATTCTGAACCGGTAACGTTCACATTGCCTTCGTCCCCGGAAGCATGTTCGTGGACGCGTTTAGTTGATACGAACGATGAACATTTTTTTGAATCCGATGCAACTAATCATCAGTTCTGTGATGAATATATTGTTACTGATCACTCTACGCTGTTATTTAGACTTGAACGTAAAAATTAATAAAGTCTGCTAAAAAATAAGGCCCTGTTAATTTAACAGGGCCTTATTTTTATCGCTTCGAAAAGTATTTGCTTACCACGTGGGTAAAATACGGTAAGCAAATATTTATTCAGCAGGTTTACCATCCCAAGGCTTACCATCTAAAGGTTTAGCTCTGCCAAGTTCAGCTTCATCTAAACCATAACCGCCGCCAATTTCCTCTTCATCAACAATAGTTAGGTCTTGATCTATAGGTCGTTCGCCACCGGGTTCATGGGGCGAGCGAGAGCCGTCTTCATTAATTAATGTTTCCGGCGATAAGTCATCATCTGTGGGATCATCCCCCGGCATAACTGGGTCGTTCTCCTCATCACCTACTGATTCGTCGCCGATACTTTCTGTTTCTGGCGTTAAGTCGGCAAAATCAGGACGCGATTCATCATCTTCGAAATTTAATGTGTCCAATTCGGCGGGACGATCAATATCTGATTCAAAAGGCGCATCGTCGCGAACGTTATCTTGATTACTCATTTTTTTCTCCTGCAAGTATAAAAGAGTAAATTGAGAAGAAACATTGATAGCTTTTCTGGCTATCAATGTAATTATTAAGCTATTTCAGCCAACAGTTCTTCTTTACGTTGAGTTAATTTCGCACCCAAATCTATCAGGTCGAGTTTGGTAGCGGCTTTAGCTTTTGGGAATATTTCGTTCTGCTCTTCTTTAACGTGATGCTTCACGTATTCAGAGAGCACTTTCACTTTAGCGTCATAGATTTCACCATCAGGTTCTATACCTTCTATCTGCGAAATTAAACTTTTTAAAGTTGCATGTTCAACAGTAGCTTCTGGAATAAGTTCTTTATCCTTAAGCGCTAGCTTAACAGCAGGGTAAAATATTTCTTCTTCAATTTGCGCATGCACGGTAAGTGCTTTGCACACTTCAGCCACAATTGATTTCTTTTTTGCGTTTGATTTTGTTTTTTCATATTCGTCGAATAAATTGCTAACTTCTTTATGGTCAGCGCGTAAAAGGGCAGTTGCGTCCTGTGCCTTTGGAGCGGGAGTGCGAGTTACTTTTTTAGCGATAGTTGCCATGATTAATTTTCCTGATGTAATTGTGTAGGGGTTATTTGCCTGAAATAAAAATGTATCCACAATTATTCATTGGGAGTGGCCTAACCTTAGTAGCCCCAATAAGCTAACACCGTGCGTTAGAGCACCCTAATACACAGGAGAAATTATTAGAGTTTTGTTGGCTGCCTATTTAATTGAAAGGAATTTTTAATGTAACTTTTTTGATTTTAAAAATGCGTGACGTGTAAATTTGTATACTTTATAAAAATATTATTTTCGAAATAAAGTGTAATAACGAACGGAGCATTACTTTTTTTTGCGCGATGCTGCGCACTAACTTGAATAAATCCAATTCATATACATTGCACATGCAGCGCAGGAGTCCGCTTATGTTAGCTTCGAAAATCGTAAATGATCCATTCAACTTCCATTCCGCGCTCGCTAAATTTAACGTTAATCGATTAGCGGTTGCAGCTCCTTCACTATCGTGGGAGGAAAAGCTGCAGGACGAAATGAAATACAGAATTATTGAAGGTCGTTTTCTGGAGCAGTTACGCGCTTTAGTAATTCCATTAACCCGAGGCTCATTGGGCAACGTAGATCATTTTGTTAGTTGGTTTGAATCACTAGCGGAGTGGGGCCCAGGCCAACACCACGCGCTATTTGATTGGTTGGCAGAGCACGCGACCCTGGAAGAGATGCGTTGGTTTCTAACTCAGGAGGCTGCAGGAGAAGCGGGCTTCGAAGATCTGGTTGCTTATACCCAAGTCAAACTTCCGCAGCAGGCAAAGCTGGAATGTGCGAGAAATTATTGGGATGAGATGGGCCGAGGCAAACCGAAAGCTATGCACGGGCCGCTACTTGAATCCATGGTGAATGGTCTCGAATTAAATCCTTCAATAGATTCCACGGTATGGGAGTCGCTCGCATTGGGTAACGTTATGGTTGGCCTTGCCACTTCAAGACGCTATACCTATCACTCGTTGGGTGCACTGGGGGTTATCGAACTAACCGCGCCATTACGTGCCGCTAAAGTATCGCGTGGTATGGAACGTTTGGGAATGCCTCGTAAGATGCGTGCTTATTTTGATTTGCATGCGGCACTGGATATTTTGCATTCACGTGAATGGATTCAAGAAGTTATTCGGCCGCTCGTTACCGATAACCCTGAATGCGCACAATTTATCGCTGAAGGCGCCTTGATGCGTTTGAAGTGTGGTCAACAATGTTTTGATCGTTACAGTCAGGAATTTGGCATCAATATAGCGCAGTCCAAACCTATTGAACGCAGACGTGAAAAAAGAAATACCTTGGAGATAGTAAATTGTTAGTAGTTACGCAACAGTCAGACGCTGTTAGTGAGATTTTAGAGTCGTCACATAAACTTGAGAATCAAGATGTTCTTACAGATTTGCTCAAGTATGTAAAATCGAAAAACTACAAATTTATTACCACCACACCACGCACCCATGCGCATTTTCTTTTACAGGTTAATGCGCGCGGAAATAGTTTGCGTAACATTTTCGGGTGGAATACTTCCTTCTCAATTGACGCTATAGATTCTGAACTTAAAACCTTAATGGTCGATGCTGGCGTGATCCAAGTAAATAATAACTTGGCTCGAAGCAAACTTCGTATTTCGTCATTGGGTAGCGATCTCTTTTTTCATTCTGCATTTCCTACTACAGAAGCCGACGCAATTTTTTTCGGCCCAGATACTTACAGGTTTGCGCGTTTTATTCGCCAATCACTTGAAAAAATTTATTATTTATCTTCAAGGATTAATTCAGAACCGGTGAAGAAAATTCGCATATTGGATATAGGTTGCGGCACTGGAGCTGGTGGTATAACGGCTGTGCGAGCCTTGCCAGAATCTTATTCTTACGAAGTCACAATGAATGACCTCAATCAAAAAGCGCTAGATGCAACGCTTGTTAATTCACAGGTTTCGAATGTAGCGGTCAACATCTTGGCTGGCGATATATTTGAAGTTTTGCAGGGTGAGTTTGACTTAATTATTTCAAATCCTCCCTACATGAAAGATGAATCTGGGCGCGCTTATCGTGATGGTGGCGAACAACTTGGGCTGGATTTGAGCTTACGCATTTTTGAAACGGCGGTTAAGCATTTAGCTTCAGGCGGCACTCTACTGCTCTACACCGGCGTGGCTATGACTTCTGATGTAGATCCGTTTCTGGCTACCATAACACCGCTGTTGGATCATATTGATTGCACGTGGTTTTATGAGGAAATTGATCCTGACATTTTCGGCGAAGAATTAGAGCTACCGACTTACGCTCAAGCACATCGTATAGCAGCGGTAGGTTTGGTCGTTACTAAAAGTTAATTTTAAAATAATGGGCGATAAAATCCTTTTTATCGTTCTTAAAATTAAAGCTTTATCTTTATACCTACATAAGCAGAACGCGGTTCGCCGGGATTTAAAATGGCGGCATCTGAGGTGCCTGCATCTACAACACTAAAAAGTCCAATATATTTTTTGTCTGTCAAATTGCGAAGCTCGCCGTATATTTCCCATTCTTGGCGAGCAAAACCAACGCGCAGTCCGAGAAGCGTGTAGGAATCTACGGTGTATTGGTTGCTGAAGTCGGCGTAGCGTTTATCGATGATATCGAAGGTTGGGCCAGCAAAAAAGCCGTTCGAATTGCGATAAATAACTTCACCTTTGATTGCATAACCCGGTGCTGCTGGAAGTTGGTTATTACCGTAGATTGTGTCGTTATGAAATTTAAAATTGTTCACTGTTATGCTAACCAAGGGCTCAATACGACTCGTATCACTGACCTCAAAGCTTGCACCTAGCAGCGCTTCAATACCCGCATGAACAGTATCTTCAATATTGGCAGATAAGCTGGTTCCCGGTGCGGCTGGGTCATCTACTGATAAGATTTCATCGCCCAATTTTGCGTAGTAAATGG
>Ga0247741_1001722_pt1 | contig 12126 bp, 18 predicted proteins | sample UWRJL213509R2_FD_180945 | JGI IMG/M metagenome (GOLD analysis project Ga0247741, IMG submission 180945) | Plant litter microbial communities from Arlington Agricultural Research Station in Wisconsin, United States - UWRJ-L213-509R-2 | ecosystem: Environmental > Terrestrial > Plant litter >...
CCATCCCTCTGAGATCCACATGGCTGCAAAGAACAGTTCCATGCTCATGCGGCCTCCGCTAAGCTGTGCGTTGCCATGAAAGCCGCGGTGTACTCAATGAGGCTGGAACTGCGCTTCACTGACATGAGAGCGGTCGATTCGCGGATGTTGACCCACTCGCCTTCGAGCCCGGCGACGATCTCAGGCGTCTCGTCCTTGGTGACCGTGGCATGGCCGCTCACGAGCAAGACCTTCCATTGCTTCGCGGTGCGCTTCTTTCCCATCCATTCGACTTCGGCCTTTTCCAGTTCCCCGCACATCGCGTGAAACTTCGCGTTCTGGTCGGAGTTGCGAGTCGGCTCGGCGATCGTCACGACGTCGCCCTCAGCCGCTTCTTGAACAGCAGCAACTGCGCGGCGGCGCGCTTCGGCATGTACCAGGCGGAAGATGCGCTTGCTCACAGCGAACCACCTTCCAGCAGAAACACAGCCGTCCAGTGCTGCCCCTCAGCAGTCCCAAAGGCCCAGCGGCAACCATCGCGACGCGTCACGCCTTCTCGGGCGCACTTGCGGGCGTCGATCTCGATTCTTCGCTTGGCGTTTTCAGAGAGGCTGAAACGGCTGAAGCAAGATGAGCTGTCAGGCCTGGATAGATCGTCTCCAGTTCCTGCGCACTGCGCTTCGCCTGACGCTGCCATTCCAGGTGCGCCAGATCGGTCATCCAGTCCTTGCGCGTACAAAGCCAGACCAGGTGAGCAAGCGCCGTCCGTTGATCGGTCGTCATTCATCGCGTCCACAGCCCTGCGAAGACGCTACCAGTTTCAACCCACCGGCGACCCTGGCAGATGTCCGCGACCAACGCCTCAGACACTCCGGTCTGAATCGAGATTTGCGCCCGACTCACTCCCTCGGAGCGAAGAGATCGAACGGCGCGCGCCTTGTCCATGTCGTTCTTGGTGTTCACACGTCGGCGGGCCGCGATGGTCAACGCGATCTTCGTGGCGTTGTGATGCTTCGCGGCGGCAGTCTTGGCGCGGTGCTTGCCCCAGTCCTTGCGCGTGCCGATGGTCAGGTGATCCAGCAGCACACAGGCGTTGTTGTTGCAGCAGCGGTAGACCAACTTGCCGGCGGGGATGGCGCCATATGCGGCCTCCCACAACATGCGCGGCACGCTGAAGTTGTCGGTGCGCTCCTTCTCGACGTTGCGCGCCTTCACAACGGGCGTCACGCCGTGGCACGAAAACGGGCCTTGCCACTCGAGGCACTCCCCAACCTCGACGGATTCGGCCAACTGCCTGCCGAGCCGCTCGTCTTTCGTTGCCGCCCATCGGCGGGGGACCTTCTTTGTCATAGTTACCTCAGTAAGAAATACCGTGCATCCGAATCTCTGCACCCGAGTGGACAGACCTAGCCTCCTTAGGCTGGCCTTCACATGAACCGCTGCACCGTCGCGTTACATGACCCGGTAGCCTTGTCGTTCACAGGTGCTGCCTTCGCCGCCTGCCGGGGTGTTTCAGAACTTCCTCACAGTCCCCCGCTCTTCCCTTGCTGCTGTCGTTAAATGCTGGCCGACCGGCAAGGTGCTTGATGCGCTATTGCTACAGCACAGCCATCTCCATGCGACGTGCTTCCATCAACAAAGCGCACAGCGGCATCAGGCCGGCGCGCTTGTGCACGTCGTTGGCGTCCTCGCCTTCGATCGGGCTCATGCAGTACGGCAGACCCGTCTCCCGCGCGGCGCGCTCGCCAGCACCACTCTTGTCGTTGTCGGCGAACACCAGACGCTTGCCCTGGGTGAGTAAGCTGGCGACGTGCACCATGTTCGAATCGGAAAAGCAGATCAACACCGAAGCATTGAGGCGCATTTGCTTCGCGGCGGCCTCGATGGATAGACCGGTGGCATACCCTTCGCACAGCACTGTCTCGATGGCGTGCTTCGGCCCAAGACGCAGAACAGCGCCCTTCGCTCGCATGCCGGGCACCATCTTCTTTTCCCAGCGCATCTCTTCAGGCAACCATCGGATGAGCTGTGCACCCTGAACCTCGTTCGTCGCCAGATTGCGCATCGGTACGACCAGGACGCCGTCGGGCAGGACCATGCCGTCGACTTTGGGCAAGCCCTTGCGGACCAGGTAGTCGTGCTGGGCCGGAACAGTCGATCTGATGAGCATTCCGGCGTACAGCGCCGCGTTCTCTTGCTTGCGCTCGGCCTGCGCGGCAGCGGCGCGACGCTTCAGCGCCCACGCCCGCTTTTCTTCATCGGTCCAGGCCTTCGCAGTCGGGTCTTCGTACCACTGCACTCGAGCCTCAGCCGACCAATTGAAGACCCAGCCGCGGTCGCCATCCCAGAAATAGGCTCCGTTCGTGCTCCGCGGCTTGTCGGTGGTCGGGCAGCGCTTGATCTTGTCGCTCGCGTAGAGCTTCGACGGGTCAATCTCGACGCCGTGTGCGCGGGCGAAGTCGATGAAGTTGGTCACGCCGGCACCGCCTGCTTGGCCTTCTGCTGAGCCTTTACCCATGCGATCGTCTTTGACTTGATCTTGTTCAGCACAGGCCGGGTGATCTCGGCGTTCGGCGTGTTGTCGATGTGCCAGCCGCGCGGCGGGAACTGCCCCACGATGTCGTTGAAGATGTGAGCCGCCCTGCCCTGCATCGTGGCTGGGTTGCCATGTGATCGGGTGTATGCACAGGCCTGCTGCCAGAGGTGCTCGTGGTTGTCGGCGGCGCGGGCCTTGCCAATAGTCACCTCGCGCATGTGGCCGGGGATCTGCTCAACCAGCGACGTGTTGACGATCTCGAAGCCGCAGGACATGCAGCGCTTGGCGAAGGGTTGGTAGCCGCAGGACGGGCAACCCTTTTTCTCACCCTCTTCGGGTTCCTTGCGGACCGCCTTGTCCAGCGTCTCACCCATGTCCAAAACGTCCAGGCCGTCGAAGAAGATCGACGTGTAGTCCTCTGCGAAGCGGAGGATGTTGCCGCTGTGATCGAGCAGAATGCAATCCTTCTTGCCAGTCTCAGGCGACGCCCGCAAGCCACGGCCCCACATCTGAATAGCGGTAGACAGAGACTTGCGCAAAGGCCGGCAATCAACAACGCACCCAACGTCTGGCACGTCAAACCCCTTCGCCAGCGCCTCCACGCTGATGAGCACCCGGAGGATCGAGTCCGACTTTCGGTATTCCTTGAGAAGGCTCAGGCGCTCTGCATCGCTCGTGTCCGAAGTAAAGACAGACGCCATGACACCAGCGTTCACGAACTGCCGGCAGAGCTCTTCGCAGTGAGCAATCGTGGCGCCGAAAACGATGGTCTTGCGGCCTTCGCCGTACTTGATCCATTCGGCCACCACGTCGCCGATGATCTCCATGCCGCGTTCCTCGGCGGCACTGTCGGCCCACTCGCCGCTCGACTTGACCTTTGCACCCTCCATGTTGGGTCGGGTGCACGAAAAGACCCGCATCGGCACCAGGACGCCCGACTGGGTGAGCTCGTTCATCGTGGTTGCATTGACCAGCTTTGAGAAGATCTTCCCCAGGCCAGTAGAGAAAGGCGTGGCGGAAAGGCCGATGACAGCGGCCTTGCACTTCGCAACATGCTCCGTCCAGGCTTCGTGCTTGGTGTGCGCTTCGTCGACGATGATCACGTCGGCTTCGGGCCACTGCCGGCGGGCCAAGGTCTGCGCGCTGGCGATCTGGAACGGCTTGCTGTAGTCAGTGCGCCAGTGATCGGCCTGCACGATGCCGTGCGCACTCAAGCCGTAGCGGTCAGCAGTGGCGCTGGTCTGGTCGATGAGCGTTCGACGGTCACAGACGAACAGCGCACGCTTGCCCTTTGCCAACGCCTCGTGCGCGATCCGCAGACCGAGGTATGTTTTGCCCGAGCCGGTCGGGCTCATCAGGATCTGACAGCGGTGACCGTCACGCAGATTCTGGCGAAGCGCTTCGTGCGCTGTCAGTTGAAACGGGCGCGGTTCGGGGAACTGCGCATTGCCGTAGTTGGGCTCGAAGAGGCTAGACATTCGCCGCCTCCGCTTTTTCCTTCTGACGCTTGAGAGTCTTCACCCTCCGAATCAGTTCGTTGCACTGGTTCATGTAGCCGTCGCGGGACAGCTTTACGACCGCCAGCTCGGCCCGAATCTTCTCGTTCTCAGCAACAAGTGCGGCCAGCTTGTCGTCGGCTTCCAGCAACTTGTGAAGGGTCTCGAGGTCGGCCTTGGCTTCGGCCATCGCCGAATCAATCTCGGCCTGAGATGGCCCGAAATATTCGATCTCTTCGACTTCCTTCTTCGGCGCGGGCTTCTTGATCGCGGCAGCCTGCTCTTCCTTGGGAAGCTGCGCGATCTTCGCGGCCTTCGGAAGACCGATGTCGCCTCGCTTAACAGCCTCCTGCACCGCGGCGGTGCCCTTGCTCTGAACTGCTTTCGCCTGGCTGATGGTGTTCTTGTGAACGCCCGCAATCTCCGCCAATTCGGCGTTGGATTTTCCAATCGCACATTCAGTGTGTGATTGGGAGAATTTGGGGTTCCCGGTGGGCTTCCAGGCATGCACAGCGGTCACCGCCATCGCCAGTTGCGCCTGGCTGACATGGCGCCGAGCCTTGTTTTGCGCGATGACGAAATCCTTCGGATCAACGTCGCCAAGTTCAACAGTCGGGCACACGACGCCGCAGGAGTTTGCCGCGGTGTACCGGTGCCAACCGTCGATCACCATGCCTTCGTAGACGGTCACCGGGTTCTGCACGCCGATGGTGCCGATGCTGTCTTTCAGCGCTTCGAAGTCTTGCGCTTGCATTGCCGGGAATGCGGCGGATAGGGGGTGCTGCTTCATTTCCACGCCCCCGTGCGCTGCACAAGCCAATCACCAACAACGCGGAACCACCGCTGATTGAGCAGGCCGCGCATTGCGAGCCACATCACGACAGACTTCATGCGGAAACCTCGAAAACTGTGACAAAAGGCATAGGTGAAAACCCGATTGCAGCCTTACATTGGCGTCTTACACAGAACGTGAAATGAACTTGCATCACCACCTCGCCGCCGCCGGATCAAGCTGCAACAAGCTCAGGCCAGATCGACTGCCAGTCGTCCGGTCGGAGCGTTTGGCGAGCCACACCGAGCACGCTTTCCACTTGGGCGCAACGCTCTGTGGGGACTCCGCGTTCAATCCAATTGCTGAGTCGCTGGGGGGTGACTTCCAGCAACGACGCGGCGGCGGTGAGCCCCTTGTCGTCGACTGCTTGCTTGAGGGTTTTCATGCGAGTGATTACACATCGCGTGAAAATAAAAGTCAACAAATCGTGAAGCAGGACATACACGGTTTGTTTAACGTCTGGGAGATGAGCCGCAGACCAATCGACATCGCCCTCTCAATGGCCAAAGCCAGGGGCTGGAATCAGACCGAATTCGCCATAGAGATTGGCGCCTCTTCCGCCGACGTTTCCAATTGGAAAACGCGCGGCATGCCGACCGACCGATATGAGGCAACGGCGAAGGCGTTGGACTGCACCGTGGATGAGCTGATCGGCCGCGCTGTGCAAGTGCGAGAACCGTCAGCGGAGTACGCGGGCGAGATGAAAGCAGTTCGCCGAGTGCCAATCGTCGGCACTGCACGGATGGGAGACTCCGGCTACTACGAAGAGATCAGTTCTCAGCCAGGCCATGGAGACGGCCATATCGACATCGCGACCGCAGATCCGAACGCCTACGGTCTACGCGTGCGCGGCAGTTCGATGATGCCGGCGATCCGGGATGGGTGGTACGTTTTGGTCGAGCCAAACGCGGCGACGGCCGTTGGTGAATACGTGCTGGTTAAACTCAAGAACGGCCAGCGCATGGTCAAGGAGCTGCTCTATAAGCGGAGCGGTTCAATCGAAATCATGTCGGTCAATGGCGAGGAACGCCGGACCATCTATGACGAAGAGCTTGAGGCCATCCAGGCAGTGGCCGCGGTAGTCTCACCGAGCAAGTGGAAGCCCGACTAAGGAGCATCATGGCTCTGACGAAATGCAAGGAGTGCGGCTCGCAGATGAGCACCAATGCTGCTGCATGCCCAAGTTGCGGTGCGATTCGACCAAAGAAGACCAGCGCTTCGAACTGGTTTATAGCCGCTCTCGTTGTGTTCGTCGTTGGCGGCTCAATCATCAACTCTAACAAGAGCACGGTCGACTACAAGTCGACCGCTCAGCAAGAACCGGCATCTAAGCTAGTTCCAGTCGTCCAGACAGGAGCTGAGAAGGCAGCGGCGCGCGAGAAGAGGCTAGCGGAGATTCGAGAGAGTTGCACCGTGGGACTTGGCGCCTTACTCACCGATGCCCGGAAAATTTTAGACGCCGGCGACGCGAACATGGCCGCCGCTCGCTTGGCCCTTTGCGATGGCGTTTCGAAAGATAGGAACTACCTGGATTTGGTAAAGACCGTGGAGCGCAAGCGCACTGAAAAGATCGCACTTTCAGTAAAGGCCGAGAAGGCTCGCAAGAAGAGTGAAGGCGTGAGCATAGGAATGTCCAAAGACGATGTTCTTGCCAGTTCCTGGGGTAAGCCAGAGCGCATCAACACAACCACCACTGCGTCGACCATCCGCGAACAGTGGGTCTATGGGGGCCGCAGTTACCTCTACTTCGTCGACGGAACCTTGACGACTATTCAGAACTGATCGGGGCCACACGCCCACCCGAGCCCGCCGCGTGCGGGCTTTTTTGCGCCTGCTGTGAAATTATTTTCACAACAGACTTCACAAACTGTTGACAGCAATATTCACATGCTGTGTAATTCACTCCACGCCAAGCAATCCAGCAAGGCGAACAGGAGTGAACATGAAGCCTGCTATCAGCAACGCGATCCGCCAGGGCACAGAGCTCGCGGAGTTCGCCCGCTTCCGGGCCGTCAACCCGATGACCGAGGCTCAGCTTCTTGCTGTTGACCGGGCTGTCGCCGAGTCGAAGGCGAACGGTACTTGGGATGCCGCGAACGCACGCCGGGCTCTGCAGCAGCAGATCAACGAGCGGGGTGGGGCATGAGCGCGCAGAACACGCCCGCAAACCGGTCCCGTCTTCGCGCTGTCTATCTGACTGACATCGAGCGCGATCTCGTTGTTGGCGCTTTGCAGGCGGTAACTCAAACGCTGCAAGGCACTGGCGATTCAGGCCGTGCCGCATTGTTTGCGAAGTCATACACAGCCAAACGCCTCAACGAAGCGATCGTTTTATTCCAAGACAAGGTCACGGGAGCTCCCTCATGAACGGCTTCCTCTGCATGCCCTCCGTTGCCCAGCGCCTTGCCGGTGCTGTCGAGTACGCCGAAGCTCACGTGCCGGCCCCGCTGCCTCTCATCGATGCACGGGTGAAGGATGTGATCCAGCGCCAGCGTGATTTGGCTGCGGCGATGGGCGTCAAGTTTCCCGGGAGTGCGTCATGAACAGCGACCTCACCACCGTTGAGTTCGTGAACGTTTTCGGCAACCCGGTTGATACGACGCGCCGCGTGAAGCTTGAGAAGCGCCCCAGCTCCGTTGGTGGCGAGTATCACAAGGGCTGGGTCGTCGAAGGGCTCCCTCCCGGGTCGATGGAGGCCGCAATGGAAGTCCACGCAAGGGCCAGAGCAACCGAGATGCGTGAAGGCTCCAAGCGCGTTCGCCCCGAGTGGAACCTCGAGTCGTGGATGCAAAAAGCAAAGGCGACGCGTGTTCGCACCAAGGCATACGTTGTCATCGACGCGGCGGTGCAGTGCAAAGAGATCGCCGAGAAGGCGGGCTGGCTTCGCGTAGAGATCCGCGCCCTCAGCAAAGGTGGTGCCGCATGAACGCCCGCCGCTTCCCCCGCACCATGGACGAGGCCTACGGTCCGTACAACCGCAGCAGCCAGTGCGAGATCGTCCCGATGGGCGGACATGAAGTCCCGCACCCTGCGGATGTGTTGGTCGTCAAGGTCAGCCTCTGGTGCCTCCTGACGCTGGTCGCAATCTTTGCCGCGGAATGGTTCCGCCCGGAGTGGTTCGCATGAGCACCGTTCGCCACATCCGCGCCGGCGCCCCATCCGCTCCCATTGCTCAGGGCAAGTACGCCGACTCCGAGCGCGGTGCCCTCGAAGCACTGAGCAACGCAGCCGATGAACGCGCAGCAGTCAGCGCCTGGGCAAAGCAGCAGCTTGCCCGCGAGCCGGCCGACGACCGCATTTCTGTTCGGCAGCAGCTCGAGGACGTGCCCGATTCGACGCCTCCGCTGGTTCGCACGCTGGCGGGGTACGTGGTGCTGATCGCGCTGATCGCCCTCGCCGCCTTCTTCTTCAAGACCTGAAAGATTCCATGAACACTGAACTTGCAACCCGCACCACTCAGTTCGATCTGAGCCCGCAGACCTTCGAACAGGCGTTGACCTTCAGCAACTACCTCGCCGACAGCGACCTCGTGCCCAAGGACTTCAAGGGCAAGCCGGCGAACTGCCTGATTGCGATGCAGTGGGGCGCAGAGCTGGGCCTCAAGCCGCTGCAGGCACTCCAGAACCTCGCCATCATCAACGGCCGGCCGTCGCTGTGGGGCGACGCTGTGATCGCCCTGGTGCGCGGCAGTGCGCTCTGCGAGTCGGTCATCGAGACGGACGACGGCAACACGGCGACGTGCCGCGTGAAGCGCCGCGGTGAAGCCGAACAGATCCGCACCTTCAGCATGGAAGACGCGAAGGCCGCCGGCCTGATGGGAAAACAGGGGCCGTGGAGCCAGTACCCGAAACGGATGCGCCAGATGCGCGCCCGTGCCTTTGCCTTGCGTGACGTGTTCCCGGACGTGCTCCGCGGCCTTCCGGTGGCCGAGGAACTGATGGACACCCCGGCCGAGCGCTTCATGGGCGCAGCCGAGGTGGTCGATCCACAGAAAGCCGCGCTCCCAGGGCAATCCGAAGAAGAGTTCGCCAAGAACATGGCGATCTGGTCCCGGGTGATCAAGTCGGGCAAGAAGGATGTCGACGGCGTGCTTGCCACGGTCGCTACGGTCGCGACGCTCACCGAGGCGCAAGTCGCCGCCATCCGCAACATTCCGGCCGAACTGGCGAAGGCCGCCGAAGCTGCCAGCACCGAAGGAGCCGCAGCGTGAAAACCCTCGACTTGATCCAAGGCACGCCAGCCTGGCTGGCCCACCGCCGCAACCACTTCAACGCCAGCGACGCGCCGGCCATGATGGGTTGTTCGCCCTACAAGACCCGCACGCAGTTGCTGCACGAGTTGCACACAGGCATGAGCGTCGAAGTCGATGCAGGCACGCAGCGCCGCTTCGACGACGGCCACCGCTTCGAGGCACTGGCGCGTCCGCTGGCCGAGCAGATCTTCGGCGAAGACCTTTACCCCTGCACCGGCACCGAAGGCAAGCTGTCTGCTTCCTTCGATGGCCTGACGATGGACGAGTCGGGCGGCTGGGAGCACAAATCCCTCAATGACGAGCTTCGCGCCGCGCTTATGTCCGACGACGGCGCCGCCGCCCTGCCGCTGGCCTATCGGGTGCAGATGGAGCAGCAGATGATGGTGTCGGGCGCGAGCCGCATCCTGTTCATGGCATCGAAGTGGACTGGCACTGCCCTGGGCGACGAAATGCACGTCTGGTACGCGTCCGACCCGGAACTGCGCGACGCGATCACGCGCGGCTGGGCGCAGTTCGCCGCCGACCTAGAAAGCTACGGGCCGGCTGCTGCGGAGGTTGTGGCTGTCGGCCGCACGCCGGAAACGCTGCCGGCCCTGCGCATCGAAGTCACCGGCATGGTGACGGCCAGCAACCTGGTCGAGTTCAAGGCCCACGCGCTGGAGGTGTTCAAGGGAATCAACAAGGAACTGACGACCGACCAGCACTTTGCAGACGCCGAGAAGGCCGTGAAGTGGTGCGGCGATGTCGAAGACCGCCTGGCCGCGGCAAAGCAGCATGCGCTGAGCCAGACCGCCAGCATCGACGAACTGTTTCGCGCGATCGACGACATCAGTGCTGGCGCGCGGGCCACGCGGCTCGAGCTGGACAAGCTGGTGAAGGCTCGGAAGGAATCCATCCGGGGCGAGATCGTCGCCGAGGGCGTGAAGGGCTTGGCCGAGCACGTCGCCGCGCTGAATGTGCGACTCGGCCGCGCGCTCATGCCGGCGACCATGGCCGACTTCGGCGGCGCCATCAAGGGCAAGAAGACCGTGGCCAGCCTGCGCGATGCAGTGCAGACCACGCTGGCTGCCGCCAAGATCGCGGCGAGCGCCACGGCTGACCGGATCGACGCGAACCTGAAGACGCTGGCAGCGGCCGAGTTCGCCAGCCTGTTCCCCGACACCGCTGCGATCGTGCTGAAGGCGCCTGACGACCTGGCCGCGCTGATCACTTCACGCATCGCCGCGCACAAGGCAGCCGAAGCGGCGAAGGAGGCCGTCGCACCGCCGCCCCCGCCCGCCCCTGCGCCGGCCCCGACCTTCACACGCGCCGCGCCCGCAGTGCGCGCTGCAGCAGTTGTTGAGCACCAAGACGACATCAGCCGTTTCCTTGCCACCCGCCGCTGGGAAAAGGGCCAGGAGCAGTTCGCCCGCGCCGTCCTGGTCGAGTACGAAAAGTTTAAAGCCGACCAACTCCAGGCCGCCTGACACAACCCCAACGGATCACCCATGAAGCACCTCTTCACCTTCACCGCCTGCATGCTGGCCATCACTGCAGCCCATGCGACTTGCCACAACGGCGCGACGAACTACCCTGCCTGCGACAACAACAAGCCGCCGGCCACTCAGCCATCGTCCGTCACCGGCACGCAGCAACAGCAGCAGGCCCAGCAACAGGCCGCTATAGCCGGCGCCGCGGCGGGCGCAGTGGCTGGCGCGCGGTCGACCTCGAACAGCGCTGGCGGTGCTGGTGGTCGGGGCGGGCTCGGCGGTGCGGGAGGCTCAGTCAATGCCGCTGGTTTCGGCGCCAATGCTGGCGCGGGCGCAGGTGCCGCGGCTGGTGCTGGAGCCGGTGCGGGTGCTGGCTCGGGCAATTCGAACGGTCAGCAGGTCACGGTGAACGCTGGCGGCGGTGCTGGTGCCGGCGGATCTGGCGACACCTTCATCGCCCTGCCCTCTGTCGTCCCGCCGACGCCGCCCACGACGATCGCCGGTGCCACGGTGGTTGTCAGCCGCGATGCCTGCGGCCCGCTGCAGAGAATCATCCGCACGCCTGTGGTCGGGCAGTTCATGGGCTTCTGGTCGACCTCCGAAGTCCCGCAGGGCTACACGGACGAGCTCGCGCCCTACTACGCATGGGACGGCACCGAGCAGTTGTACCGCCAGATCGGCGGCCGGACGTTCGGCCACCAGGTCACGCAGTACACGGCGGTGGTGAGCACCGGCGGCGCGCGCAACGTTGCGATTGGCGGCGGTTCGTCGTCGGGAAGCTGGGCTCAGGGCGGCGGCGGGGCCAGCGGTGCGGCTCAGCAGATGGTGACCACGATCCAGCTGCGCCTGTGCCAGATCGAAGAGCAGCCGGTCCGCGTCGTGTTCGAGAACAACTTGCCGCCGGTGGCCGCCGTGCGCCTTGCGCCGCGCCGCGCTCCGGTGCGCAAGGTCGCAGCCAAGCTGGTCGCCTCGCCTGACCCGGCCTGCATGGCAAGCGCTGCTCAGTCCTGCCAGGCGAAGACGACCTCTCTCATTTTGGGCAGCCGGCAATGAACACTCCCACCCCAGAGGGCACTATGAGAGAAGAACAAGCCCTGCCTGAGATGCCGGAGCCGGAGAATGAAGCCGACACCGACGACTGCACCTACTCCTGCCCAGAAGGCTTTTCGCGTGAGCAGATGGAAGCCTACGGTCTTGCTTGCTTCAACGCTGGCCGAGTAGAGGGCGCCAAGACACGCAGGCCCCGCGCTGTGTGGGATGTCACTCAAGCCGAGCAAGACGGCATGCGAGACGACGAGTGGACCGCATGGATTGCAGACCTTAGAGGCGCCACATTCAAGCACGGCATCGAGAAAGCCGCGCAATGGGTCGATGAACGTCGCGAGCAATTCGAGAGCGAGCACGGATCAATCGACCCCGAGACCGGCAGCATGGACTTCCGCCAAATCGCCCAGCACGAATACGACGCCGAGCTTTTCGAGATTGCAGAAGGAATCCGCGCTCTTTTGCCCACTCCTCCCGCAGCTATGACCAAGGAAAAGCCATGACTAAACACACCCAGG
>Ga0247741_1001723_pt1 | contig 12125 bp, 8 predicted proteins | sample UWRJL213509R2_FD_180945 | JGI IMG/M metagenome (GOLD analysis project Ga0247741, IMG submission 180945) | Plant litter microbial communities from Arlington Agricultural Research Station in Wisconsin, United States - UWRJ-L213-509R-2 | ecosystem: Environmental > Terrestrial > Plant litter >...
CGTATCCGCCATCCGTTATTTTCTTCGCCAGCTGTTCAAAAATAAAATCGAGATTCCGGATGTGCTCCAGTACCAGGCTGAAGCTTATCAGGTCGTACCTGCCATTTGCGAAATCCCATTCCTGAGTGATATCAGCCTGTATAAATCGGATGTTGCCGGTGGTGATCTTTTCCTTTGCTTTCGCGAGCATTTCCTGCGAAAAATCTACCGCGGTAAGTTGCTTTCCTTTTGTGACCAGCCATTCAGAGTTTTTGCCGGTACCGCAGCCGATCTCGAGTATATTTTCAAAAAAGTGGCCGTTCATCTTTTTCCTTAATGCCACTGCCTCAAGATCACGGGTTTTATTATCATTGGTGTCATATTGCCCGGCCCATACATTATAAGCATTTTGGTTTGGCTGCATAATTTTTTTTATGAAAATAAAAAACTAACCGGGAAGGTTAGTTTTTAAAAATATGAAGATACAATCCGGATGTATTATTTTTTTCTTGCGAGTACCTTGTCTGCTGCCGCTACGATGTTATCCGTATCCAACCCGTATTTCACCAGCAGGTCCGTAGGTTTTCCGCTTTCGCCAAATGTATCCTGCGTACCGATATACTCGATCGGAACAGGAAAATGTGTAGCCGCCACCTGTGCGATACTATCTCCCAATCCGCCGATGATATTATGTTCTTCGCAGGTAACGGCACATCCTGTTTTTTCGATGGATGCCCTTACTGCTTCCACATCCAGCGGTTTGATGGTGTGAATGTTGATGAGGTCAACACTGATGCCTTTTGCTTCCAGTATCCTCGCGGCTTCCACTGCTTTCCATACCAAATGCCCGCAGGCGAATATGGAAATGTCTTTTCCTTCATTGAGTTGTTGTGCCTTGCCGATCACAAAATCTTCTTCTTTTGTAAAGATCGGCCATACCGGGCGGCCGAACCGCAGGTATACAGGCCCTTCATATTTAGCGATGGCTTTGGTAGCCGCTTTTGTCTGGTTGTAATCTGCAGGTACGATCACCGTCATGCCCGGCAGCATTTTCATCATGCCGATATCTTCCAGGATCTGGTGTGTAGCACCATCTTCACCCAGTGTAAGGCCTGCGTGAGAAGCACATATTTTTACATTTTTACCACTGTAAGCAACACTCTGGCGTATCTGGTCGTATACACGCCCGGTGCTGAAGTTGGCGAAAGTAGTAGTATACGGGATCTTTCCACCGATCGTAAGGCCTGCACCGATACCGATCATGTTGGCTTCAGCAATACCGCACTGGATAAACCTTTCAGGAAATTCCTTGATAAATCCCTGCAGCTTCAATGAGCCGGCAAGGTCTGCCGTAAGGGCTACGATATTTTCATTTTCACGGGCGGCTTCGAGTATGCCATCACCAAACCCGCTACGGGTGTCTTTATTTCCGGTTACTTCTATTTTATCCAACATATCTGTTACGTTTATTTGTATCGCAAGTTAGTAATGAATTAAGAATTAAGAATTAAAAATTAAGAATGATTTTCTGTCAGCCTGAGCTTGTCGAAGGCTATCGTCCTAAATTGGCTTCGGCAAGCTTAGGCTGACATAGCAAGGGCTAATTCTTAATTGAGTTTTGTTTTTTCTCCCAATCCCAGGCCGTCTGCATCATCGCTTCAAGATCGTATTGCGGATCCCAGCGTAGTAATGTTTTCGCTTTATCATTATTGGCATAAATGGCTATCACATCGCCCTGGCGCCTGTCGGCCAAAACATAATTGAGTGCTTGTCCGCTTACTTTTTCAAACATACGGATCACTTCCAGAACAGTATAACCGATGCCTGTACCAAGATTGAAAACATCGCAGCTCGTTTCATTTCTTCCTTCGATCATATAATCCAACGCAAGTGTGTGTGCATGCGCAATGTCGGATACATGTATATAATCCCGAAGGCAACTACCATCCTTGGTCGGATAATCCGTTCCGTATACCTGCATCTGAGGCAGCTTGCCAATGGCGGTTTGGGTAATTCCCGGGATCAGGTTGGCTGGCCTGCCCAAAGGGATCTCGCCGATATGTCCGCTCGGATGTGCACCAACCGGGTTGAAATAACGCAGCAAAATCGCGTTCATATCCGGATAACTGTTGATGGTTTGTTTTACAATATCTTCTCCCATCTGCTTGGTACTGCCGTATGGCGATTCCGCTGGTTTGAAAGGCGTATTTTCCGTTACCGGAATTTCATCCGGATTGCCATATACCGTGCAGGAAGAGGAGAATACGACATGCGGCACATGAAATTCTTCGGCGCAACGTAATATGTTGATGAGGGAATTGAGGTTATTATCAAAATACATCAATGGGTTTTCCACCGATTCGCCAACGGCTTTATACGCCGCAAAATGTATGATGCCGGTGATGTCTTCATTTTCCTGGAAGATGGCGAATGTATCATCAAAGTTGCAGAGGTCGACCGTGTAATTCTTTACTTTTTTACCAATGATCTTTTCAACTCCGTTTAAGATATTTATGCTGCTGCGGCTGTTGTTATCTACTGAAATTACTTCATATCCATTTTGAACCAGATCCACGATCGTATGCGATCCGATGTAGCCGCATCCACCTGTAACCAATATTTTTTTCATTGAGTGTAAGAGTTTTGCTAAAAATACGGAAAATGGTTTAGAGATGAGAGATTAAGGATTAGCGTTTGCGTAGGTGCGTGCTTTTGGGGCGTGCTTTATAAATGGTTTAGAGGGTTTAGAAGGTTTAGTAATACCTCATCACTAAACCTTCTAAACCCTCTAAACCCTCTAAACCAGCACCCGCCAAACGCACGTGCCTATTTCAAAAAATAATGTACAATATAATAAATGATCGTAGCGAAGATGGCGCTGATCGGGATCGTAATGATCCAGGCCCAGAGCAGGTTTACCGTTACGCCCCAGCGTACTGCTGAAAGCCTTTTGGTAGCACCCACACCAATGATAGAACCTGTGATGGTATGCGTAGTACTTACTGGTATCTTCAGCATTTCGGTAATGAATAAAGTAAGCGCACCGGCAGATTCGGCAGCAACGCCTTCAAACGGCGTCACTTTGGTGATCCTGGTCCCCATGGTCTTGATGATCTTCCAGCCGCCACTCATGGTGCCTAATGCTATTGCGGTATAACAAGCCAGTGGAACCCAGTTAGGCATTTCGCTGAACTTTTCAATCTTGCCGCTGCTGATCAGGGCAACTGTGATGATCCCCATTACTTTCTGCGCATCATTACCCCCATGGCCGATACTGAATGCGGCAGATGAAACAAGCTGCATTTTTTTGAACCATCTTTCAGATTGTGCGTAATTAAGGTTGCTGAGGAATAAAGAAAATATGCTCAGTGATATCACGATGAAACCTATCAGGACCCATTTGAAATTGTGTGAATGGAATAGTACTTTCAGCAGGTAACTTTCGTAATGTGTTTTCAATTTGGAAGGATCGGTTTCAATCACATTGCAGAGCAAAATGATGGTGCCGGCGATGATGACCAATGCAACGATCTTTGGCAGGATGCCCTTGCGGAATGAATTTAAAAACCACATCGAAATGATGAAAGCCACTACCATACCCAGTATCGGCGCTACAACGATGAAGCCGATGATCTTTAACATGATAGGAGTGTTGATCACGCTGAAACTACCGGCGGATGCCACTGCAGCACCGGTGAAACCTCCGATCAACGTATGCGAAGAACTCGATGGGATACCGTACCACCAGGTGATGAGGTTCCAGATGATGGCGGCGAGCAGGCCGGAAAGGATCACTTCAAGCCCGATCGAACCATTCACCGTTTTGGCGATCGTTTCACCCACACCATGATCCTTGAAAATGAAGTAAGCCACAAAGTTGAACAGCGCCGCCCAAACTACCGCCTGGAAGGGAGTAAGCACTTTGGTGGATACGATCGTTGCAATAGCATTGGCCGCATCATGAAACCCGTTGATATAATCAAATATGAGCGCCAGTACGATGATGGCAATGAGCAGTATAGGTAAATCTGGCATTGAGTTTTATTTTAGTGCTTATCATCTTTCAGACAATAATTCTGCATTCAATTCGTAATTCGTAATTTTTAATTCGTAATTGACTACGAGTATTTTACAATGATCGACTCGATCACGTTGGCTGCATCTTCACATTTATCCGTTACGATCTCCATTACCTGGTAGATCTCCCTTTTCTTGATCACTTCTTTGGCATCCGGTTCTGTAGCAAACAATCGTTCGATACTCATATCAAAAATATCGTCACCCTGGTTTTCGATGCTGTTGATGGCAACCAATGCGTCGGTGATCTGGCGCATATTCTTCATATTGCGCAGTTCGGTGACCGCTTTGTGTACCTGTACACAACCCAACGCGATCAGGTCGCCCATTTTCTGTATCCCGATATCATCCGGGTTTACCCTGTAAAAATTGATCTTTTTCGCTGAAGCGTAAATGTAATCCGCAATATCATCCAGCGCTGATGCCAGGTAGTGGATGTCTTCACGATCGAATGGAGTGATAAAGTTTTTTCCCAGTTCGGTGAATATCTGGTGGGTGTAATCATCATTTACGTGCTCCATATCCTCGATCTCTTTTATCAGCTTGCCACGTTTGTCAAAATCCGGTTCCCGAACTACTTCTCTCAGTTTATCGCCCATTTTCACCAGCTCTTCTGCCACATTTTCAAATAGTTGGTAAAATACCCTGTCTTTCGGTAAAAAAAATTTAAGTATTGCATTCACTCCCATGGTAATTATATTTGGTGCAAAAATAAATTTATCCGTTTGTTAAGTTACATCCTTTTAATTGGTAATGATTTCTTAACATAGTGGTAATATTAAAATATTACAAGCCTGATCCATGGTTAATATGCAACTCCTAAAAAGAAACCTGATCATTCTTACGCTGATGCTGACAGGATTATGTTCCAAAGCCCAGTTCCTGATGGATATGGTGGATACTACGTCCGAAACGGGTAAAGGCTTGCTGAGCATCTATAAAAAATACGATCACCTGCGTTTCGGAGGATACATTCAACCCGAATTCCAGGTAGCTTCTTCCAAAGGCATAAAAACTTTCGAAGGCCCGAATTTCGGGGAACGCGTGAGCAACCGTTTTCTTTTGAGGCGAAGCCGTATAAGAATAGATTATGCGCATTTCAATGAAGAGCATGCCGCTGGTGTACAATTTGTTTTTCAGTTTGATGCCAACGAACGTGGTTTTACCGTCAGGGATGTGTGGGGAAGGATATTTGAAAATAAGTATAAACTTTTTGCTTTTACCACGGGGATGTTTGCCCGCCCGTTTGGCTACGAAACCAACCTCAGCAGCAGCGATCGTGAAAGCCCGGAACGTGGACGAATGAACCAGACCCTGATGAAAAGCGAGCGTGACCTGGGGGCAATGATCAGTTTTGATGCCCGTAAGGAAATACATCCTTTCAAAAACCTGAAAATAGATGTGGGATTGTTCAACGGACAAGGGATCGCTTCTACCGGAGAGTTTGATAATAACAAAGACCTTATCACGAGGGTTTCCCTCAAACCAACAAAGCTTAAAAATAAAGTGCTCCTTTCCGCAGGGGCTTCCATGTTGTATGGCGGATTGGAAAATAATACAAAATATTATTTCACAACAGTGGATGGCATTGGCGGGAAGCAGGTTCAGGTAGATTCTTCCTTAACCAATCTTGGTAAAGTGGAGCCGAGGCGATATTATGGGGCCGATATACAATTAAAGGTGAAAACAAAAGCAGGATACACCGAACTACGCGGCGAAGTGATAACCGGCAAACAAACCGCCAATGCCAACAGCAGCGAAACGCCGGTAGACCTTCTGACAGGAACCAGTGGCTTTTATACCAGGAATTTTCGTGGAGCTTATTTTTATTTCCTCCGGAATATTTTTTCTCCCAAACATCAGTTGATCCTGAAATACGATTTTTACGACCCTAATACCAAAGTGAGTAAAAAGGAGATCGGCACCGCCGCAGGGTTTACAACCGCAGATATTAAGTACAATACTTTTGGCGTCGGTTATCTGAATTATATAACACCTAACGTGAAGCTTGTTTTATATTACGCAAAAGTTAACAACGAATCCACCAGCCTGTCGGGGTACACAAAAGATGCGAAGGATGATGTGTTTACGTGCAGGTTGCAGTTCAGGTTCTAAGGGCCAAACCCCGGAGGTTTCCAAAACCTCCGGGGTTTTCGTAACGCACTTAACATTCCCATAATACAGCGTTAACCTTTGCATAACATTCCCTTCATTTTGCCGTAACATACTTTGGCTCTCTTTGCATTCAAATAAACGACGGCAATGAGACTATTAATACTGTTGACAGCTTTTCTCACCATGGGCTTCACTTCTTTCGCCCAGAAAGCTAAGATCGAAGGTAAAGTTACAGATGCAAAAACAGGACAGCCGCTTACAGGTGTTTCAGTGATCAATAAGGCAAATAATTTTGGTACTTCCACTGATGTGGAAGGCCGTTATTCGTTGAATGTGGATGGCGCTGCAAAAATATCGCTGGTATTTACTTACAATGGCGTTACGCAGCAGGTAGATGATATAGAAATAAAAGACGGGAAAGTTACTGTACAGGATCTTTCACTCACACAACGTGAAAAGAGCGAAGAAGCAGTAATAGTAAGGGCTGCAAGCACTGCAAGAAAAGAAACGGCGGCATCGCTGATCACTTTTCAAAAAAATACCAACACTGTAGCTTCTGTTATTTCCGCGGAAAGCATCCGCCGTTCGCCGGATAAAAATACGGGGGATGTACTGAAACGTACTCCGGGCGCCAGTGTGATCGACGGTAAGTTCCTTGTTATCCGCGGCCTTGCAGATCGTTACAACCAGGCGATGATCAATGGTATATTATTAACAAGTACAGAGCCTGATCGTAAAACATTCTCTTTCGATATTATTCCCGCGCCGATGATCGATAACATCATCATCAACAAAGCATTCGTACCGGAACTTCCGGGAGAGTGGGCTGGTGGCCTGATCCAGGTAAATACAAAAGATATTCCTGCAAAGAACTTTTTGAATATCCAGATAGGTTCTGGTTTCAATACACAAACCATCGGAAAAGATTTTTACAAAATAAAAGGCGGCAATACCGATTGGCTGGGTATCGACGATGGTACACGTGGTCTGCCGGACAACTACACAAAAAAATCTGATTTCAGTTTATCAACTCCGGAGCAAAAAATCGAGATCGGTAAACGTTTCAACAACCAATGGGCAACGACTCCACAGAATGTTTCACCAAACGTTTCCTTCCAGGCAAATGGCGGTTTTACCGGAACCCTGTTTGGTAAAAAAATAGGTGGTATCATCGGTATCAACTACAATAAATCAAATCGTTTCACAGATGTTACCAATAGATATCAATCTTTGGAAAACGGGCTTTTCAGTCAGCAGTTCAGCTACGAAGATGACCGTTATACGCAGGAAGTAACACTGGGTGGTTTGGCAAGTTTGTCGCTTCAATTGAATTCAAAAAATAAGATCGGTGTAAAAACGATCGTGAATGTGAACACCAACAATTATGTGATCCGTCGTAATGGTATCAACAACAATACCGGCGACGATGTGGGTAATGCAGGTGAGATCGCTTTTAAAGAAAATACTTTTTTCACCACACAGCTTACCGGTGAACACAGCATATTGAATAACCTGAAATTCAAATGGTACGGGGCTTTCAACATCCTTGATGGTTACAGCCCTGATCAACGCCGCTACCAATACACCAGGCCAACAGGTTCTGCCCAGCCTTATCTTTTCCTCATAGGTAACTCACTTGCACAGGAAAGCGGAAGCAGGGTATACCAGACGTTGAATGACTATATCTACACAGCAGGTGGCGATGTGGCTTACACATTCGACCTGTTTGGCCAGAAACAAACAGTAAAAGGCGGATACATGTTGCAGGTGAAAGACAGGTTGTTTGATGCACAGCTTTTTGCTTCATCACTGGTAAATAATCCAAGGTTGAGGGCGTTGCCGATAGAACAATTATTTGCTCCGCAAAATTATGCGAACAATGATAGCTCACTACGTTTTGATGCGATCAACAACCGTAATTTCAGGTATCTCGCCAACACGATATTGAACGCAGGTTTCCTGCAGTTCGACAATCAGCTGAGCAATAAATTCAGGATCGTCTGGGGATTGAGGGTAGAAAATTTCGATCAGTTGCTTGGTTCTGTAAAACAATGGGACGAACGTCACAGGCATACCGAACAAACGGATTATCTGCCAGGTGTTAACATGACTTACAAACTGACAACAAAAACAAACCTTCGCTTGTCAGGATCACAAACCGTTATCCGTCCGGAACAAAGGGAACTTGCAGCGCTTACTTTATATGACTTCGAATTGAACTCGGCAGTTTCAGGTAACCCTAATCTGTTGCGTACAAAAGTTACCAACGTGGATCTGCGTTACGAATTATATCCACGCTCAGGCGAAGCATTCACCGCAGGTGTTTTCTACAAATATTTCAGCAACCCGATCGAGCAGCAATTGCAACAGGGCGGTGCCATCTTTACTTACATGAACTCACCGGATGCGAATGTATATGGTGCGGAAGTGGAACTGCGTAAAAAACTGGATATGGTGCACGGGTTGAAAAACTTCACCATCCAGGCAAACGCAGCATACATACATAGTGCGATCACCGATACCATCAGGCATATCACCAGGACTTTACAAGGACAATCGCCTTACCTCATCAACCTTGGTTTGATGTATGATCTTGAAAAAGCAGGATTGAATGCAACGTTATTGTTCAACCAGATCGGTAAACGTATTTACCTGGTAGGTGATATTCCGGCAGGAAGCGGAAGCGGTGCCCCGGATATCTGGGAACACCCAAGGCCGGTACTTGACCTGCAGGTAGGTAAAAAAGTAATAAAAAATAAAGGAGAGATCAGGTTGAATGTTTCGGACATACTTAACCGCACCCAATATTTTTACCAGAACAATACAGACGATACAGACCTTGACAAAGTAAAAGATGCTTATCGTTTCACCAGAAGATTCGGAACAACTTTCAGCGTGACATTCAACTATTCATTATAAAATAAAACTCATAAAAAACAACGGAGAATATGAAAAAGTATATTTTTTACCTGGCGGCCATCATTGCAGTAAGTAATTCGGCATGCCGTAAGATCGAAACAGATGGCGAACCCATCATAGTTACCGTGCCTGGTGGCGGTGGCGGTGGAACTACAGGCAAAACTGTAATACTCTCCGGCCATATTACAAAAGACACTACGTTGCTGGCCATCGACAACAACCAGCTTTCCGGCCTAGTATATGTTGACAGGGGCGTGACCCTGACCGTAGAAGCAGGTGCAACTGTAAAAGGTGCTTATGCCGGTACCAATACCGCTGCATTGATCGTAAACCGTGGTGCTTACCTGGTTGCAAAAGGAACCCAGGAAAAACCGATCATCTTCACTTCAGCTTCTCCAACACCCACTTCAGGTGACTGGGGCGGTATCGAATTGTTGGGTAAAGCAAGCATCAACTCCAGCAATGGCGGTGCTCCCGGCCTGTACATTCCGGAAGGAGGTTTTTCTGTGAACAATGCTAACAAAGATGGTTATGCAGGTTCAGGTGATGCTTATGTACCAACACCGGTTGACAACGATAGCTCAGGTGTACTTCAATATGTTCGCATCGAATACGCTGGGTATGCGTTCCTTCCAAACCAGGAGATCAACGCATTGACCATGGCTTGTGTTGGTAGCAAAACAGTGATCGATCATATTCAGGTTTCTTATGCAAAAGACGATGCGTATGAATGGTTTGGTGGTGCGGTAAATTGTAAATACCTGATCGCTTACAAAACACAGGACGATGATTTTGATACTGATAACGGTTTCAGCGGCAGCGTTCAGTTTGGCCTGATCGTACGTGATTCTTCCATCGCCGACGTTTCTAAATCAGAAGCATTTGAAAGCGATAACGATGGTAACGGCAGCTCACTGACCCCGCAGACAAAAGCTGTGTTCTGTAACGTGACTGCTTTTGGCCCGCAGGCTACTGCAAACAACATCGGTAACAGCAACTATCTCGGTTCAGCTGTTCAGATCAGGAGGAATTCTTCCTTGTCTATCTTCAACTCTGCTTTCGTAGGTTGGTCAAATGGTATCCTGATCGATGCAGGTTTGGGAACCCCGACAGACAACAATATCACTGCAGGCACACTTCAGCTGAGCGGTGTGTTGCTGATCAGCTGCAAAACGCCTGTAGCTTACACGGCAAGCGCATCATCTCCTACAGGTGCAACAACTGCTTCTATCACTACCTGGTTTACTGCTAATACAAAAAACAAAGTGATCACACAAAATGCTGAACAGAATACTTACACAAGGCCTTTCGATTACACTAACCCTGATTTCGCCCCATTCGGTAATTCAGCGGTGGTAATTCCTTCTGCCAGCAATACTTACTTCGATGATCCGATCATCGTAGCACGTCCTTTCATCAAGAAAGTTGATTTCATCGGTGGTATCGCACCTGCAGGCGCAGATGCTAACTGGTTCAAAGGATGGACAAAATTCGGCTTCTGATTATCTTCCGATAAGAAACAAAAAGGCAGCTCCACAAAGCTGCCTTTTTGTTTACCATTCCTTAATGCTTTGTATACTATTTCTTTATACGGGCAAGGTAATTTTACATCATAGCAATTCTCATGCATCAAATAAGTTTAATTGTGTAGTCGCTTCCATTCCTGGAAGCGGCTTTAATCACTGATTCAGGGGATTAACGGTGATTGCGCTGATTACTTTTATAATAAATTAAACTTAATTAAGTAATCGAAATTTTTATAAACTGCATTTCCTTTTTTACGAAGTAAAAAAATAATCTGCGAAATCTTTTCCTCCTTTTAAAATCAGCATTTATTTTTTCATCAGATCGGTTTGCTATTTACAATTACTTGATTATTTCTTAATACATCATTTCGCTCCAGACAAACTTTTTAATGCATTTTACAACAGCAAAAAGTGGATCAACTTTTCCTTAAGCAAATAGCAATTTTAATCATGCTAGTCTCCCTTATTCTTAAGGGAGGCTTTTTGTTTAAATGAGAAAGATTAATAAGAAATGATAAATAAGCAAGTTAGCATTCGTAATAAGAGTGAGCATTTAATAAAAAATGGAGCTCACATCTTGTGAAGCTCCACTTTCTTATTTTATATTTCTTATTGTATGTTTCTTATTACCTTTCCCTGTCTGCAAGCCGCAGCCAGGCATGCTTATCTACATGGAATACTCATCTACAAAATCGAGTTCTCTCATCAGGGAAGCTGTTATTTCACGGCTATCCGGTTCTTTACCGGCCAGTTCTTCCTTTGCCAGTCTTGCCGATTGCAGTACCATGTTCAAAGCTGCAAGTGTAGTATCTGCATAAGGGATGTGTATCTTGTGTTTACTGCTGAGCCAGGCGGCTAATTTTTTATGTTTTGCAGGCGATATTTTTTTCAACACCGGTACACCTAATTCTTTCAGTGCCTCCGCATTGCATAATTGTTCGTACTGTCCTTTTACCGGCACTACCAGCAATTTTTTATTCATGAAGATCGCTTCCGCGGGGGTTTCAAAACCTGCTGCGCAGAGGATGCCTTCGCAGGTGCTGATGCTGCTAACAAAATCGTAATTGTTCACCGGCCTTATCCAGCAATTGCCTGCGGCATAATTTTTTTCTGCCTTACGGCTGAAAATATGCCATTGTATATTTTTATGCTCGGATAAAACCTTGATCAGTTTTTTGTCGCTGTACGTAGGAAGATAAACGCTGTAATGGCCGAGGTTTCGGGTATATGCATTCCTGATCTCCGTTCTGATCACCGGGGTAAATACTGAACCGGAATAAGCTTTGAAATGAAATCCTGCGCCAATGTTGCAGGGCGAATAATAACGCAGCACCAGCCATGCCAACGGATCGTATTTAACGGGCTTTGGCGATGACCTGTCTACGACCGCAAATTGGTGGCTCAATGCCACACAAGGGATATTGCTATGTTTGCAGGCCCATGCACTGAGCGGTTCGAAATCGTTGATCACAAGATCATATTCTTCCACGGGAACAGAACGGACTTCTT
>Ga0247741_1001724_pt1 | contig 12124 bp, 13 predicted proteins | sample UWRJL213509R2_FD_180945 | JGI IMG/M metagenome (GOLD analysis project Ga0247741, IMG submission 180945) | Plant litter microbial communities from Arlington Agricultural Research Station in Wisconsin, United States - UWRJ-L213-509R-2 | ecosystem: Environmental > Terrestrial > Plant litter >...
CGACCCCAGTTAGACTGAACGCGACTGGGCGGTGACTGGCAGCTAACTGAACAAAAACTGGGCGACGACTACTACTAGTAAGTGGGTGGATCGATTCCACAGCTGAAAATACTTATAGTGTACAGATCACTAGTAGGTACCATAATTATAACAATATATAAGCAATTGCCAGGAATCCTCTGTGTCGGTTGACCGAGATATCAGTAACAATGGAATCATTTAATCACCGAGCATTGTTACCTGCAATATTCTTAACAATCCCTGGTTAATTGTCAGGCCAGTATTGTCACTGTTGGCTGGTGATATTTACGGCGCTTTTCATGGCATTAGGTGGCGATTTTTATAGGTTAGCCAGTAGTTGTTACGGCGCTGTTCTCAGCATTATCTAGCGATTTTTATACCATTGGCTGACGATTTTCAAAGCGCTTTTCGTATCATTAGCCAGCGATTGTTACGGCGCCATTCTCAGCATTAGCCAGCGATTTTTGTACGGTTAGCTGGCAGTTGTTATGGCGCTATTCTCAACATTAGCTAGCGATTTTCAAAGCGCTTTCATAGCATTAGCCAGCAATTGTTACAGCACCATTCTCAGCATTAGCCAGCGATTTTTGTACGGTTAGCTGGCAGTTGTTATGGCGCTATTCTCAACATTAGCTAGCGATTTTCAAAGCGCTTTTCGTAGCATTAGCCAGCGATTGTTACGGCGCCATTCTCAGCATTAGCCAGCGTTTTTATACGGTTAGCTGGCAGTTGTTATGGCGCTGTTCTCAACATTAGCTAGCGATTGTTACGCCGTCAGCTAGCGATTTTTATTCTCCTAGCTGGCAATTGTTACGGTGCTCTTACTGTTGGCTGGCAATTGTCACAGCGCTTTTCAGAGTAGTAGCCAGCGATTTTCATCCTAATAGCTTGAGATTTTCACACTGCTACCTTCAATCTCTTTCGGCACTTTCATTGAGCAGGCGCTGATTAACAAGTACCTACCTCAAGACTATACTTAAGCATCTTTGCAGCGCACACTTGTTTTATAATATGTGAACTTGTCTTGTCTATTCCAATCTACAGCTCATCTATCTAATGCTGGTTACGCGGGACTCTAATGGCAGGAACATATTGGAAGTGGGTGGTTGATAGTTCTTAAAACTCGGATGTGATGAAGTGAAAGATGAAATAAGGGAGGGTAGAATACGATGACAACGACGCCGCCGAGCACTGGAGCAGCACCTCAAAAGGGCGGCGTACTTGTGTTGGACCATGGCTGCAACGCTCATGAACGACGACGCCTGTGAACAAAATCAGACGCGCATATTAAGTGAAAGACATGGTGACATACTTGATAGTACCCTGATGTTGTTCCTCATCGCGTCCACGCTTCAACGATTGTGAGATCTCGTGCCTCATGCGCTGTAAAGCCCAGTTGACATCACCAATGTTTGCCCAGACGTCTGAGGTGGTGTCGCCAGTATCTAACGCACGAAGCCACCATGAGAGCGCCATGACCACAACATAGATACCGGAGGTGCCACCTTTAGCAAACGAGGTCCAATTATCATTGCCGTAGGGCTCAGCCCGCGAAAGAGATCCCTCAGTAATACGGCGCCAAGCAGGTTGTATACTCTGCCACCACTTCGTGAACCCTGGTCCATAAATGCTGAGATCGACGTGCATTGGAAGGTGCTTCTGGTGCTTGTGACGTTTGATCCAGGCTCCAACCTGGGGAGGGCGAGATGTTGTTGGAAGATTCTACGCAAGTGAAATCAGAGATGAGAAGTCAGAGATAAGAATGAGAACAAAGATAAGACCTACTCCTGTCGTTGGGCCTGAATTCTCGAACACAATAAGGTTGGTGACAAGTTCCTGCCAAGTGGGATGGGCGGAAGTCGTTCGAAGACATGCCAAAGTAGGAGCTAGCCATGTAGGACAGTCAACGTCAACGTCGGCACTGCCCAGGACGTTGATATCAGATATACTGACATTGCGGACCACGGCGTTGATTATGCCAGCAGCGGCCGCGCCACGGTTCAAGGTGGCTGATGCCACGTCATCGCTGTTGAGAGTCGGTCCTGCGGTGGTTGTAATGGACGAAGTGGTGGTGGAAGACGATGCCAAAGTTGTGGTTGTAGTCATGATAAGCGAGGGTGGCGACGTTGCAGTAGGGGAGGGAGGCAAAGTTGTGGTATGAGACGGGGAGACGTCTCCAGCCTGGGAGGCGGCGGTAGTTGAAATGACATGTGTGGGTAACGAGGATGATATCTTATCAAGATTGTTGATGGTTGATGCGCCCATGTGATCGCCTCCTGCACCGATTTGGGAATTCCCCTTGTCTGGAACCTCATTGGACTTGGTGGTGGATTCACTACCGTCGACAAATGGTGTAGCGTTGGCGCTCTCCCTCTCATCTCCTCCACTACTCTTTTCTTCCCCCATTTCTACATCCTCATGTCCATCTCGACGCCCCTCAAGTTCTTCATCAACTTCCATTGGTGGATCACGTCTATCGCATGAACCTTCACGAGCAGCCAGCGGTCCTCCTTCCTTGCGAATTGTTTGGTCGTTGAAGCCCATATCAACCGCGTTTCCAGTTGGCAACACAGGCGGACTAGCCTGCTTGTCGGTTTCCATGGACGGGTTGTTGGGTTGTGGATTAGGACGGATTGTGGTCGCCGTCTGTGCATTCTCACCACCATTGGGGAACAAGTTGGCGATCGTCGCCTGTGGAGTCGTCTCATCCCTATTAGCCTCAGATGCAGATGTTGAGGGAGCATCATCAGATCTGCAAGGAACTGTAAGTCCTCGTTTGCCTTCATTTTGTTTCAACTACGTACCCTTTCATCGAGCGCGTTCGCCGTTCAGTCAACTCTACATTTCGCTGTTCCTTAGGCGCCCGAGTTCTCTTCACTTTCTCCTTCTTGCCGAAAATGTTACTCGTGCCTTGAGGCAGCAGAGTGTCCAGAACCTGTTTATTTTTTGCAATGTTCGCAAGCTTCTGGAGTTCATAGTCGCTGAGACGTGGTGGCGGAGGGGCATGTTGGTCTCGTGCAGCGTCAGAATCGTGCGTCGCTTTCTGCTTTCCTTTATCCTTCTTTTTTTCGGTGTCTGTGGCCATATCACTACCAGAGCTCTGGTCGCTCGTATTTTCTTTGTTGTCTAATGTCATATCAGTCTCTGTCTCGAATTGCTCATCCTCATCTGTGTTATGGCCAGGTCTGGCGTCCGCTTCAAGCTCTTCCTTCATCTTTTCTGCATTCAAACTACGGCTTTTCCGCACTTCCTCAGCTAAACAAATGGTAAGCACGCCAGTCGATGATAAGAAAATATCTCTTACAAAACAGTATATGCAAATAGTCGTCCCAGTCATCGGAGAGAGTCTCATACTTGCTTCCAAGGTATTTTGCGAAGTCTCGCCCATCCTCCGTCATTCCGGAGTGGTAACTAACACATCTCCATCAGCATTACATACTGTGGTTGTGGAAAGGCGCTCACATATATGACATGATCTCGCCGCCCTCCTTCGGCTCTGGACCGCCGACTAAGATCGTGACAGCGCAGCCCGTTTGCTCGCGAATGTTATCCATCAGCTTGACGATGGTGCGCGGAATTCTCTCTATGGCCCTGTGGAACAATGGTAAGTTAATTTCCACTCATGTGGAAGCAGTCTACTCACTCCTGTATCGCGACGTTCTTAGGCGATACCGCCTCCTTGTATGCCTGTCGGTGCTTCTCCACCTCGGCTTTCATCTCAGGCGTCTCGTTTTTGTATTTGTCCCTGATGAAGTTATTCATATACTCCAAGCGAGTGACATCGAAATTCCTTCCAGGGTTCTCCGCTTTCCAACTTGCCTGGTAAGTCTTCCATCCAGCGTCGATGTCCGGCTTCCACTTTGATTCATATGTTAACCTGTGATAGACCTCGTAGACCTGCGGCAACTTTGCCCGGAGGTTCAGCTTGAGGAGCTTGCGTGTCCCTGTCAATGAACTGATTATATTGCTACGGCCATGGTTATAGAACCACGTTTGAATACGCTGGTTGTTTTGCGTAAGTAAATTTCATATCAAGGACACGCTTGACACTTACACCTTCTAAAGTTTTGCGTTTATCAATAGTTGCCTTTTCGGCGTCGCCTTCAGCCTTGGCAATTTCAGCAGGTGTTGGAGCTTCCACTGGCCACAGCCTGCGCCACTCGCGGTGGATTTCGGGAAAGAACTTGGTGACCGTGGTTTTTTCCGCTTGAGTTTCTCGAAACACCTGTATGCGCTCCTTGAGCCAGACCTCTTGAGCATCGGTAACCCATTTTATGCCCATAGCCACGATAGACCGCACGTGTGATGGTAGTGTCGCAGTTGGCAGCTAGGCTGTGGTTCGTGTTCGGATATAACAAAAGAAAGCGAAGGAAACACCAGCAGGAAATGAGCTGTAAGGCAAACGTGGCAAGGGTTGCTGGACGAAGCAGATTCTCATGACTTAGGGACGCGCTTACCGTCTGATCGGCCAAGTGATATCGGACACCATATACTCGGGAACCAACCCCTCAAGATATAAAACTCTGGAAGAATAGGAAGGCAAACCGTTGACTCGAAGCCCATTTCTCAGCAATGTCATCGAGTTGGTCTTCAGTGCACGTTTCCTTGCATTCTCTAACTGCCGTTTCTTAGATCGTCCAACCAGCTCCAAAGCGAACCCCCCTCCAATCAATTACTCGACGCGTCCTCATGCTGTTCCTCCTGCGGATGCTACGAGTGAAAGAAAACCATCCGTAGGTCGTATTCTCATTACAGGTCATCAGAGGTACTGATCGTCATAATTTAGCTTGAGACCATGAGGGAGGCGATGAAGATGACAGAGGCGGACCTTGATCGTGCAATCCAGCGTCTCGAGGAACTTGGGTTTGGTCTTCCAGACAACGAGCGTGTCCCTGCGCACGATCTTGCTGAGCAAGAGATAGAGGAGGCCTCCCTTTGTGTTGCCCTCGCACGCAGCCAGTATGAGATTTCTATGCCCAGTGTTGATCTTGGTATTCCTGCCGACCAGTCGTCAAAACGCATGAAGAGCAGATCGACAATTAACCCTTCTGTCAACACTTGCGGTAAAGGATCTTCCTCAACAATTCCAGCATCTAACCCTGCTACCAATGCTTGCGGTAAAGGATCAGCAGTTCCAGCACCGAACATGGGCCGCACTTTGATCAGTCAAGCAACAAACAATGCGCCTTCACCGATGCTTGCTCCTCAACCCATTCGTTCTCCACCTATAACTCCAGCAGATGGTCGGCGGAGTGGAACTTCTAACCAGAAGTACTACACGGTTGCAATCAGCCGTTGCATTGGCGTTTATGATAATTGGTATGTTTTATGATCTCTCGATTTGGTTAATCTCACCAACTCTTATTTGAAGGCTCATCGCCAAACCTCTTGTAAATGGTATCAGCGGGGGCAGCTGGCAAGGGTTTAGTACCTACGAAGATGCTTTGAGAAATTATCAAGCGATGAAGGCAAGAGGTCGCCCCTTCTGTTACATTGCTCGAAACCTTCCGGAGGATACAGATGAGATCTGGGGCACGGAAGAAGAGGCTACTATGTAATACTCTTCTCTCCACCATCGTGGTTGACCAAGTTTTTGTATCCATTCTAGTCTTTCAAATGGACATTTTTTTCTTTACCATTGTCTGAAATCAGGCTAACTGTGCTTGTTATTTGGACCTGACCATCCCCTAGCATGCATTAGCGCACTTAGCCATCATTTTCGTTGAACTCTTGTTTGTCTGTGACTCAGCATCACTCTCCCACAGATATACCACCTCCCCCGACATGTCAAAGCGCTCTGGCAATGGTATTCCCGCAAGTGGACCACAAAAACGCCAGTGCATCGACTCAGCTTCTCAACCTGATGTGACGACTACTCAACCATCTTCATCGACACGAAGGTCCCGCGTTACGACAGTTATTCCAACTAGACGGGGTGCTGTTCGTTCCACAGCTACGAAGGAACGTTCTTGTCTGGGGGTTCCATCAATAATGCCTCAGCCACCAACGATGCACACACCTCAGCCTGAAAATGTGACAAACCCACGACATGCAACCATGGAAGTCTCGAATATGACTGACACGTCATCCACTCAGCCAGAGCAAGCCACAACTCCAAACGCTAAACGGCAGCGGGGTACCACTCATGTAAGTCATAGGTCTCACTTACGTTCAATGGAGATTGACGACCAGTGATTTCATAGACCAAACTCCAGGAATGGCTCACTCTAAGAGACGCGACATTGGATGAACTACTTCGACATGATGGTTTGGGCAGGTGTACGGATGTTAAAGACTGTCTCTCGTGTTCAACTTGTGGTCAGAAGGATGTTGCGTTTTATCGGTGCTGTGATTGTGGCCACGGGAATCGGTTGTGCTGCTCAGGCTGCATTGTCTCGACACACAGCGAACTTGAACTCCATCGTATCGAGGTGAGCATCAAAAATCTCGTTAGCTTCGATATTGTCATAACAGACAAGCTTTTAGGAATGGAATGGGAAGTTCTTCGTAAAAACATCCCTATGTTCTCTGGGTCTCCGAGTCCAACTCGGGCATGATGGATTATCCTGTTTGCGACCAAGTGTGGGGCCTAAGGGTTTCATAGTCTTTGACACGTCAGGTGCCCATTTGGTCAACATTGCCTATTGTGACTGTATTGAAAGCGACTACGCCCTCGACAAACGAACTCAAATTCTCCGCAAAAAGTGGTTCCCTGCAACGACTGCGCGTCCTCATTCTGTGTTCACTTTCGACCTGTTGAGCACATTTCACGAACTTACACTTCAAGGCAAGGGAAATCTCTTCGACTTCTATAACACAATCCTTCGCATGACTGACAACGCAAGCATCCGAACACCGATTGTAAGTTAATTCTCTGCGGCCATTTTCTGCAACCTAACTTGTTCCAATAGTATCGATATCCTGAAATCCAACGAACGTTCAGGTTGTGGCGTAATTTGATGGCATTGAAGCGAGCTGGACGTGGACAAGACCCTTTGGGAGTAGATGGTACACCTCAAGGTGCCTTAACTGTTGAGTGTCCTGCGTGCCCTCATCCGGGGAAAAATCTTCCAGAAGGGTGGGAGAAGGCAGGACCCCTACTGTGAGTACTGAACTGGTCTACCCAACGTCGCGTGCTTAACTGTGCCCAGATTCCTATACACCCTTTTTATTGCTGTTGACGCAAACTTCAAGCTCAAGGGCAAGGATCGTGGGATCAAGGATGTCGAACTAATGTCTGGCCTGGGGGTCTTTGTGAATGAAGCAAAGTATCAAGAACACCTTGGAGCTACGTTGAGCAGCCTGAAGTATGTTCAACTTGATCTTGTCTACGGATGAATAAACTTACCCGATTTAGATTAACACCTGTGAATCTGAGCACGACGCAATTGTCAAAGCAAGCTCGAAGGCAACACCAGGTTATGCCATTTCTGGGAAAGGCCTCGCCTTATGCTCGCGACACCTCCTCGTTCGAAAGAATGGCGTTGGTGACCTTCAAAAGGGAGAACGGTATGTTATTCTTACTCATTTTCAGAGTCCAAAATCTGAATACCTTTCACAGCTACTGTAATATGGATTTTATTATTCTCTCCGCACTCGTTGGCATAGCGCTTCACCGAGTCGTCATTACCTACGATATAGCTTGTCAGTGGTCGAAGAACCTAGATAAGCGTATGGCAGACTTTCCAGAAGAGATGAGAATCAAGGAGACGACGATTGAGACTGCCATTCCAAGCTGGCATATTAATGGTCATGGACAGACTTGCAGACAAAATTATAACCTACTGTACATGAAAGGCGCCGCGAAAACATGTGGGGAGGAAGTTGAGATAAATTGGTCGCACACAAATCCACTCGCATCAAGTATTCGTGAAATGGGACCCGCTGCCCACCGCGATACCCTAAACGACCACTGGAACGGATGGAACTTCCGTCGTACGGTTGCTTTGCGTATGTACCATTCACTTATCTCGTTATAAGTTGTGATTTGCTCACAATATCAAACAGGTGGACTTTTCCGACGACGCTTTAAGGATGCGTCGAAGATGAGTAAACGGCAAGCAAGTGTATTTCAACAAATGACTTCGACGTTCCCGCCCAATGTGACTGAGGGGTGGACGAAAATGGTTGAGAAGTGGGAGAACAATCCGAAAGCACCTAATCCTTACAAAGAGCCGCAGTGTGGTGAGATCCTCGCATTTAGAGCAGTCTATCTACTTAACTCACTTTGAGGTAGGAACCACCTTACAGGATGTACGTCTCGAGCTTGCGAAGGACGATGCTGAGGCCCAGGCTAGTGCTGCAAGTTCAGATTTGCCTAAACTCTCTTTAACGGGGTTCTTTACGACCGCTTTTGAGCTCGAAGAACGACAGTATGTCCTATTCATGCTCCTCTATTGATACGGATACTGACTTATAATAGATACATACTGAAATCTGACTCCTCAAAGTTCAAAAACAAGAAGAAAACGACCAAGAGCACAGCCGATAGACAAGATAAACGGACAATCCTCCTGCGACATATCTCCAACTGGCGTCAGTCCCAAATTGTGTACACTCCATACGCAGCAACGATGATAGCAGGGAACCCGGCGCTGGAGGAAGGCCACGTTCACCTGCAGGATGTTACGACAATTCCCCTTTACCTGCCATCCACCTTTCCCGCCCATATCCGCGACGAAACACATATGAAATCGATTTGCGGAAAGGAGAAACGCTTACGCGAGGCCCAAGCCAATGATGCGTTGAATGAAATTCGGCGGCATCGTCGTGTTATCCAAGGACTGTGGCAGTTCAAAAAGATCAACGTGTCAGGAACGGGAAATCGGCCGAATACACGCATGCTCACTTTGTTCAACCAAATCCAGGAGAAGGTCAATCGTGCCGCCGACCGTTACCGGAGGGCTCGGAACACACTATTGATTCTCGATCCTGAGGGTTCCTGGCGCACACAGCTTAAGGAATTGAAGAACGAGGATATCAGAGGGCCAGGGAAGGAAGCAGACGACCGGTCAAGCAACAAACGATTCGAACCTTCATGGATCTGGCTCGTATCGCGCTCAGTCACCAATGAACAGGACGAGGTTGAATTTAACGAGAGTATGCGGGTCGAATGGGCAAAGTCGCGTGCGAGGATGATGCGCTGGGGTGAGGAGTATCAGCTCATACAAGAAGAAATGCGCCGTGTTGTGACTTACTTTGAATTCAAGGCACTCGAGTGGGAGGAGTGGGCGAAGCTCCGAATGCAGGGCAATCCGAGTATCCTGAATGGTGTGTCAGCGTATGCGCATAAGCAGGCGTACATTCTACGCGAAATGGCAGAACGATGCGCCGAGGACTGGCTCCCGGAGCTTAAGAAGTGTGGGGTAATACCTTCATGGGCTGTTCGATATCCAGCCGCAGCATCGACAACCAGAAAAAGACGGCAAAGAAGATCCGATGGTGAGGAAGAACCACGACTTGAATCCCATACCCAAGATCAGCTGGATGATATGGAGGAATTGTCAGATGACGAGGACAGTGACGAGGACGAGGACGAAGAGGACTACGATCTAGAACTTGATTAACACTTGTTCCAACCAAGTGGGGGGATTGAGACTCACCTTGAACGACATCCAGCCTTCATCCCTTCCATCCATTCGTTTCACCAATGTAGTTGGGCTAAATAAGAGTTATCGAGGAGTGGATACATAGATGACGCGGATGACAACACCTATCATGGTTGAGAATGAATGCAACGCTGAAGCGAGAGGCAGAATGAGGAAGAGATTTCGAACTGAGCAGTGGAAGGAGACATATTTACAGTTGTGTACGAGTGCCGAACATGATGCCGACACAGCCAGCAGTGCAATAGCGCCTGAGCCCTTGATTGCCGTGAGAAGCCGGTTGAAAATGAAAAGCACCGGTGAAAAGCCGCCAGCTAACTGAGTAACAATCGCCAATGGCACGATGAAAAGCGCTGGCCAGTAATACAACAATCGCTAGCTAAAGCACCCGTGAAAAGTGCTGGCTATCGAACAACAATCGCTAGCTAAAGCGCCCATGAGAAGCACTGGCTATCGAACAACAATCGCCAGCTAATGGTGAAATAGCGTCGTGAAAAGCGCTGGCTAATAATATGAAAATCGCTAGCTAACAGTGCGAAAAGCGCCGTGAAAAGCGCCAGCTATTGAATAACAATCGCCAGCGAATGGTGAAATAGCGCCATGAAAGGCGCTGGCTAATAATATGAAAATCGCTAGCTAACAGTGTGAAAAAGCGCTGTGAAAAGCGCCGGCTATCGAATAACAATCGCTGGTGAATAGTAAAATACCGCCGTGAAAAGCACTGGCGAACAGTATAACAATCAACAATACTGGCCTGACAATTAGCTGGATATTGTTAATAATATCGCATGTGATAATGGCTGGCAACTCAATAATTCCATTGTTACCAATATCTCGGTCAACCGACACAGAGGATTCCCAGCAATTACCAGTCTATTGTTATAAAAGTGGTAGCTACCCATCGACCAGGTGAGAGTGGTACGAGTAATGCTTCGGAATATTACTAATCCACAAATAAGCGAGGCTCGGCTATCTGTTTGTGGAACAAATTAGTAAACTACGACGGAAAATAGGAGCAAGAATCAGAACGCGATGGTGAGACAGCTTTTCTGAATGGCCAGGACCTCTTGCACTATCATAGTAGTTGACCGCGTGGCCTACGCACTCGAGTAGACTTAGATCGACGTTGCTGAGCTGTAATAGTAGTTAAGCGGCTGTGAATAATAGTACATCCATCCCTTCAGGAGGAGGTGAAGGTATATCGTCCATTGGAAGAACAGTTAGCGAACCCGTCCATGAACGCTTCGCCGAACGAGTCGCGCTGTCAAGCTGACGGTTGGTAGGTCCGGCTGCGGCCCACTGTTTAGGTGTTGCCATGCACATCAGCGTACCTGGGGATGGCACCCGAGATAAACACGAGGAGAGAGATCAAGGATTATTCAACGTCCTCGAACTTGTAGGGGTTGGTCAGAAACAGAGGGATGTAGCACCTCTTACACTAAGTAAAAGAGAATCAACGACTAGGTACCAGAAACATGGTACATACCTTCTGACAAAGAGATCGTTGTTCTGGTATGCTTCAACCGCCCCGATCGCTCCATCGCATGCCAAATCTGAGCAGCTTCGAGTGAGGGTGTAGATTGGATCGGGCGGCAGCTGTAGATCAACTCTAAGGACGGTGCTGCAGTGGCAATCGGTGTTGAGGCTGGCGCGGGTGCAGAGGGGAGTGGTAAACGACAAAGACCTTCAGCGGCAACCAATGCCAACTATTTGCCACGTTGCGTTTGCGTTCACCTGACCGGTTCGCAAAACCATTAGCCAATTATCCAGATTTCCTGGAGGGTGGTGAACAAAGAAGCGTCCAAGATATAAACCTTATATAAACACGCATGTCACAGAAAAAACACATGACCCCGTGCCCGACGCGTCGACGCGTCAATATCTACAAATCTGATCCACTAAATTCTAATTAAGGATGCACCTCAAGAGCAGCGGTTGGAGAATTGTCAATTTCGTCTATTCGCAGTGTTTATTTAGACAGATGTAGTAACACGTTGGTGGATGGCAGCGTGTAAATTTTTATATGTAGTGATATATGGTTTTTCAACAAATGCGGCATATCCAATATTCATTTTAGATTGAAGGCGGCACCAGGAAGAAGCAAAAGGGTAAGAAATATTAAGAGTATCATCAGAGATTGAAATATCCTAGATTGATGAAGAAGAACTGACCTGAGGGGGGAAACCTATAGTAATTGTAGTCTCCTTGGACATGCGTCATAACGGGGTTGAAGATGGCGCAATGGCGGTAGCTCGTCGCTGAAGAGAATGTATGAGAAGTAAAAGGAACGACAAGATAAGGAAAGCGCACGTCGTTGCCCCAGGATCCTATTGACGACCACCCCAACATCCTCGACAGCGGTGCCCAATCCTACACAAATAGTGGCTAGCCTCATACATGAAGTTGGGCTGTAGCCCACTAAGGTTTATCTATCCAGCTGGGCTGCAGCCCACCACCTATCTGTAGGGGAGCCTGCTGCTTTTGCCGGGTGCTCCGGG
>Ga0247741_1001725_pt1 | contig 12124 bp, 12 predicted proteins | sample UWRJL213509R2_FD_180945 | JGI IMG/M metagenome (GOLD analysis project Ga0247741, IMG submission 180945) | Plant litter microbial communities from Arlington Agricultural Research Station in Wisconsin, United States - UWRJ-L213-509R-2 | ecosystem: Environmental > Terrestrial > Plant litter >...
ACTTACAAACTGGCGTCTGAGCTCCGAGAGCGTCTGCGCATCTTTCTTTCGTCCCGTGGGGTTCGATTACGGGATGAAGATCGTGGCCCACGTCCAGTGCTGGATGACGACGTCGAAACGCAAAGTGAAATCCATTTCATTCTCGAAGAACTCTGGCGGCGTGTGGTGAGGCCCATCCTGGATGGTCTTGAGTACTCTGTGAGTCTCCCAACCCAAAATATATTGTCTTCCTGATTTTTTCGCTCAAGCCTCATGCTCCGTTGAACCCACGTCGGCTCTGGTGGTGTCCAACCGGTCCCCTTGCATTTCTCCCTCTTCATGCTGCGGGAATTTATAGTCAAAATGTGACATCTACACCTGGATCATGCATTTCCGACTTCGCTGTATCCTCATATACTCCCACCGTCAGTGCCCTCCTAACAAAGGTCAAGGGGTCCGGTGTACAGCCTCTATCACTGTCCAAGCTTCTTATCATCAGCCAACCGAATACACCAGGTCGCTCTCCAATCCCATGTACGACAAAGGAAATGGACGCCATCTGGAGAATGACTGGGTCCAGCTCTCTTTGTTTGGAAGCCGAAGCAGCGACGGTCAGCCAAGTGAAACTGGAAATGGCATCGCACAGTTCGGTTCATTTTGCGTGCCACGCCACTCAGGACGTCAAGAAACCACTTAAGAGTGGCTTTTACCTACATGATGGACGACTCGAACTTGCGGAGATCATGCAGCAGAGGATTCCTCACTCGGAGCTAGCATTTTTGTCGGCATGTCAAACGAGTGCCGGAGACGAGAAACTATCAGAAGAGTCAGTCCACCTCGCGGCTGGCATGTTAGCGGTGGGATATCGGAGTGTAGTAGCAACGATGTGGTCGATCAAGGACAAGTACGGCCCTGTGATGGCGGAAAGTTTCTACGAGTATCTTATGGATAAGGGAAGTACTCTCGGAAAGCCGAAACTCGATACCGGCAACGCTGCACAGGCCCTCCATCATGCTATTCAGGGTATTCGAGGGCAAGTTGGCGATACGGAGCGAGGTATTCTGACGTGGGTACCGTACGTTCACTTTGGCTATTAGCAACATTTCTCGTATTCTGTTCAGTAGAAAGTAGCATTTACTTCGCATTTGAGACCAATGTTACACATGACAAAAAGTCCCAAAATTCGTACTTCAGTCCATAACATTCAAATGCCAGAGGAGATCTAGTAATACATATTTCTTCCTACCTACGAGTCAAGTATAACGATCTTGTATTTTCAACTCGATAAACGACTGAAGGGGTGTGCCGTATCTGTGCATAGGTTAAACATATGCGTTGGGTTGTTAGTTGAATTTTAGGCTTTATGGAGGGAGAACAAGGCGCACCGATATTTCAACACCGTCATCTTGATCCACGCATAAAACAATGGTGACAGCTCGACATGATCCTTGAGCAGAAGTCCATACGAGTCGTTATCCTTCGAGTACCGTACTACCACGATTCGACGACGGCAGGGAGCAGCCCGCCATGCACGATCCTGTGATGCACGAATACGGCACCATGTGGCCAGTGGAAGTCGTGCACGATATGGAGAGTATCGGTGTCAGTCCTGCTGGATGTTGAGCCGGAGAGAGAGGGTGTCCCCGAAGAAGAGCGAGGAGGTGAGAGAGCGGAGGAGACGCTGGAGGGAGGCGGGACGGTCTTTGGTGATGATGCTAATGTCATTTTGGGGGTGTGCCAGTCTGTGGGTTTGTTAGTCGACGGAGGAAAAAAAAGGGGGAAGGAAGAACTTTTCCATTCTTCGAATGAGAGGGTGGACATCCAGTCTGTGTGCTGCAGACCGGAACGGGGGATGCGGATGAGTGTTGTGGATTGGAGGGTCATCAGGTCTGTCTCTTGTACGGTGATGGCCACCTCCAGCATGGTATGTTGAGCAAGCCATTCATCAAATGGCATCGAGTCGTAGGGGATGCCATCGAGGACACCGGCGGACTCTGAGTCCAGCACTCGGAACGGGAGTTCGAGCTGGGAGAGAAGTGGGAGCAGCTTCTCCAGATCTGTCAGAGTGGGAAGGAAGAATCCTAAGAATGGCACGTCGGGTGTCAAGGGTAGACTACCGATATTCTTGGGGGGCTCGTAGCTGCTCGGTATCACGAATGGCGGGTCGATGTATTCTGCGGGGTGGAAGGTACCCCATTGCGTCCTGAGAGGGATAAACGCTCCCAGTGGGTCCAAGAGCGTATGTGACATTTGGCGAGCTGAGCAATACCTTTCGCATTGCCGAGTCCACGTCGCGTAACCCAGATTCATTCATCACCAGCACCCAACCAGTCGTCACACTAGCTATGGCTTGATCAATGGCAGCTTGTGTGGATAACGTCCAGTGGTAGGGGTGTAAAGACACATCGGCGTGGTTGGCAAACGTGCTCGAGGAGAACGTCCGTTGCAGTTCGCGCCGAACGGCCGTGAAGATCGATTCGGGGCAGAGGACGACCACTTCGCGCAGCGTGTCGGGGGCTTCGTTGAGGAATGGCTCGAGTGTTTCGTGCATTTGTTCGAGGGTATGAGCTAGAACGGGCAGGAGGGCTGTGAGCGATTGAGGTGGGATCGTGGACAATGGCGTTTCCAACACAAAGGGTATGAGTGGGGCATCCATAGCAAGGGATGTGAATAGTGAAGCGTATCCGGGTGGGGTAGATATTGGAGTCACAGAACGTGTATCGGGTGGGCGGAAGAGAGAGTTGACCCAAAGACACGAATACGCCGACCCCAGTGCGGTCAGCCAGAAGATGATGTTGGGCTTTGAACATGTTCACGTTGGAGGTTGAGTCGTATATAAGAGTAACATCGCTTGCCAGTTGTGATCGCGTGGGGTAGCTTGATGGCTGACGATACTGAAGTTCGCTTGATGTAACGCCTGGTACCGCCAACGACTAGGGGGGGTGGCAATGACGACTTGTAGGTTAGGTTCGTCGACAAACAGGCGCCTAGTGTCGGCATTGTAGTTAGGGAAGCACATCGAGTTGTCAAGACGCATGGGTTTCCACTTGGGCGGCGCTTTGCAACGAAGGTAAATGCGCATTCGAATACTGAATACTGAGGGCGAAATTGTCCAGTATAGATGAGTCTTCTAATCACCTTCGACAACACAATCGAATTCGGGGAATATCCATCCCAAAAGGCCATGGCCGGGGCGGAGGACTCGATAAATATCATTCACGTCGTGACGAATGTTGGACCATCGTTAGAAGAAGAAAGGCCCTGAGCAAAGGCTCCAAATTTCGACCAGCTTGGTGGTTTCCTGCCCACCCAAAAGTGTGGCTGTGAGTGCGAGGATTGCGGTTTGTCGTGGCATGCGCGAGAGAATAAGGGGATGTGTCGAAAGGCCTCTCAAAATGTTGAATCATGCCAATCTGGCACCAGGTGGACTCTGTCAATGTCGAGTGCACAGATGTGCCGTGTAAACATCTTATCTTGAAGAAGACAGTCGAAGAGTTGAGATGAGAGCTACTCTGGAGAAAGGAACAGAACGGAACGTTCTCGGCGGACACCCTCCAGAGATTTCGCTTCGCATGTTAGCTGCGGCCAATGTATCTCCGTTGGATGGCCAGAGCTGTGAGACTGAGGCTATAGAATTTAGTTTCCTGTTAAACCATAAATGCATTAGCATAGATCCGTGATTTAGGGCCAGAAACGCACCATGTCTTCCCCCAAACCCTTAGTACGAATCACGACCGCCATTGCCGGGAAACTTGCCCTTGTGCAACGGTACGGGGATGTAAGCTTTGTGAGGGCCTTCAGCAAGAGCATGTACCCGAAAGGCGGCTATTCTTGCCTCCTCCAATTTCCGTTACGACGTGGAGTCTGCATATTCCTTCCAGCACGTCATCATGGATTGAGTGCGGTAATTGGGAGCAAGTCGCAGCCCTTCCGGTGTGCTCAGCCCAGTCGTTTGGATTGGGCTCCGACTTGCACAGCGGTGACAAACCGAAGTTGGTGTTCATTGAACAGATCCGATGCAGTCGTAGGAAGTCGAGGACACCGGTTCAAGCCGGGAAAGAGGCGGAAGAAGAATCCTAGGAATGGTAACTCATGTTCTATAAAGAGCATATCCCCGAGGGGTGCGTGGCCCAGGGTGGAGGGTACCCAGCGTATCTCTGGTGCGTGATATTCAGCCAACACGGTCTGAGCGGGAATAGGAAGGCTTACTTTCATACTGTCGATGGGGACATGATTGCTCTGACGGGAGTGGATACGGACACCTGAACCCTGAGCGCACGTGCACGCAAAACACTCGACTCAGTGCCCAGCGGAACAACCACACGAGTCGGTGCCACACATCTATGGAAATTGAATCAACAGACAAACTACGACCGTCGCTGAGACATGTCTGTCCAAGATGATCGTGACATCGACTCTGCAACCCACAATGATGCTGGGGACACTGCGATGGGAGATGGTACGACCGGTAAGTACAAATTTTTGAAAACATAGGCTTTCTGTTTCATATGGGTCCTTTAGATCTTACGCATCATGACACTGAATCCGTCGAAGCCAATCAATACGCGCTTGATAACATGGCGTCTAATCAAGACCTTACTAAGACCCCAGAACCTCAGTTGGCTGAGAAAGATGACCAGGCTGAGGATCTTGAAGAGGATGTGCCTCTCCGACTCTTTATAACGGGTATGTTCAAATCAATAACCGAAATGTTGTGTCTCAAGCATCATCACTGTCAGACCTCGAAATGCAGTGTACAACGAAGGGTTTCGATTTTCCGCCTCTCACTACAGTCAGACTCGCTGTCTTTGGAGTCGCTACCGAAGAGAAGGAGATTTGGTCATTGGAAAAAGTGTCTGGAAATACGTGGAAGCAGACATTGAGTGTCATTGATCTGTAAGAATTTGTGCATAAATGTACTCAATCCTTTTGACATTGATTGCTCTCAGATCCATGGACATTGACGTTGACACGGGGCTAACAATCGTGGCTACATCTGAGGACTCGATCGACTTTGCGCGCATGTCTTTGACAGAGGACGAGCTGGCCTTGGATGTAGAAACCGATGAAGCGCGTGGGTCCATGACATGCATTGTGCATGAAGAGTCGCTAACTGAACAAAAAATAGGGATCACCAAAAATTTCACCTCTGGAGCTGGTGTACCAACACTCAAACTATCGTTCGTGGTAATCGGGTTGTTTGAAGACGAATTGATGGATGAATGCAATAGCGGCAACGAATCGGCAGGAATTGGTACGTTTGAACTTTGGCTATGGAGGAGTAAACAACGGTTAATGTATCATACAGCCAAGAAATTAGCGCGCCGAGGAGTTGACTTGATGGAAGATTTCGAGCGAGTCGGCAATCTGGCTGACCTCGTGGAAGCAATTTCTGTCCAGCGGCGGGTCATTCAACTCACTCCCAATGGCCATGCAGATATGCCAACGTACCTGAACGACCTTGGGAATTCATTTCAATGTCGCTTCGAAAGCACAGGAGATCTCGCTGATATTGAAGAAGCCATCTCACTCAAGCGGCAGGGATTGCAACTCATTCCCAATGGCCACGCAGATATCCCAATATACCTGAGTAACCTTGGGAATTCATATCTGAGTCGCTTTGAGAGCACGGGAAAACTCCATGATATCTCAGAAGCCATCTTGGTACATCAGAGAGCGGTTCAACTCACTCCAAATGGTCATGCAAATATGCCGGGGTGCTTGACTAACCTTGGGAATTCATATCGGTGTCGCTTCGAACGCACAGGCAATCTCTCTGATATCTCAGAAGCCATCTCTTCCCAGCAGCGAGCGGTCCAACTCTCTCCCAATGGCCACGCAAAGATCCCAACGCGACTGAATAACCTTGGAGGTTCATTTCTTCGTCGCTTCGAACGCACAGGCGATCTCTCTGATATCTCAGAAGCCATCTCGGCCCAGCAACAAGCAGTTCAACTGACTCCCAACGGCCACGCAGATCTGCCAATGTATCTGAATAACCTTGGAAGTTCGTATTTGTGTCGCTTCGAGCAAAAAGGGGACCTTTCAGATCTCTCGGAAGCCATCTCAGCCCAGCAGCGAGCAGCCCAACTCACTCTCAATGACCACGCAAATATGCCAAGCTACCTATGTAACCTTGGGCTTTCATATCAGCGTCGGTTCGAACGCACCGGGCATCTTTCAGATGTCTCAGAAGCCATTGCTGTCCAGCAGCAAGCAGTTCAACTCACTCCTAATAGTCACCCAAATATGCGAATCTTCCTGAATAACCTTGGGAACTCATATTTGTGTCGCTTCGAACGCACAGGCGATCTCCTTGATATCTCAGAAGCCATCTCAGCCCAGAAGAAAGCAGTCCAGCTGACTCCTAGCAGCCCGGAGATGCCAGTGCGCCTGAATAGCCTTGGGACTTCATACCAGTGTCGTTTCGAACGCACAGGGGAGCTCTCTGATATCAAGGAAGCCATCTCATGCCAGCAGCGAGCGGTTCAACTCACTCCCAATGGCCACCCGAATATGCCAATGTACCTGGATAGCTTTGGAAACGCATATCGGCATCGATTTGAACGCACAGGAGAACTCTCTGATATCAAGCAAGCCATCTTATCCCAGCAGCGAGCGGTTCAACTCACTCCAAGTGGCCATGCAGATATGCCAAGTCAATTGAATAACCTTGGGACTTCATACCAGTGTCGCTTCAAGCGCACAGGGGAAATCTCAGATATATCAGAAGCTATCACAGTCCAGCAGCAAGTGGTCCAACTCACTCCCAATGACCACGCAAAAATGCCAAGCTATCTGAGTAACCTTGGGATTTCATATCAGCTTCGTTTCGGACACACAGGCGAACTCTCTGAAATCTCAGAAGCTATTTCGGCCCAGCAACGAGCAGTTCAACTCACTCCCAATGGTCACGCAGATATGCCAGGTCGATTGAATAACCTTGGGGTTTCATATCAGTGTCGCTTCAAGCGCACAGGGGAAATCTCTGATAATGAAGAAGCAATCTCATCCCAGCAGCGAGCGGTCCAACTCACTCCCAATGGCCACGCACATATGCCAGATCGACTTAATAACCTTGGGCTTTCATATCAGTGTCGCTTCAAACGCACAGGGGAAATCTCTGATAACGAAGAAGCCATCTCATTGCAGCAGCGAGCGGTTCAACTCACTCCCAATGATCACGAAGGCATGCCAAGATACCTGAATAACTTCGGAAATTCACTTCTTTGTCGCTTTGAACGCACTGGCAATCTTCCTGATCTTGAGCAAGCCATCTCATTGTGGCGGCAAGCGATTCAGCTCACTCCGGATGGCCACGCAGACATGCCGGGGTGCCTGAATAACCTCGGGAATTCATATCAGTCTCGCTTCGAACGCATAGGCGATCTCTCTGATATCTCAGAAGCCATCTCAGCGCAGCAGCGAGCAGTTCAACTCACCCCCAACAGCCACACAAATATGGCAATGTGCTTGAATAACCTTGGAAGTTCATATCGACTTCGTTTCGAACATACAGGAGAACTCTCTGAAATCTCTGAAGCCATCTCAGTCCAGCAGCAAGTGATTCAACTCACTCCCAATGGCCACGCAAACGTGCCAATGTACCTGAATAACCTTGGATATTCATATCTCCGTCGCTTTCACCACACCAGTGATCCCACGGACATTGGCAACGCCTTGTCGATTTATGAGAAATCTGCAACAACCTTTGGGCCTCCGTCAGCTCGTCTTGACGCAGCTCAAAAATGGGCAGAACTCTCCATGACTCATGATCTTCCGCAATCCCTCAAAGCGTATGGCGTTGTAATCGATCTTATATCTCAAATCGCGGGTATGGATCGCACAATCGAACAGCGTCATACACATCTCATCAAGATCTCAAATTTAACTACATCTGCTGCTTCGGCTGCGTTTGAGCAGGGTGAAATTAAAAAAGCTCTTGAGTGGCTTGAACAAGGTCGTTGTCTTGTCTGGAGCCAACTCAACCAACTTCGCACACCCGTGGATCACCTACGTGAACATGATGAGCACCTGGCGCAACGCTTCATAAATATTTCAAGCACTTTGGAGTCGTCAGGATCTCGTCGCCAGCGAAATTTCGACATAGATGCCCCGCTGTTGCAGAAAATGAGCTTACAAGACGAAGCTCACACCCATGTCAAACTTGCTGGTGAATGGAACCAACTAATTGATGAAATTCGTGGTATTTCTGGTTTTCATAATTTCCTTCGACCCCTTCAGACGTCGGATCTTCTAAAAGATCTCCCAACGGACGGGCCTATTATCCTCATCAATGTTCATGAAACCCGTTGTGACGCCTTGGCTCTCATCTCTGGCCCCGATGCGCCCGTCCACGTTCCGCTCAATAGTTTTACTCATTCACTGGCATCTGAGCTCAGAGCGTGTCTGCGCAAACTTCTTTCATCCGGTGGTCTTCGATTGCGCGATACAGATCGTGCCAATCGCCCAGTCTTCAATGATGACGATGAAGCACTAAGTGAGATCCATTTTATTCTCGAGGAACTCTGGCGGCGAGTGGTGAAGCCTATCCTGGACGGTCTTGGATACTTGGTGAGTTTTCTTAACTCATAATATATCGCCTTGTTAATTTGTTGCCCAAGTCTCATGTCCCCGGGTTGTCGAACCCACGTCGGATCTGGTGGTGTCCAACCGGTCCTCTTGCATTCCTCCCCCTTCATGCTGCGGGAATCTATAGTCAAAACGAGACATCCCCACCTGGATCATGCATTTCCGACTTTGCTATATCTTCGTATACTCCCACCGTCAGTGCACTCCTAGCAAAGGTCAAAGGGTCCGCCGATGTACAGCCTCCGTCACCGCCCAAGCTCCTTATTATCAGCGAACCAAGTACAGGAGGTACCCATCCAATACCATGCACCACAAAGGAAATGGATGCTATTTGGAAAACGATCGGGTCGGATACTTCAGAGTCTCTTTGTTTGGAAGCCGAAGCCGCAACGGTCAACCGAGTAAAAGAGGAAATGGGATCACATAATTCGATTCACTTTGCATGCCATGCGAGACAGGATGTCGTGAACCCGCTCAACAGTGGATTCTACCTTCACGATGGACGACTCGAACTCGCGGAGATCATGAAGCTGAAGATTGATCACTCCGAGCTTGCATTTTTATCGGCATGTCAGACGAGCACCGGAGATGAGGAATTATCAGAGGAGGCAGTCCACCTCGCAGCTGGCATGTTGGCGGTGGGATATCGAAGTGTGGTAGCAACGATGTGGTCGATCAAGGACAAGTACGGCCCTGTGGTGGCGGAAAGTTACTACCAGTATCTGATGGATAAGGGGAGTACTCCTGGAATGCTGAGACTCGATACTTTCAATGCTGCCCGCGCGCTCCATCATGCTATTCAGGGCATTCGAGAACAAGTTGGCGACACCCAGCGAGGTCTTTTGACGTGGGTACCATATGTTCACTTTGGCTATTAGCAACATTTCTCGTATTCTGTTCAGTAGAAAGTAGTAGTTACTTCGCATTTGACACCAATGTTACACATGACAGAAAGATCATTCCCAAAATTCAGTCCATAGCATTCAAATGCCAGAGGAGATCTAGTAATACATATTTCTCCCTACCTGCAAGTTAAGTACAACGATCTTGTATCTGAAACTCGATAAACGACTCAAGCCCAACGAATCTTCGACAAGACTACGATGGGCGATCCTTGAAAACACTTTCACCGCAAACTCTCGGTCATAATAACCCCATCTCATCCATCTTCACCTTCCCCCGCTCCATGATCCCCTCTAACGTCGTCAACTCCCCCGTAAGGTTGAGCACGGGCATATCCTCGATATCCGGGAGCTTCTCCGTCAGCATCCCTCCCTTCATCCTTGCCAACCCCATCAAGGGCAACTCAAACAACCCTCTCTTCTCACTCCCCCTCCCCTCCCGCCTCCTTACATGCGACCCCACCTCAAGGTGGTTCGTCGAGAGGGATACAAAATTGGGGAAATTGGGGTAGAGCATTACGTAGCCGCGGAGGAAGACGAGCTCGATGTAGAATTTTTTCCAGGAGCGGGACCAGGTTGTTGAGCGGAGGGGTAGGAGGGGTGGAGAGGAAGAGGAGGAAGACTGGACGAGGGGCGTCAGAGGTTGTGAAAGGGGGATGGTGAGGTAGAGTGGGAATTGGTGAAGGGGAGGATTTGGATTGTAATCGATCGTGGACACACTCGTCGTATCATTGCCCTTTGAACCGTTTCCAGACCAACGCCTTTCACCTCCAATGGGAAACCGCTCCGCGAGCCTCGCAGCCAAAAAGTCATGAAACTCCCTCCATTGCTCGGGGAAGTACACCGCGCCCCAGCTACAGGGGATCTGAGAGAGGTAAGGTGTCGTGGGATGCTTATGAGCGTAGGGAGGAAGGTCATTTGATGATAACGAAGAGGTTTGGGAAAAGAGAGATCGAGGGTTGAACGGTTGTCGGCCGGATGGGAGGAGCTCGAGGTGTTTCTGCTGGTAGAGGCTTATACCGAACATGTGGGGGATGCGATTAGAGGGTGCGCCGTATCTGTGCATAGGTTAAACATATGCGTTGGATTGTTAGTTGAGTTTTAGGCTCTATGAAGGGAGAACAAGACTTACCGATATTTCAATACCGTCATCTTGATCCACGCGTAAAACAACGGCGAAAGCTCGACATCATCCTCGAGCAGAAGCCCATACGAGTCGTTATCCTTCGGGTACCACGATTCGACGACAGCAGGGAGCAGCCCGCCGTGTATGATCCTGTGATGCGCGAATACGGCACCATGTGGCCAGTGGAAGTCGTGCACAATACGGAGAGTATCGGTGTCGCAGTCCTGCTCGATGTTGAGCCGGAGGGAGAGGGTATCCCCAAAGAAGAGCGAGGAGGTGAGAGAACGGAGGAGGCGCTGGAGGGAGGCGGAACGGTCTTTGGTGATGATGCTAATGTCAATTTCGGGGGTGTGCCAGTCTGTAGGTGTTGGTAAGTACAGGAGGATGAGAGAAGGAAGGACGGACTTTTCCATTCTTCGAACGAGAGGGTGGACATCCAGTCTGTGTGTTCTAGATCGGAGCGGGGGATACGGATGAGTGTGGTGGATTGGAGGGTCATCAGGTCGGACTCTTGTATGGTGATGGCTACCTCGAGCATGGGATATTGGGCAAGCCACCCATCAAATGACATCGAGTCGTAGGGAATGTCATCGAGGACACCAGCGGACTCTGAGACCAGCACTCGGAATGGGAGTTCGAGTCGGGAGAGGAGTGGGAGTAGCTTCTCCAGATCCGTCAGAGTGGGAAGGAAGAATCCTAGGAATGGCACGTCGGGTGTCAAGAGCAGACCACCGATATCCTTGGGGGGCTCGTAGCTGCTCGGTATGACGAATGGCGGGTCGATGTATTCTGCGGGGTGGAAGGTACCCCATTGCGTCCTAAGAGGTTCGTATACGGATAACACGCTCCCAGTGGGTCCTAGAGCGTATGTGAGGTTGGGCGGGCTGAGCAATACCTTTCGCATTGCCGAATCCACGTTGCGTAACCCAGATTCATCCATCACTAGCACCCAACCAGTCGTCACACCAGCTATAGCTTGGTCAATGGCGGTTTGTGTGGATAGGGTCCAGGGGTAGGGGTGTAAAGACACGTCGGCGTGGTTGGCAAACGTGCTCGTGGAGAACGTCCGTTGCAGTTCGCGCCGGACGGCCGTGACGATCGATTCGGGGCAAAGGACGATTACTTCACGCAGCGTGTCGGGGGCTTCGTTGAGGAATGGCTCGAGTGTTTCGTGCATTTGTTCGAGGGTATGGGCCAGAACGGGTAGGAGGGCTGTGAGCGATTGAGGTGGGATCGTGGACAATGGCGTTTCCAACAGAAAAGGTATGAGTGGGGCACCCATAGCAGGGGATGTGAAGAGTGAAGCGTCTTCGGGCGGGGTAGATATTGAAGTCACAGAAGGTGTATCGGGTGGGCGGAAGAGTGAGTTGACCCAAAGACACGAATACGCCGACCCCAGTGCGGTCAGCCAGAAAACAAGGTGGTATTGAGCTTTGAACATGTTGGAGTTGAAGAGATCGCGAGTCGCGTCTTCTCGAAATTGGTCATCACGTGCGCGCGTTCGTTTAGAAAATGCATTAATTAG
>Ga0247741_1001726_pt1 | contig 12121 bp, 7 predicted proteins | sample UWRJL213509R2_FD_180945 | JGI IMG/M metagenome (GOLD analysis project Ga0247741, IMG submission 180945) | Plant litter microbial communities from Arlington Agricultural Research Station in Wisconsin, United States - UWRJ-L213-509R-2 | ecosystem: Environmental > Terrestrial > Plant litter >...
TACATGTGGCTGTCGGAACTATATTTATAACGGTTGGATTCGTACGGCTAATTTTACACCATTTAACTTCAGATCACCATATCGGGCTAGAATCTGCAATACTATATTGGCATTTTGTAGATGTTGTTTGATTATTTCTTTTTGTCTCGGTTTACTGGTGAGGTGGAGCTTAATGTTTCGGGAAGAAAATTGCTTTAATATTTATACTTAATATCTTTAAATTTTAACCTAAATTTATTTAGTTTCTAGGTCTTAATAATTCCTAAAATAAAAAAAAATGGTTAATAAGTATTTGACTATAAAAATAAGTAAGAATTATCAAATATAAAATAGAAAATTAAAAGTTTTTTAATACTTATGCAATCCTTTTATTGGCAGCACTAAATATCACTATTGTACTATTAATTAATGAATACCCTGTCCCCTGCGTACGCAACCCTGTCCCCATTTTTTATTAACCTTCTCCTATCTTTATTTTTAATTTAGACGAATTACCTAGGCTCTAAAAGTGAAAACCACTGTTTGAAAAAACCGCTCGCGAATAAAAAATCGCATATCTTTTATATACGTCAAAACATTTTTAGGATTAAAATTTTCTCGAGGATTAAAATATACCTGTTTTTATTCTCATGCTGCTTTTGCTAAAGATTTTTTGGGAGTCTTATGGAATTTTATAAACAGTTAGGAACCTAGCTTGACCAGAGCCGGAGGTGGCTCTGGGCAACCTAGGACACCCTATTTCATCTTTAACAAATGCCCCGGACATAAATGAGTGCATAGCTAACCTTTTCTTTAAAATTCCATACCCTTCTCTGGAAATAAAAACAGGTATCTTTTATATAGAGCTTTTCTACATTTAAGGAAGGGAGAGGGTAACCCTGAAGATAAAAGCTAATTTGTGTATTTTATCTATAGTTCTTGGATAGTTAGAGAATGTATGATTTGTTATACTACTAAAGTAAAGTTATTAAAGTACAGAATTACTAAGTCTTGTCGGGAATTGAACCCGAAAACTACAACCCTCACTTTCCTCGGGAATAAAAAAAAACAAAAAAAACAGGTATCTTTTATATAAACTCGTTCGATTTTCCCGAAAAAGGATCGTCGGGGAGATCAGGAGGGGAAGTTTACCCCACCCCAATCAAAAAAAAACAAAATCTAAAAGAATCTTATTTTTTTTTTTTTCTCAATAAAAGTATAACGATTTTGATAATGCTCAACACTAGATTTTTTCATAAAATTGTGAAGAAAAATTAGGCGAGTTAAAAATAAAAGGTACCTGTTTTATCCTCGATGGTAGGTGTAAAATTTTTGAATTGGAATTGCAAAATATTTTTTTACCCTTAGGGTTGCGAGGAATATGCATGTCTACGGCACCTCCTGTATAAGACTGTTTTAAATCTTCATACATAGCACCGCTGATTAAGAGGAATAGCAAACCCTGATTCTTCCAAGGTTTTTAGGTAGTTAGACCTGAAAATAGAAAAAGCTAAAGAGGGTAAAGTAAATTTTTTGTATACGTTTAATTTGAATTTTAATCAAATTATTCGAGACTAAACTATATTTATAATCAAATTTAAAAGAGACTAAAAAAATTTCTTTTTAATAAATAAAAATTTATTTTAAAGAAATTTTATTTTTTTGAGTGTTTAAGATAGTGTTGTGAACTTACTAATATTTTGTGCTTTACACTTTCATTAAATAAAAATTAAAATTTTTAACTGAATTATATTATAATAAGTCTCAGCTAATACGGATGATAATTTATACTGAAAAAGGGGTTAGGGTGTGTGCTGCATTTTTTTACACAAGCAACGCACATATGCAGTACACACCCGACGCCCTACGTAAGCCAAGCAATTTAATTAATAAAATAAAAATAACTGGTAGAAAACAAACTGGATTGTTGCTTACTTTGGGAGTAAGATCTTGCTCGTTCGAATCGGGTCTACCAGAAAAATAATTAGGGCGGGCTCTCTGCTCTCTGCTCTCTGTTATCTATTATTTGCTCTCTGTTATCTACAACGCTGCAACTTTGCTACAAATTTTTTTATTTTTTAACTTTATAGATTTATAAAAAATATCTTCAAATTGTGTGTAGCGTAGAGTTGAAATTAACGCTTTTACGCATTCTGAAAGGTAAGACGCTATTCCAATAAATTTTATCTCGCGGGCCTTGGACTAAAAAAATTTAACAATTTAAAAGTTCTTATGTAAATATACTTAAAGCCTTCTGTCCTAAAAAATTTTTTGTTGCGTATTGTTTTGACTGAACCATAATTTGTTAGTTAAATTAAATTTTTTTATTTTTATTTACTTTAATGAAAATTATTGTATAATGCCTCGAGTCTAGAATTTAATATAATATTTTTTTTCTTTATTTTTCTCGCTACGCTGCTACGCCACTAAATAATATTTTGGTTGTAAATAATGTGTAAAAATAGAAAATTATCTGGATCAGTATTGTTTGGCTACGCCAGCTATACGCTCTTTCCAGGTATAATGAAGATTGTTAAATTTATTATATTTAAATATGAATTAAAATTGAAACTTATTATATTCTTATCTTTTTAGCATCAGGGATCACTTCTTAGGGTTCCCATGCCAGCCGCGTAATATTGAAAATTTCAATAAAAAGATTAAGAAAAAAATAAATAAATTTTAAGGCTATTCCTTCAATATAAAAATTATTTTTAAATTTTAATAAAATTTTAGTATATGGTATTATAAGATGGGGTACCACTGGTGTATGCCAGTCAGTCAGTACGCCCTACCTCTCAATAAACGACCATAATAGGCCTAACGTTTCCTTTAAATTTTTAGTAAATAGCCTTAGATCTTTATAAATTTCACTAAATTTTTATTAATGCTTAAATACAGCGCCCCGTTGTTCTACCATCGTCGAGCGTAAGCCAGATAAAGCAAAGCAGGTAAAAAAAAATTTTATCTATCTTTATTTACACTCTGCTGGCTACGTGGACCGATGTATGATACATACTGCAAGCCAGTCACTCAACCAGTGGTGGGCACGAGCTTAATTTATTCCAGTACTTATGTTTAAACCTATATTTTTGACATATTAGTATTGAAAAATTGAAGGATTTTACTCATTATGAATAATTTTTTAATAGATTTTATTTCTTTGTTTGCTATATTGTCAAGTGTTCTTGTGATTACGTCTAAAAATCCTGTAATTGCGGTAATATTCTTAATTTCTCTATTTATTAATACAGCTGTTTATTTAATATTATTAGATATAGGATTTATAGGTATTTCCTATATTATTATTTACATCGGTGCTATTACAGTTTTATTTTTATTCATTATAATGATGATCGATATCAGATTGGTAGATATTTTAGAAACTGGCCGAGATTATACTAAAAATATCCCTTTAGCTTTAATAGTGGCTTCTTTATTTGTTTTTGAAATATTTTCTATTATCCCTTTCAGTCCTAATAATGCTTCTTTATTTGATTTTATTTTAGATTTGACATACAGCTTTAAACATTTGTTAATCGCTAACGGTTCTAGTTCTATTGAAGTTCCTGTTGTTAATATGATTTTTTATTCTCCGGATTTCATAATAAGTGGATTTACTCAAATTCAGATTTTAGGTAAAGCTTTATATACTTACGGGGCAGTGTGGTTAATAATAAGTGGTTTAATCTTATTATTATCTATGGTTTCAGCAATATTTATAACAAAATTTGATAGCTCCAGTAATTAGTCTAAGTACTTTCTCGCCTTAGTTAGTTAAATATAATTTTTGAGTACTGCATATGCAGGCTGGGTCACACGTATGCCAAAGGTAATTAAAATTTATTAATTAAAAAATTAAAAAAACTAGGGGTGCAAATATTTCCATTACTGATCATAGGGCCTTGTCTTTGATATGTAATTATCCTGTGCTTTCCTTAAATAGCGATTAGTTTAGGGAATAGTAAAAATTTTTTTTTCGATACCGGCGCCTTGAGTTTAATATTATACGCTATTATACCTGATACAATAGAAATTAAATTTTAAATTTTTCCTTAACTTTTCCTATTTTTAGGTTTAACTACTTAAGTAAAATTTAAAAAAAAAAATTGCCCGTCTGGTGTAGCACTACGCTGATATAGTTCGGTTATACCCCCTCAATGCAAAATCTATCGATGAAAATACTGCCCGCTACGCGCCCGACGGAAAAAAAATTATTTTTAGAATCTAAGCTAATTTCAAGCTTATAGGGTTATCCAGATAAATTTCATCAAGTAAATGAAATTTCCAAATAACCTTTAAGATTAAACACCTAATGAGTTTAAAATATATTACACAAATATAAATAATTATTATCTGGAAAAATAATAACCTTTTAGGGCATGATCTGATTATAAAAGTTTGTAATGTTATTTAAATTAAGTTTTAATACAATTTAAGTATCTTATATATAATTTAGCTTGAAATTAGCTTAGATTCTGAAAATTATTTTTAGCTCTTTCATCTGCTTGCTACGCTGCATATGCACCATACGGTGCGTACGCACCACACGCACTTGATTTACAGATCGGATTAAAATATTTTCAAAGCTTGGATATTTAAAAGGGACAGACAATAAAAACTAAGTAATATTATTTTTGTTATCACATAATCTGTTTATTGCCCACCTTACAAAACTATAAAATAAAAAAAATTCTAATAAGGAGATTTAAACACTACTGTAAAATTTATTAAATTTTAACATGTTAGTAGCAGCAAAATATATAGGAGCAGGATTAGCTTGTTCAGGATTAATCGGAGCCGGAATAGGAATTGGTTTAATTTTTTCATCTTTAATCGCATCTACAGCTAGAAACCCTCAAGTTAGAGGACAATTATTCACTTTCGCAATCTTAGGGTTCGCTTTAGCAGAAGCTACTGGGTTATTCTCCCTAATGATTTCTTTCTTGGTTCTGTACTCATAATTTTTTTTTTCAGAGTTTAATTTTTTTAATACCGAGAATCTAGATTCTTTACAATACCTTATACTTCCATTTTTAACTGTATTACTCCCCTCTCTAAAACTATTTACAATCCAGAAAATTTGAATAGATTTAAAAGATTTAATAGCACTAGTCCAAATACTAAACTAATTAGTCCAATTTACACTGCTTGCCTTGATCCTCAATGTCCTTTCTTATTTACATCTATAAGTCTACTATTGTCTCACACTGATATTAGAGATGTGTCCCCCTGGATCTTTACTACTATTTCAAAATCTAATAAACAAGTATTTTCTGAACCTAATTTACAGCGAACTGAAATAACTAAGTATGTAGTAAATAAATCTGGAATTTATTGTTGGATCAATAAATTAAACGGAAACTTCTATATCGGAAGTGCTATAAAATTAAATAACCGAATCAACGATAACTATCAAAAATCCTACTTATTAGAAAAAAAGGATTTAGTTATTGTTAAAGCTATAAACAAATATGGCTTGGATAACTTTAATTTAGTAATATTGGAAATCTTACCAGACTTGGACGCAAAAATTTTATTAAAAAAAGAACAATATTGGATAAGCTTATTAGAACCAATATATAATGTTTTAACAGTCGCTGGAAATTCTTCAGGGTTTAAACACACTGAAGAAACTAAAGAATTACTTAAATTAAAAACATTGGGTAGAAAGCATACTGAGGAAGTTAGACTATTAATGAGTGAAAATCGGAAAGGAGTAAATAGTACTTGGTATGGAAAGAATTTATCTGAAGAAACTAAACAAAAAATGAGTCTTGCCGCTAAAAATAGAACAAAAGATTCAAGACCTGGTTTCATAGTAAAAGTGTTAGATTTAGAAAATAATCAAACAACAATCTATAAATCTATGAGGGAGGCGGCTAAGGGAGTCGGAATGGCTCAATCTTATTTTGTAGATCGATTAAAAAAGGGAATAGATAGTCCTTATAAAAATCGCTTTGTAATTACAGTAGAAAGATAGAAGCAAAATACCCTAGGGCTGGTATTATATAATTATAAAAGAGAATATAATTAAACTAAATAAAATTTATTAGGAGGATTATTTTCATTAATGATAATTTTTTAGTTTTACCAAAAATATTTTAGGGTTTAGGGGTTGGAAATGAAAAATAATAACCCCACTTCCCCCGATAAAACTTTAGAAATAAATAATTAAAAGATACTCGAAAAAATATACAAAGTTAGAGGTCAATTATTCACTCTCGCCCTTTTTTATAATATAATTTATTGAAAAAAACGGTAATCTTGGTTTTGTTTCAAAAATAAACCAAAACCTTGGTGTGTTAAAACTATAAATAAAAGATAAGGAAAAAATTTTTTAGAATAATGATGATATGATATAGTTACCAGACATTTATTCGTAAGTAATTAAAATAATTAAATTCTAGATACAATAGAAACTCTCTAGATGTCATGAATAAATAAATGTTTGGTAAGTGTGTTAACTATCTGGTAAACAGTATAGCAACACGAGTTTTGAGAATCCTGGGGAGTTTGTATTGGAAACAAATCTTCTAGCTAGAAAAACAAAACCCAGATTAGAAAAAATGAAAATTGTGTGCTAGCAGCATAAAAATCCAAAACAAGGTAGAAACCCATGACAAGCTGGTTTTAACAAAAAGCAGCAGAAAAAACAACCAAAACAGAAAAAACGAAAAGTCCGGCCCCGTCCAGTTGTGCAACGTACACAAAAAGCAGCAGAAAAAAAACAAAAAACAGAAAATCCCACAAAAATCGAAAAATCCACAAAATTCGAAAAATCCACAAAAATCGAAAACTACAAAAAACTATCAACGAATTTTTCATTCAACTAAAAAAGTTTTGAATAGCAGTCTACCCAGAAAAACAAAAAACAGAAAAAAAACAATACAAGAGAATGGTAAATGAGAAAATTTTTTGTGTTTAATAAAATTTTTCCTCCCTTACTAACAATTTAGCGGTATGGAAAATAAAAGAAACTTGTTTTTACATTCTAAAGAGTTGTAGTTTAACAGTAAAACACCTATTTTGTTGCGGGTGAATATAGGTTCAACTCCTATCAACTCTATCAATTATTCTACCTAGCTTAAAATAAAAGAAACCTGTTTTTAACTTAGATTCTATTTGCTCTTTGTTTACTAAAAATTTTTGTTTTTCCACTTAAAGACCTGGGGAATTGAGCCCAGCCAGCCCAGCCTGCACACATAATTTCAAAAATTTTTATAACTTATGAATGAATCGCCGCGATCTATAATATCTTTTTTCTGTTGGAATTATTTTCAGAATCTAAGCTAATTTCAAGCTTATAAGGTTATCCAGATTATTTTAGCAAGGAAATGATAAGTTTCAAATCAATACTTAATAGGATAACTATTTAAAAGCAAAAACTATTCAAAAATATATACAAGATTATTATCTGGAAAAATAAAAACTCTTTTCGGAGATGATCTGATTAAAAAAATTTGTAATGTTATTTTAACTGAAGTTTTAATACAGTTCAGGTTTTCTTATATAAAATTTAGCTTGAAATTAATCAAAAAGTTAGCTTCTATTTAAAAAAAGAAAAAAATTATTATTATCAAGATTTATATAAGATTTAATATTAGAATCTAAATGAATATAAGAATTCACTAAATTAATATTATTATTTTGAATATTTAAATTTTTATTATTTTTCATCTATAGGTGCGGAACATTTTTGGGGCAAGGTGTGTTTAAAAGAAAGTTTTATAAGGAGGTTAAAATATTTCTGATTAAAATTTAAAGGATAGAGTTGACGGGATTGAACCCATAAATACCCACAGAAAAAATAGGTGTTTTACTATTAAACTACAACTCTTTAAATAGTTATTAAATGGTCTACCTTAAGGTTACTGAATATAATAACTTTGTAGTAGGCTTTAAATTAAATACTTATCGTTTTAAAAAATAATAAGTAGATAATGCTTCTCCTACATTCACTATTAAAGAATGAAAAAAATCAACCTATCCCGATATATTAATCAAAATAAGCTAATTTCCCCTCACTATTTATGCCTGCCACTTAAAGTAGTAAGTGTTTATAAATTAAAATAAATAAGACATAAAATAAAGAGAAAAAAACAATTTAAAAATAAATAATTAAAAGATACTTGAAAAAATACACCACACCCGTCAAAACAATTATTTCTTACACTAATAGAAGTACATTAATTTAAAGCTATAGTATATATAAGATACTTAATTTATTATTTTAATTTATTAAAACTTAACTCCCCAATTATTTTTTTCCCTTATACCCAAAACAGATACTCTTTTTCCAGATAATAATCATTATTTATATTATGACTATTTTTTCAAGTCAATGTCTATATCTCCTATAAATATTTTAAAAGGTTGAATAATGGTGTTAGAAATAAATCTGGATAACCTTATATACTTCCCTTTTTATTTTTCATATCACTGTTATTAATTTCAAGCTAAAGTATATATAAGATACTTAAATTTATTACAACTTCACTTTAAATCACATTACAACTTTTGTTTTTTTCTAATTTAAAGCTAACTTATATATAAGATATTTAAATTGTATAAACACTTCACTTTAAATCACATTACAAATTTTTCCCTGAGGGATTACTAAGTTAAATTTAAGAAAAATGGAAAAAAACCAAAAGCATTTTTAATATTTCTAAACTTCTTTGGACTTAACTGCAGTTCACTGTTAAAAGAGTCTAAATTTATTACCAACAGAATTGGACATCTATTATTATTATTATAGAGTATCGCTTAGAATACGAAACTTAAAAGAATAAGAAGGTCATACCTTCCCCCTCTATTTAAGGACGCAGTAGTTATCGAAAGGGTCGCTTATTAATTATTTTATTTTTTTATTTAGTTATTTAAATTCTTGCTTCTTATTAAACTAAGATCCCCTGCATGTTGATCACGTACACGGGTTTATTTTATATTTTAAATATAAACTACTTGAGCTGCACAGCCTTCCTTGCTGCGTCCCGTAAGTTCTTAGTGGCACCTTTTTTTGGTTAAGGGCCTTTCACAAGTTTACATCCTTCGGGTCTTTTAGAACCTAAAGGGTTTATTTAAATAAACAAAAAGATAATTGTTAATATTTGGCACATAAGTACGTCGTCGTCTTTGAATGAAGAACTACACTCCATTTTTTTCAAGAACTCCGACTGCTTATAAGGTTATTAATAATCTATTTTTCAAGGATATAGTCTTTATTTGCGGAAACGCAAGGTTAGACGTTAAATTATTAATAACCTCTTTTTCTACTTTTATTTAGTGTTTTTAAAATCAAAATCATCACTGTTACTCTTATATTTGTTAGCTTTAATCTTTATATTACGCTTAAAATTTTAAAAGAGTAAAAAGCCTTTTGGGGGAATTAAAGTCTCAAAAAAATTAAAAAACCTTAAAAAAAACAATTTTTTCCATTTGGATTTATATAATTTTATACTTGGTTTCCCTTAGAGAATTAATCAATTGGTTCAAAAGCAAAAAAGGTAAAAGCGAAAACAGATCGAACTACAAGGCATAGCCTTTTCTAATAGACTAAAGTAATAGTCATTTTTTTGTTGGGAGGAGAAACAAAATTTTATTGTTGATCCTCCAATGGCCCTACAAAATTTTGACTGTTACTTGATACAAAATAATAATAATAATAATAATATTTAAGTTTAATTTAAATCTTTCTAAAGTCCAATTTAGAAAGGTGTTTGATAAAAACAAACAGAAATTAAATATGATAGTGAGCATAGACTCTTTGAGAATCTTTATCAATATTATATTTTTCGAAGTAATCGGAACGAGGATAGATAGAAGAAAGTTTTCTTGTCTTTTTCACAAGTCTTTCTGATGGCATTATTGTTATAGTATTTAGATTCAGATTGGAAACTTTTCTAACTTCCAAGGTTCTACGTTCTTCCAAAAGTAGTTCCACTATTCTTTCTGAATAAAACTTCGCATTTTGTAAAGAAACTCTTTTCGGTAACAGTCTTAGCTTCTTAAATTTCCCTAAAAGGGTTTTACCTCTATAAAGTTTTTTTCAGCTATTAGACCTTCATTTTTGTTGCAGTTCTTGATTACCCATTTCCGGGTTTCAGAGCTTACTTTGAATGAATCCTAGAAACTTATAATTGGTTTTTAGCCAATCGAAATTCAGATTTCCGTTTTTACTTATGCTTTCCAGTCTTGCTGATTGAGGTAGAGTTGAACGTCTTTTTGGACTTTCTCCTCGACCTCTCGTTTTACTTGAGAGATTTGTTCCTACTTCTAGGCTTAACCCTAGGAGTTCTAAATTTGCAACATGAATTCCATTTGTTTTTACAAGTTTGGTTTTCTTGGGTTCAAACTGGAATCCTGCTTCCATCATCAAAGGTATATCGTTAAGAGAGTTTACGAACTTATCTTTCGGATTCCCGTATTTACTTATTTGTAAATTACTTTTTGATTCTACTATTTTGCTAAAAGAGTCGCTATAAAAGAAGTTTAAATCATCCGCATAATTAACATATCTTACTTCCTTATTTAATTCTAATTTTTCTATTAAAACATAATAAGTCGCTCATGTATACAGAATTGGACTTATGGGTAAAACCCATCGGAACGTTTCTGTTTCCATTTTTTCATGCTTCATTATTATTAGATTCTCATCTACTCTCATGTGTAGGATAAGTATTGGTTTCTTTACGTTTTATTACTAGGAATTCAAGTAATAAGGTTATAAAGTTTTTAGGTAATTTTAGTTTTTCACATTCTAGAGATTCTCTAACAAGGTTTACTGATAGGTTTGGAAATCCGCTGGCAACATCAACTTGTGTTATGTTTTCCCAGGTTCATAATCGCTCTTTCATGATCTGATATCAAGAACTCAAGCAACCCCTATCATATATAAAGCCATGGAATCCAAGTTTTTCTCTAGGTAAGTGTTTTCTTAAGATGTGTTGGAGAACATTGTTAAAGATGTTACAGATAAATCTCACTTGAAGGCTTGGTATACAAAGTTGGCGAAATTTCCCTTTAGGAGATTCGATTCATTTTGAAGTCAATTCCTCTTGGGCAAGAAGCTCCGTATAATTATTTAAGAAATTTTCACTTCAGTTAAATAACTTAAAAACTTTGTTTGAAAGCTGCACGTCTTTGTACCAATGTGGCTGCCATTTTGATAAATGAGCCAGCTTAAAACTGCTGGATTTAGAAATCAAGAAAAATATTAATCTAATATATTTTTTAATCTGATTGGAGTTCAAATAATTAACCAATCTTCTATACTGTTTTTTTAGATATCTGTTACTTATTTTCACAGTCCCTAAAGCTCGCAGCACTTGATCTCCTAGAAGCTCATTTTCAACATCTGTTTTACTAATTCCTGTTTCCAATTTATCTAAAGTTTCACCTCTTTTTACTTTAACTTTCAAACCAAAATGTTCTAGCGCACTTACGTATTCTTGTAAGTCACTTGTTTTTAATTCTATGATTTCTTGTAAAAGGGGAAACGGATGTAATCTCTCGGATCTGATTCTCGGTTTAAGTTTTAATTTTTCTGGCTTTGAGAATAAAGTCTTTTTTTTCATTTCTATGAATCTATCCAAGAGATCTCCTTTTAATAGCTTATTTAGGTCGGTATCAAGGGAACAGAATCGTAACAGCTCAGCCAGACGGGTTCGTCATAGCTTTTTTTTGTTTGTTTCTAATCTTATTAAATCGTTTTGGTAGTTTATTGCAACCATTTTTTTGTGGGTATTATCCCCTTTCTATAATATAACTTATTATTATGACATCCCGAGCCGGGGGTTAACCATCGGAAGTGGAGGTACGATTTACAGAACCCCCCTAAGTTTCCATTATATTATGCCTTTAATTAGCAAAGGTAATCGCACGGTTCGCCGGCATATTCCTTACGTATTTCTACGGAATTCCAATCTAAGCTTTGTTAAATCTCGGAAGCGTTTTATAATAAGTAGCTACTTAGTTCTTGCTTACTTATCAGAATCCATTTTATTTAAATTCTATTATTTATTTATTGTAAAAGAGCAACGAGTAGACGGTAGTTACTTAGGTTTAAATTTAATCTAAGTTAAGGTGTACTCTGACGGAATATTATTATTATTATTCTAGAGCTTTCGAAAGGAAGTAT
>Ga0247741_1001727_pt1 | contig 12121 bp, 7 predicted proteins | sample UWRJL213509R2_FD_180945 | JGI IMG/M metagenome (GOLD analysis project Ga0247741, IMG submission 180945) | Plant litter microbial communities from Arlington Agricultural Research Station in Wisconsin, United States - UWRJ-L213-509R-2 | ecosystem: Environmental > Terrestrial > Plant litter >...
GATGTCACTCTCGCAGACGGCGTCGTTATCGAGCCCAATTGCATCATCATCAACAGTACGATCGGTAAAGGTAGCCATATAAAAGCATTCAGCCACATCGAAGATTCAGTGCTCGCCGACGATTGCGACATCGGCCCCTATGCACGTTTACGCCCCGGAACGGATTTAGCCGAAGGTGTAAAAATTGGCAATTTTGTTGAAACCAAAAAAGCAGTCATCGCAAAAGGCAGTAAGATTAATCACCTCAGTTACGTGGGCGATGCGGTAATCGGCAGCGACGTAAACATAGGTGCAGGCACCATCACTTGTAATTACGACGGCGTAAATAAATCTAAAACCGAAATTGGCGATAACGCGTTTATTGGTTCCAATTCCGCTTTGGTCGCGCCGGTAAAAATTGGTGCTGGCGCAACTATAGGAGCGGGTTCGGTTATCACCAAAAATGTCGGCGATGCCGATTTGGCCATAGGTCGCGCAAAGCAAACCAATCTGCAGGGTTGGGAAAGACCGAAGAAAAAGTAATGGCTGAATTGAAAAAGGGCGCGATTTATCGTGCCTTTTTTTCTAGTGGAGAAATTTTTTGTAGGGAGTTGTCATCCTCAGCTAGGCGACCCCGCCGCGGGGATCCACCGGGCTGGCGTTCTAGTTCTTAGGAATTCACTTAAAAAATCAAAATCTGGATCCCGTTCCATGAGAATCACTGATTCCCTCTTGATGACGTGAAAGCCATCTTGTAGCCACCATGACTTTCGCCTTTTTGTCAGGTTCCTGACGTGTTCTAATCTTCTCTTCCTGCGCAAAATTCTCCCACCTCAAACATATAGGTGATGACATGATTGTAAAAAAACTCAGGCTACAGCGTGGCTGGTCGCAGGAACATTTGGCGGAATTGACGGACTTGAGCGTTCGTACGATTCAGCGCCTTGAGCGTGGTCATAAGCCGGGATTGGAAACGATCAAGTCGCTCGCAGCAGTGTTTGAGGTCGACCTAAACACTTTTGACTCGGGGGATAACGGTATGAACGCACAACAGCTTAAGGCCGATGAAGTACTGGCCATGCAATACGTTAAAGGCGTCGTAGAGTTTTACTCGCACCTTTTGATGTACGTGGTTTTCAGCAGCGTGTTTTTACTCAACGGCGGCTGGCATCTGGAGGGCATTCACTGGCCGTTTTTAGGCTGGGGTTTGGGATTATTGATGCATGGCCTTTGGTCACACGATGCCTTTAACTGGATAACTCCGCCAAAGTGGGAGAGACAAATGGTAGAGCGACGCTTGGGTAGAAAACTCTAAAATATGTAAATCTAGGCTCCATCAATTAACCTGAAGCATCAAACTCCGGGTTAATTGATCCCTCATAACGGATTTAATTATTTCTACTGCGCCTGCTGCTTTTTCAATTCTTCTTCAAAACCCGCTTCAAACTCGGCAATAAACGTCGGCAGTAATTGTGGATCAACAAACGCATCTTGCTTGCCATTTTGTAGCGCAAGGTGTTTTTCATCCAGCTGAATAAAAGATGGATGGCCGATCAACAAAATATCAGCTTGAATCGCTTTGATGCGTGCAAAACTTTTGCGGTAGTCAGCAACAATCTGGGGGTCCACTTTATTGTTTGCGAGCCGATTGCCCGCTACCGAAAGGCTGCCGAGAAAAAATACGCTGTAATCCTTACCTTTGCTGGTATCCCGCGTTAGCCAGCTGGTGCAGCCGCTGGTATGTCCTGGCGTAAATACGGTTTGCAAGCTCATGCCGCCGAGTCTTATTTGTTCGCCATCAGTAATAATTTTGTCGACTTTTATGGCGGGGAATTTTGTCGGGCCATTTTCGTTATCGCCATGATGCACACCATTTTCCAGCGCATAGCGATCCGCTTTGCTGGCCAACAATGTCGCGCCTGTGGATTTTTTCAGCTGGGCCAGACCGCCGACATGATCGTCATGGGCGTGGTTTTCCAGAAGGTATTTAATATCGGAAAGTTTAAAGCCTAAGCTTTTAATATTGGCCTCCACAACGTCCGCGCCCTTCTGCGTGGATGCATCCACAAGGATATGACCTTCCGGCGTCGTGATGAGATAAACACCAATGCCTTCAGTCCCCACCGAATAAATATGGTCGGTGATTTGAAAGGGCGCGTGCGGTGCGCTCCAGCTGGGGTCGTCCGCAAATGCCAAATTGGAAAACAATAGAACGCTCAAGAAACCAACGGTTTTCATAGTTACTCCGTAAGTAATTGGTGCCGATAAATTTAGGATTACGAATCCAGAAGCGGCAAAGTATACGTCTAGTGAGCTAATCGGAAGTATTAATCCAACCACTCACTTAACAACAATGGATGGCCAGAATGCGCGCTACTAATTGCAAAAAAATAGCTTGTAACACCTTTATTTTTACGTTCACTTTGGCGATGGCGTTTACTCCTGTCTTCGCGTCTGCTGGCGACGGTGAACGAACAATCACCTTGCAAGAGGATGTTACCAAGACAGAGCTTATAAGGCTAAATGTGCCTGCAGGCGATGTAGAAATTGTAGGTGCCACGGGCAATAGCCTAACAGCAGTAGCGACAGCGGCCTGTCAAAAGGAAGATCAGGAAAGTTGCCAACAAGTGCTTAAGGAATTCGGTTGGAGCAAGAAAATCGGTAAGTTTACACAACTCGATTTAAGCCCATCCGGTGTCACCCGTTACGAGAATATGAGCATAAAGGTGAAACTGGGTGTTCCAAGCGATAAGAAATTAGAAGTCAATTTAAGCGCTGGAGAGCTGCGTATAGATGGAACCAGCGCCTGTTTGATTGCTGAGGTGAATGCAGGTGATATCAATATCACTCTTAGGGAAAGCCAAGTCGCTTCGATTGAGTTAACTGCAAAAGTGGGCGATGCACGATTAGTGACTTCAAAGGGTGCGATTGAAGGTGATCGCTCCATGTTAGTGGGATCAAGTTTGGTGTGGGGCAAAGGCACAGGAACTTGTCATACCAAAGCCAATGTTTTAGCAGGTGCAGCAAAAGTAACCTTAAAATAAATTTATAACTTGATTTTATGTTTCGAATGACTAAAATATCTTTCGAAACGAAACTTAAGATATTTCAAATGACTAAACGTAATACTCAACAACGCCGCCGCGCCATTATCGACCTGCTCAATGCCAGCGGAGAAGTGAGCGTTGAGCATTTGGCGGCACACTTTGCCACCTCAGAAGTTACGGTTCGTAAGGATTTGGCTGCGCTAGAAAGCAACGGGTTATTGTTCCGTCGTTACGGCGGCGCGGTTTTGGTTCCGCAAGAATTGATAACTGATCCCACTGCTGAACAAATTTCGATTCAAAAGCAATCTATCGCCAAAGCGGCCGCTGCACTTATTCGCGATCACAACCGCATTATTCTCGACAGCGGGAGTTCTACCACCGCCGCGCTTTTGCCGGAGTTATCTCACAAACAGGGGTTGGTGGTGATGACCAATTCCCTCAGCATTGCCAATGCGTTGCGCGAATTGGAAAACGAACCGACTATTTTGATGACGGGCGGAACCTGGGACCCAAAATCTGAAGGTTTCCAAGGCCAGCTCGCCGAGTCAATTTTGCGCTCTTACAATTTCGACCAGTTTTTTATCGGTGCAGATGGTTTGGATTTAGCACGCGGCACGACTACTTTTAATGAGCTCTACAGCCTGAGCCGTGTGATGGCCGAAGTTGCCCGCGAAGTTATTGTGATGGCCGAGTCCGACAAAATCGGCCGCAAAATTCACAACCTGGAATTGCCTTGGTCAGCCGTAAAAGTATTAGTAACTGACAGAGGAATTAGCGCTGCCGACAAACAAAAAATTGAACAACAAGGCGTGCAGGTTATTTGCGCGGCTGCTTAGAAAGCTTATTTAGTTTCTGATTGCTTAAAAGCAAGAAACCCCCTCCCAACCTCCCCCTTCGCAGGGGGAGGAGATTTAATTCCCTCCCCTGCCAAGGGGAGGGTTAGGGTGGGGTGCTTTGAACTTTTCAAATTAACAACTTTTTTAATCAAGGAAACAAAGTTATGTGTGGAATCGTCGGCGCAGTCGCGCAGCGTGATGTTGTAGAAATTCTCGTAGAAGGTTTACGTCGTTTGGAATATCGCGGTTATGACTCGGCGGGTGTTGCGGTCATTAACGTATCGGGCGATCTACAACGCGTGCGACGTTTGGGTAAAGTAAAAGAATTGGCTGATGCGATTACAGCTGAACCAATTCCCGGCGGCACCGGCATCGCACACACACGTTGGGCAACTCACGGCGAGCCGAGCGAGCGCAATGCGCATCCACATGTTTCGAGCGAACGCATGTGCGTCGTGCACAACGGCATTATCGAAAACCACGCAAAATTGCGCAGTATGTTGCAAGAAGAAGGCTATGTTTTTACGTCAGATACCGACACCGAAGTTATTGCGCATTTGGTGCATAAAGAATTTAAAAAAGTAAGAACGATATTGTTGGCAGTGCAAGCTGCGGTTAAACAATTAGAAGGCGCATACGGCACCGTGTTAATGGATCGTAATGACCCAACGCGTTTAGTGGTTGCTCGCTCTGGTAGCCCGCTTGTGATTGGTTTGGGAATCGGCGAAAACTTTATTGCATCTGATCAGCTCGCATTGTTGCCAGTAACACGTCGCTTCATCTTTTTAGAAGAAGGCGACGTTGCAGAAATTACGCGTACAAGTGTTCGTGTTTTCGATAAAAATGGTAATGGTGTAGAGCGACAAGTTCACGAGTCCACTGCAAGTTATGACGCTGGCGACAAAGGCCAATATCGCCACTTTATGCTGAAAGAAATTTACGAACAGCCCAACGCTGTTCTAAATACATTAGAAGGCCGCTTAAGTTCTGAATCTGTCTTAGACGAAACTTTCGGCAACGGCGCTGCAGAGTTATTTGAAAAAGTAAAACATATTCAAATCGTCGCGTGCGGTACCAGCTATCACTCCGCCATGGTTGCACGTTATTGGTTAGAAACTTTTTCTGGAATTTCATGTAACGTAGAAATCGCCAGCGAATTCCGTTACAGAAAATCTTTCGTTCAACCGAATAGTATGGTTGTCACTATCAGTCAATCTGGCGAAACTGCAGATACACTTGCCGCATTACGTTTAGCAAAAGAAATCGGTTATTTAGGTAGCCTTTCTATTTGTAACGTTGCGGGATCATCACTCGTACGCGAATCCGATCTCGCATTTATGACACGCGCCGGTGCTGAAATTGGTGTGGCATCTACCAAAGCATTTACCACGCAATTAGTTGGCCTCGCGATGTTGGTATTAGCGATTGGTAAATATAACGGCCTTTCAGCTGCAGACCAAAAAGAAATGGTTGCCGCACTTAAAAATCTTCCAACAAAATTAGAAGAATCTTTAAAATTAGCCGAAGGCATTGAAGCACTCGCCGAAGAATTTGCAGACAAACACCACGCATTATTTTTAGGCCGTGGTGACCAATACCCAATCGCAATGGAAGGCGCATTAAAGCTAAAAGAAATTTCTTATATTCACGCAGAAGCTTATGCAGCCGGCGAATTAAAACACGGCCCGCTCGCATTAATCGATGCAGAAATGCCAATCATTGTAGTTGCACCGAATAACGATCTCTTGGAAAAATTAAAATCCAATGTAGAAGAAGTTCGCGCACGCGGCGGCATTTTATATGTCTTCGCCGACGTAGATGCACACTTCAAATCCGACGCAACTATGCGCGTAATAAACGTACCGCATATTCACCCATGGCTGGCGCCAATCCTTTATACATTGCCTCTGCAATTGCTGAGTTATTACGTGGCAATTATTAAAGGAACGGATGTGGATCAACCGAGGAATTTAGCGAAGAGCGTTACTGTGGAGTAAAGCTATACACCTACAAGCCCTACTACTAATTATTATTAGCCTATCCTAAACGAGCTAGGCGCATGGCAGACACAATGCCAAAATAATTAAGAGGACTTAAATAATCATGCCCCGTCTGTGCGAGGCATGATTATTTCCATCAAATGATTTCAAGATCAATAGCATCCAACTAATGTGCCTCTAACCAAAAATGGCTGTAGGCAGACCAACTCCATAAAACTCATCGCCGCTACAGCCCCGCCTACTATAGTCAATGTCTCACAAGGTTGGGCGTCAAAGTCGACTGGGGAATTAACATTTTATCAGTGATAATGCGTTCCTTTAAATTAGGCGCGAACGTACTTTCTTGAAATTCTAGAGAGGGATGAACGTGCTTTATCAGTTGTAAATTATTATTGTAAAAAGGACGCACCATCGTTATGACAAAGCTTAGAACACAAACCCTCATAAAATACATCAGCTTTTTATTACTAACACTTACGCTAGCTGCTTGCGGTGGCGGTGGGTCAAAAAGCAAAACAAACTCATCACAATCTTTAACATCAAACCCATCCATAATTTCCAGCGCTAACTCTAGCTCAAGTTCAAATTCCAGCTCCAGCTTAGCAAGCCTCGCTCCTACAGCAACTATATTATTTCCACCACAAAATGCATTTACTGAAGGCTCAACTATTTTGGTACGAGGAACAGCAAGTGATGCAGATGGAAGCATAGCAAGCGTAAGCGTTAACGGGGTCAAAGCTACATCTACCGACGCATTCGCAACCTGGTCTGTGAAACTTCCTACACAAGTAGGAACCCATTCACTCGATGTGACTGTTACCGATAACTCTGGTGTTACCAATCAAAGTCCAATCCAACAAAAAATTACTCACCAAGCTGCACAAATTCGTCAACCGTCGAAAATGGCGTTTGATAAAAAAAATAATCGCGCTTTGGTGTTGGATCGCTCCTACAACCGCTCGCTATCGCCGTCAATTATTGCTGTAGATTTGAAAACTGGCAATCAAACTACATTTTCTGACAACCTAAATTCAGAAATAAAATTAATGCGTCCTACGAGCATCACCGTAGACGAGGCAGGAAATCGCGCGCTGATTTTAGACATCGAAGGGATAATAATTATTGATTTAACCTCAGGCGAACGCACTCTTCTAAAATTAGGTAAGCTTTCAGGATCAACTGAAGAGTTAATTATCAGGCAAATTGCGTTCGACAATATTAACTCAAAATTATGGGCATCGACCTCTTCAGGGAATATCATTTATGTTGATCTACTCACTGGAATCCCTACCAGCCTCGACGATTCCATGCCAGGTAATACATTTATTGAAATTCCTTATATTGAATCAATGCAATTTGACCCTGTTAAACAACGTTTAGTAGTGGCTAGCGCAGGCCAAGACTACATTGGGCTAATTGGGATTGACATCAACACAGGCGATCGCACAATAATTTCAAATCAAGACAAACCCAATGCAGTTAATATGTTTGATTTTGCTAGTGAAGTAGGCATTACCTTAGACTCTACGAATAATCGAATTTTTGCCGTCGATTCTTACCAACAGATTATTTATGAGATTAATTCTTTAACAGGAGCGCGGACTTTACTAAAGACACCCCAAAGCAGCGATCAATTTGAAATCACAGAGCCTATTGATATTTTTTTAGACGTCGACAGAGGTAGATTGATTGTTCTCGATGACAAAATAAATTCTTTAATTTCGATTAGTCTGGATACAAAAATAACTTCTCTGATTACCGAAGTTCACACAAATAAGCCTAATTACTCTCTCTATGAATCACGTGCACTAACTTACGATTTCCAGAGCGATAAAATATTCGCAGCTAACTACTTTTCAATCCTAACAGTAGATGCTGAGGCTGGTGACAGGGCGAATCTTACAAAAAGATCCACCGACGGTTCACGCACATACCAAGGTTTAGCATACGATCCCACAAAAAATATTTTGTACTACGAGGAAGGTTATCGGGTTATAGAAGCTGTCGATCTTAATTCGAATAATAGATACATAGTTACTAAAGCAGGCATCCCCGACTTTACTAACGTTCCTATCGGTTACTCAGCAATTGAATTAGACGAATCCAAAAATCGGTTGATAGTGGCCGACAGCGTGACTGCAGCTATTTATAGCATTGATTTGGCGACAGGGAAGCGCAGCATAATTTCGGACAATTCAACTCCGAATACGAACAACCCGATGCGTTATCCTTTGGGAATGGACTTGGACTTAGCAAACAATAGACTTTTCGTTGCAGACTATTCGTCACGCGCGATTTATCAAATAGATTTGAATTCAGGGACACGACAATTAATCAGCGGGCCATTGAAACCTAATGCTGATAACACATTCATTAAGCCTCGAGCAGTTGCTTACGATTCTATCAATAACCGTTTGATAGTTACTGACAGCGGCTTACGTGCGCTTGTTCAAGTAGATCTTGTAACAGGACAACGATCCATCATCTCAAGCAACCTCATACCCAACTCTACGAACGGTTTTTCTACACCTACAGGAATTCAATTAGATTCCGATAAAAATGTAGCTTACGTTACAGATCGAGGTCGCAGTAAACTTTTGTCAGTGAATCTAGCTACAGGTGAAAGAACAGATCTTTTTACTGTCGATAGCCCCGAGCAATTTATAATGGATGCAAAAAATAATCGGGCTATAATTACCTCAGAATCTCCGGGCGGGATATATTTTTACGACTTCTCAAAAAAGACATTATCTGAATATGAAGTCAATCCCGAATTTGATTCCCTAACACATTTGGATGTCGACCCTATAAATAACCGCATCATTGCAGTTGATGAAGATGAGCAATATTTTGCGATAGATAAAAGCGATTCTTCGATAACGCCACTTTACAATGCTCATATCGCTGATAGCCCTCAAGACATTGTGGTCGACAGTCCTAACCAAAAATTATTTATTTTGGATCGTCAAGAGCGAATATTCATGAAGGATCTGAATGCAACAGCAGAGCCGAGTTTGTTGATAGATTTCCATACGTTCTCTGCGCCGGAGGGAATCAATTATCTTTTCGATACTGCTTTCATCGCATCAACTAATAGCCTGCTTACAGTTGGAAGCAACAACGAAGCTCAAACAATGGTATGGAAAGTTAATGTTTCCGATAGATCGCTTTCTGTCTTATTTCACGACAAAACACCTCGAACTGAAGAGGAATACGGCTCAAACAAAATAGTTTTTGACGAAACTAAAAATTGCGCCTATGTGCTTGACGACGGTCGTGGATCAATCACAGAAATAAATTTGGCTGATGGTAGTTACAAAGTTTTGTCGGATCGACAGACACCCAACATCTTTAATCCTATTTTAGAGACTACAAGCATGACGCTTGACACGAAAAGGAATCGCTTGCTCATTAGTCAATATTATGTTCCTGGTTTACTTTCAATAGATTTGGAAACGGGTGAAAGAGTTTACGTTTCTCGTTAAAAGAGTAATTCATTGAAGTTATTAATTGGTAGATCAACAGAGGCCACCTAACGGTGGCTTTTGCATTTAAAGCCATAGTGATTTCACGTAGAACAAAAACATTTTCGCTTGAATCCAAATAAACAAAGCATTTAAAATTTTTTAATAAATATATTTTTGTTGCACCGCTGATTATCTTCCGGATATACCTAAACCTTACTTAGTAATCCACGCAGTATCTGAAAAAGCGCTAGAAAATATACTGTCATCCTAGAGTAGGATGATTTAATTTTGACTCTATAAGTAATCAGTATTACACAAGGCAACCACGCTTCACAAAAAGAATATTTATTGCATGGCGCTATAGAACCAAAAAATATTTTACGCCAATCATTTAAAAATTCTGTCGCTCCAACTCACTATTTCAGCCTAACTAAAAATTTTACATAAAAGAAAAATTCTTAATTTTTTAAATCTTCCGTTTGATTTGCGCTGAGACCGTCAGTCACTGACCGTTGCATTCAATTCTTTACGCTCAGATTTGTTAAAAATCGTATGTGACTTATTTTTCCATTACATTCTCCACAAAAAGCGTATGCGCCAAGGTATTGAAAACTCTATATCTTTAATGTAATCCATACTCTTGGATTTGTTTAACGTTAACGGATCAAACTCGTTTTTTGTAATCCTATGTAAATAGTCGTGAATATTTAAAAATTAAACGCGTAAATAAGCGCCGGAAGTTTTCGATTGGCGCTGTGGATCTGTGTAGAGCAGCTAATATTGACTATATAGATCCATTGCCGTGTCGCATTAGAATTACATTACGAGAGAGAGAAAATTACATGTTGAAACTTAAAACTTTTGGCATTGTCGCCACCATGGCATTTGCTGTGAGTATTATGGCGGTTAAGCCAGTATTCGCCGGCGAAGCCACTTCATCTGCAAGCGCAAAACAATCATCAATTGCGCCGCGCCTTGACGACGGTTCAGGCGCTTATAAAACGGGGCGTTATGCCAATTTATTTTTAGAGCGTCTGAATAAAACGCCTGCAGAAACCCATGAGCGTATTGAGCGCGCATTTCAGCAATTCTTCCATGGTGATGGGCAAGAAGAGCGAGTCTATTTCGAGACGGGTGCTAACGAAAACGGTACGCTGGCTTATATTACTGACTGGGCCAATAACGACGCACGTAGCGAAGGCATGAGTTACGGCATGATGATCGCGGTACAGTTGAATAAGAAACGCGAGTTTGACGCGCTGTGGAATTGGTCTAAAACCTACATGCTCATTACCGATCCCAAAAATCCTTCGTACGGTTATTTTGCATGGTCGATGAATACGGATGGAACACCGCGTTCAACCAGCGCCGCCCCCGACGGTGAAATGTTTTACGCAATGTCGTTATATTTTGCGGCTAATCGCTGGGGTAACGGCAAAGGTATTTACAACTATCAAAAAGAAGCTGACACCATACTGCGAGGCATGCGCCATCACGGTGTGCTGACGGGCACTACACCCTTCCGAGTCCATCCTAATGATGCTCCGTTTGTTGAGCCAAGCATGCCGTGGCCGAGCCCCAATAATCGCACCGAGCAGGCCAAGGCTGAAAAAGAAGGTAAGCCATGGCCGCGATACAAACCCAGCAACAAACCGCGTGAAGTCGGAGTCGGCCCAATGGTGGATGAAACACACGCGATGGTTCGCTTCGTGCCAGAGACTAATCTTCCCGGTACCGATCCGTCATACCATTTGCCAGCGTTTTACGAACTGTGGGCACGTTGGGCTCCTAAAGAAGAGCGTGCGTTTTGGGCGAGAGCAGCCGAGGCGAGTCGCGATCTTTTTCATAAGGCCGCTCATCCTTTAACGGGCCTTTCACCGGACCGCACCGAATATGACGGCACGCCCTCTATGGGATGGGACGGGAAGCCAAGTATTTTTGCCTACGATAGTTGGCGCACTGTGAGCAATATGGCGGTGGACCATAGCTGGTTTGCCAAAGATCCGCGCCAGACTGTGCTTAGTGATCGCGTTCAGGATTTCCTGTTCAAGCAAGGCATACACACTTTCGCTGACCAATACACGCTCGACGGAAAACCCATGTCGGAGCGTCACTCGGTCGGGATGGTTGCAGCAACCGCCGTTGGCAGTTTGGCAGCAACACCGGGCGATGTTTCCAACGCATTCTTGAAAGAGTTATGGGATACGCCTTTGCCGGTTGGAGAGCAACGTTACTTCGATGGCATGTTGTATATTTTTAGCATGATGCATTTAAGCGGCGAGTTCCGCGTTATTGAGCCACGTAAGGCGGTGAAGTAAAAACAAGCATTTCCAATCCAGTTCAAGATCTCGGCTTTATGTATAGCCGCGACATAGCTGATCCAGACGGACACATTTGGGGCGCTACGTGGATGGATCCGGCAGCGATGCCTTCTGTTAATTAGTGCCTTGTAATATTTTTGTTTTCTGGAATTGGAAAGAGGGCGATATAAATCGCCCTCTTTTTTTTGCGCCAAACATCCTTGCCTAGCGCATGAAAGATTCCATTCTATTCTCAGGGCGCCAATTGACTAATCCTGTCGAGCGCACCGAGCTTTTGCTCCATATTGTAAGAAATATTAATAAAAACAGCGTAGCTCACTCCAGACGGCAATTGTCGAAGCAAGGTGGTTGTGCCAGGTAAGTCACCGTCATGACCTCCACCGTACGTTTGTGATAAAAGTGGTTCACCAATTACTCTGTATCCGTCTGCGTAATCCATAGGCAGACGATAATGTTGAGCAAACAATGCCA
>Ga0247741_1001729_pt1 | contig 12112 bp, 8 predicted proteins | sample UWRJL213509R2_FD_180945 | JGI IMG/M metagenome (GOLD analysis project Ga0247741, IMG submission 180945) | Plant litter microbial communities from Arlington Agricultural Research Station in Wisconsin, United States - UWRJ-L213-509R-2 | ecosystem: Environmental > Terrestrial > Plant litter >...
ACCGCAGCGCGAGGCGCTTCGAGCGGTCTTCATCGGCATACCGCCGGCGAGCCCGCCGTCGCGACTGGCCGTCAGCGTCGGCGCGCTCGACCTGCTGACCGCGGCCCGACGCACGAAGCCTTATCTTTTCGTGGTCGACGACGCGCACTGGTTCGACGACGAGTCGCTCTCCCTCCTCGGGTTTCTCGCACGACGGGCACCCGACTGCGGTTTGGGCTTCGTCATCGCCGGCCGCGACGGGCACCCCAACCTCACGGCCCTCGACGGGCTCCCGGGATCGCATCTGGCAGGACTCGACGCTGCCGACTCGGCCGTGCTCCTCGCCCGTGCCGGCAATGTCGCCGTCGGGCAGGCCGCGGCCGCCCGCATCTCCGCCGACGCCGAGGGCAATCCCCGCGCGCTCATCGAACTCGCCCGGCGGCTCACGCCCGACCAGCTGAACGGGCGCTCGCCGCTTCCCGTCGTGTTGCCCACCTGGCCCGGGCTCGCCTCCGAGTTTCTCCGCCAGGCCCGCGCCCTCCCGACCGGCACGCAGGCGCTGCTCGTTCTCGTGGCGGCGATGTGTGACGGCGACCGGCCCTCGCTCTGGGATGCCGCGGCGCTGCTGCGCATCCCCCGCGACTTCGCACGTCCGGCGCAACGCCTGGGCATCCTCTTCCCCGACGAGCACCCGGCGTTCACCCGGCCGTTGCTGCGGGCGGCCGCCTACGCCTCCGCCGAACCGATGGCCAGACGGGCCGCCCACACCGCCCTCGCCGCGGTCGCCGAACGCAATGGCGACGAGGATCTCGCCGCGTGGCACCGGGCGGCGCCGACTTTCGCCCCCGACGAGAGGCTCGCGGCCGCCCTCGAGGCGAACGCCGGCAGAGCGGGTGCACGCGGAGGGCCGGCGAACCGGGCTCTGTTTCTCAGCAGGGCTGCCGAACTCTCGCCGTTAAAACCCGCGAAAGAGCGCCGACTGTTCGAGGCAGCCCGGGCCTACCTCGACGCGGGCGACGGGGTTCTCGCCGGCGCCCTGCTCGACCGGGCGGCGCAGAGCCTCGACCCGGAGACGTTCGCCGTCGAGACGCACCGGCTGCGAGCATCGATCGATGTGTCGCTCGGGCGCCACAGCGAGGCCCGCGCCGAATTGCAGGCCGCCATCGACCACGCCGACTGCACGGGAAGCGAGGTCTCGAGCACCCTGCTCCATGACGCGTTCCACTCGGCAATGGCCGCGGGGCGCTACGCGACGGCTACCGACGCACGGGCAATCGCCGAGCGGATGCTCGCGGTACGTACGCCCGGCGAGGCGGCACCCGGCGGCCCCGACGCGATACTCGACGCCTTCGCGCTACGGATGACCTCCGGATACGAACGCGCCGCTCCGCTACTGCAGGGCGCGCTGCGGTCTCGACATACAGACGAAGGGGCGCCATCCGAAGCCCCGTCTTCCGTGCTTCTCACCTGCCTCGCCGCCGACGACCTCTGGGACGACCGATCGCGCTCGCGCCATCTCGGCCGCGCCGCGTCGATGTATGGCCGCGGCGAGCCCGCCGATGTGCGCCGCATCGCGCTCGCCGGCCTGAGCGTCGCGGGCGCGTGGAGCGGAGACATAGCCGGGGCGAGGCGCGACCACGAGTCGGCGGCGCGGCTGCCGGGTTCGCACGATGCCTCGAGCGCAGCGGTCGCCGAAGCCGAGCTGCACATCCGGGCGCTCACCGGCGACGAGGACGGCTGTCGACCCGCAGCCGCGCACTACCTGCGGCGGGCGGCCGACCAGCGTTGCGGACTTCGCGAAATGGGCGCCAGAAGCGCACTGGCGATTCTCGAGATCGGACTGGGAAACTATTCGGATGCTGCGGAGCAGTGCATCCGCGTGATGGACAACGATCTGCCGGGCAGCGGCAGCCGGATACTCCCCGAGGTCGTCGAGGCCTGCGTGCGCACCGGGCAGATACCCACGGCGCTCGCCGCCCTCGAGCGGCTGCGTGCTCGCGCCGCGGCGAGCGGCACGCCCTGGGCGCTCGGTCTGCTCGACCGGTCTGAAGCGCTTCTGGCGGTCGACGGCGCGGAGGCCCGCTACCTGTCGGCGATCGCCAGGCTCTCAAACACCACGGTTCGATTCGACCAGGCCCGCGCCCATCTGCTGTACGGGGAATGGCTGCGCAGGCAGAAGCGTCGCATCGACGCCCAGACCCAACTGCGCACCGCCCACGACGTCTTCACGGCCATGGACGCGGCCGCGTTCGGGCACCGCGCGTATCGCGAGCTGCTGGCCGCCGGGTATCCCCCGCGTGACGAGAATCGGCCCGCCGGCCACGGGCTCACCCCGCAGGAGGCCCAGGTGGCTCACTTCGCGGCGGCTGGGGCCACCAACGCGGAGATCGCCGAGACGATGTGCTTGACGACCTCCACGATCGAGTACCACCTCAACAAGATCTTCCGCAAAATGGGAGTCTCTTCCCGGCGGCGGCTGGCGAAGGCGTTGAGCGGTGCTTTCGACGCTCGTGATGACGCGCACTATCCCCTGACGCAGCGAGCGGGTTAGCGGTTCGCATACGGTGAGGGCGAGACTTAGTGCCGAAGGCGAGAAAGGCTGACGATGAACGAGAACCCCGGACAGGTAGTGCTGGTGCGCCACGGCGAGACCGAGTGGAGCGCGAACGGGCGGCACACCAGCCGAACCGACCTGCCGTTGACACCGGCCGGGGAGGAGCAGGCCCGCGCGGTGGGCCGCGCGCTCGAATCCCAGCGTTTCGGCCTGGTGTTGTCCAGCCCTCGCCGCCGGGCGCAAGACACCGCGGCACTCGCCGGATACCCGGGGGCCGAGACCGATGGCGACTTGGTCGAGTGGGACTACGGCGCCTACGAGGGTCTGACGACGGCGCAGATCTCGGCCGACGTCGGGCACCCGTGGAGCCTGTGGGAACACGGCGTGCTCCCCACACCCGAGGGCGCCGGCGAGCAGGCGGACGATCTGTTGCAGCGCAACCGCCGCATCATCGACCGCATCCTCCCCACCCTCGAAAACGGCGACGACGTGCTGCTGTTCTCCCACGGCCACTACCTGCGGACCCTCGCCGCCACCTGGATCGGTTCGCCCGTAGCTCTCGGCCAGTTTCTCGTGCTCGGTACCGCCGCGGTCAGCGTGCTGGGCTTCGAGCACGACCAGAAGGTGCTGTGCCAGTGGAACCGCTCGGCGTGGCGAGAGATGCCGTCGCGATGACGCCGCCCGGCGCGACTTAGTCGCCAACCTTTGTCGCCGCGCCGAAGACCGACGCTACTGAGCGCGGCGGAGGTAGAGGTCGCGCAGCAGCGCGATCTCGGCCCCGTGGTGCAGGATCTCCTGGTTCTCCCACCACACGATGGTCGGAAACGTCTCCTCGGCGTCGCTGCCGTACGGGTAGCTGCTGAGGCCCGTGCGGTCGTAGTCGAATTCGTCGACGCCGAGAAGCACCCGGCGCCACTCGGCCGTGGCTTGGCGCAACCGCTCGATGGCACCGGCGGCATCCGGTCGGGGCTCGTACGTCGCTCGGTCGAAAGTGCGGTCGCCTCCGAGGTGGTTGGACCGGCCGAGCAGCGTCTCCGAAATGTGGTCGAGCCGCCAGGCGATCGTCGTGACGGGCGGCGGCCACGGACTCTGAGGTGCACCGTCTCTTCCCCAGTCGCCCGCGCCGACCAGCTTCGTGGCGCCCCGCCCCGGCCCGTCGGTGCGTTTGCGAATCGACCACGAGCCGTCGACCGGCTCCCAGAGGTGCTCGTCGTCCGTCAGCGGCGGCACCTCGACGTCGCTGCCGTCGCCGGAGTTGCTGGTCGGCCCGGCGAGGCGAGAGATAAGTCGCTCGGTCGCCCAGTCGTACTGCTCGAGTAGTGGCCGCAAACGCTGGTTGGTCGTCATGCCAGCAGAGCCTAGACCTCGCGCGTAGCCCGTGTCGCCTGCTGCGATGTCGATACGGCGTGGGCTTTCAGGGCTCGCGCCGCCACGTTCGGGTGGTAGTCGAGGGCGGCGATCGCCTCCTCGACGCGTTGCCGCGTCGCCGAAGAGACCGCGACCGCCCCGGTCACCACGTTGGACACCGTCTTCATCGACACTCCGGCGCGACCGGCGACGTCGACCAGGGTCGCCGGCCTATCCGCCCCGGCTGCCCCCACTACTTCGATGTCGCGTCCGTCGCGCCGGCTCATTTTGACGGCGTTGCCACACCCGGCCATCGAGCACCACCGGCCCGACTGGTTGCGGGACGAGTCCCAATAGGCCCAGCGACAGTAGTCTCGGGCGCACGCCTTCAGCCGACCCCAGCGGTTCTCGCCGCGCAGCTCATCGACGGCGGCGAGAATCCGCGCGAGGGCGACCGGCGCCCCCTTCGGCGCGAGCGAATGCACCGTCGACTCCCCCTCCATGTCGAAGGCCACGCGTACCGGAATCTCGCCGAGCGCACCGTTGAGGTCGTCGATCGACGCCGGCAGAGGCGCATGACCGGCGTGGGCCAGCAGCGTCGAGCGCAGGCCTTCGCGAATACGCCGCGCGAGGTGCAGGTCGGCGTCTGCCGCCTCGGGCACGATGACGCCCGTCCGACGACTGAGCCACGTCGCCAAATCGACGGGGCTCTGCCAGAGGTCTAGGTCGTCTTGCCACTCGACCGTGTTCACGAAGTCGCGAACGAGGCCCGCGACCGGCTCGATCGGAGGGTCGCGTGGATCCGGGTCGCCCAACATGCACACCAATGTAATGGTGTTACCGGTGTACGGGAAGGTGGTGGAGGCACTCTCTCACTCACGCATGTGACATAAACGCGACGTCGATAAACGGAAGATAGTCGCGCGGAATCACGGCGCTCAGCCTGCGATTGCCGAGATCGGCGGCAATGCCGAACACGTGCGGGTCGGTGTCGACGGCGATACCGCTCATGTCGATGCCATCCACACGCACCAGCCACGGACGAACGTGGCGAAGAGAGGCGGGCGCGTCCAGTACGCCGGGGCTTTCGCCGCTGACGCGCTCGGCCCTGAAGCGGTTGATGAGAACGTGGTTGACGTGGTCGACGAGTATTTCGTCGACCGTTCTCTCGCTGTTGCCCTCGACGATCGTCGTCGTTACCGCCTCCCACAGCGTCGGATACTTCATGCGCTCGCGGATATCGAGCATCCACTGCGGCAGGACCGCGACGGGCGGTTGATCGAGTTGCTCCCGCTCGGACGGGGTCAGCTCGGCGAGGTTGATCGGATTGGCGTGATCAGTCGGGTCTCGCCACAGCGTGAAGGTACACGACACGCTGTCGACGATTGTGGGTTCGCCGACGCTGCCGTGGCCGGTCTCGCCGACTCCCCACACTTCGAGGGATGGCTGGGCCGCGAAGACCATGATCGGCACGGAGAACCGCCGGCCGACCTCGTCGATACCGGGCGGCGCCGGGAAGTCGGGGGTCACTCTGCCGGCGAAACGCATAATAGAAAAATACTCGGTGGCAATCTATCGAGGCGAGCTTTTTCGGTTCGTGGGGCTCTCATTGTCTTCGCGGAGTTCCCGATACCCGTTCTGTACCGCAAGCCGCAGGGCGGCCGCCGGGTAGGCCCAGCCGTCCGAGGCAGCGAGGGCCTCGTCGACGTCGTGACCGTCGCGATAGTGCTGGAGGATGAGCGCGGCGGTCGAGCGCAGAACGTCGAGTTGTGCGACCCCGAAGCCACGTGAGACCGGTGCGCCGTGGCCGGGAATGACGACGTCGTCGTCGCCGATCTCGTCGAGGAGTGCCGCGAGCGTTTTCGGCCACCGCATTGGGAAACACCCGGATCCGTACATCGGCGGCCCCGGTTCTTCCATCACGTCGCCGACGATCCACGCGTCGCCCGAGCCCTCCCCCGCCGGCACGCGCACGACGAGATCGCCGTCTGTGTGGCCGGCCCCGAGCGGCACCAGCTCGACACGGCGGTCGCCGAGGTCGAGCCAGCAGCGTTCGCCGATCAGGTGCGTCGGCGGTGTGATTTCCACCTCGCTCCAGTCGCGAGGCGGTTCGGAACCACTGCCCGCGCGCCATGCGGCCAGTCGCGGACGCTCGTACTCGTCCAGATGTGCTGGCAACAGGTGATGTCCAAAGATCGGCACCGCACCAGTGCCCGCCGCGAAATACTGGTTTCCGAACGTGTGGTCGTAATGGGCGTGCGTGTTGACGACCCATCCGACTTCGCCGAGTTGCTTCACATCGGCATCGATACGAGCCCCGAGTGCCGGAGAGCCGCCGGTATCGACGAGGAGGAGTCTGCGCGAACCGCGCACGACCGTGACCGTGATTTCGTCTTGCGGGTATTGCCTCGAGAACACGTCGGGGGCGATCTCGTTCCAGGTCATACGCCGATCCTCCCACGCGGCAAGACCTCCGCACCGGCGAGAACGTGCGAGAGAGAGACCGCGCGTGGTGATCAGTCGAGCCCGAGGCGTTCGAGCATCGCGTGGTCGAGTTCGGGTGTCACCGCGGGCGGCAGATAGAGGGTGGAGATGCCGGAGAGGTCTGTCGATCTGATCTCGTCGAGTCGTGTTCGGCGGATTATCGGCGGTAGATGCGGGAATGTGGAGGCGTCGTAGATCACGACTGTCTGGTCGGCCTCGTACGTCGCCCGGAGATAGTCGACGAGCACCGGGAAGTTCTGTCGTTCGTAGCCGCCGAAGTTGAACCCGTCGTCGCCGACGCATTCCGCCTGCCAGATAAGCACGTGCATGCTGGGATCCAGTCTGCGCCGCCGCACCAAGAGGTCGGTTGCGTCGACCGTTTGGAGTCCGGCGCTCGACGGGTCGATGCCGAGATCGGCGAAGAGAGAATCCTGCGCAGAGATGGCGGGAGCCATGTCGGCTCGGAGTCCGGAACGTCGGGCCTGGCGGATCGCCTCGTGCGTCGACCAGGCGAATATGCCCGGATGACCATAGAACACCGCGCACACCCGCTTACCGGCACGCAGCGGCGTCAGCATCTCTTCGACCATCTGCCGGTAGGTCTCGAGACGCGGTTTGTCGTTGCCGTATAGCCCGTAGAGCGACTTCGAGTTGGAGTTGAGCTCGTGGAGATAGAGCTCCGTCACCGGGTCGGCGACGCAGTAGACCACCACGTCGGCTGCGGCGATCTGGTCACGTGCGCCGATGCTCAGGTCGGTGATGGGGCGGATCCCGGAACCCACGACGACGAGCCGCCCCGCCCCTTCCCACGAATCGCGGTCGAAGTACTCGATGGCGCCGTCGACCTCGAGTTCGAACCGTTCCCGCCAGTCGCTGGAGTTTGTGGTGGTCGTGGTGCTGTCGGAGCTGGTGATGTGCGTTGTGTCGAAGGTGGTCGTGTGCGTATCGGTGTGCGTGTTGTCGGTGTACGAGGTGGTGTTGAAGTTGTTCGTGTTGATAGTGATCGGGTCGATCGCGGCAACACCCGCCGGCAGGAACTGGCTCACCTTGGCCGCCACGTCGACGTCCTCCAACTCCCGCAGCGCCTGCAGGCGCAACCACCCTCGGAGGCCGTCGCGGATCCCTTCGCGTTCGGCCGGCATCAGGTCGCTCCGCTCGAGAACTCCCTCGGGGTCTGCGGCGTACTCGTCGAGGGTGGCGACCGACGTAAGCGACAGCAAGAATCGTGTCAAGCGCGCCCGGCCGGTGTCAGGACGGCGTCCCGGCCGAACGCGAGGCGTGCGCCCGACGGGCTTGAGGCTCGCGGCGACTTCGATTGCCCTCGCGAACGGGAGCCTCTGCGTGCGCTCGATAAGTCGGACCGCTTGCCGGAGCACACGGCTGCTTCGCGTACCGACCCGTCCGTCGAGGGCGTCGATCACCCGGCGCAGATGGTCAAATACGGCGGGATCGATGCGCACCTCGGGATTCGAGACCGCGTCGGCTCCCCCACGCAGAATCGCCATGAGCGATTCCTGGACACCCGTGTCGTTCGCGGCCACATCGACGAGGACGGGGGCGAAGGCACCGAACTCTTGCCACCACGCTCCCAGACCGGGGAGGCGGCGGAATGGACCGTCCCGGAATTCTCGGAGGGCCGCCATCGGCTCCTCGGAACCTCTGCCCCAGCCGGAGGCGAACACCGTCTCGAGGGAGCAGGCAATGTCGGGGAACCCACGGATGGCCCCGGTGAGCTCCCAGTCGCCGTCGCCTGAGTCGTCGCCGCTCCACCGCCGCGAGATCGGGAAGCTGCCGATCGTGGCGAGCTCGTCGGAGTCGGTGCTGAAGGCCTCGCTTCCCACTTGGTCGTCGTTGTCGCCGAGGGTGCCGTACCAGATCAGCTGCCAGCCGCTCATGGCGTTCTTGACCGCCGCTTCTACCGACGTAGCGACCGATGACTTCACCCCGGCGATGGCCGCACTGATTTGCTCTTTGGTCGGGGCGGCCAAGGCGTGTTGAAAGCTCGCCGCTACCTTCGTCACCCCCAGGTGCACGCCGTCGACGAATGCGTTGTAGCCCGCCTCGGCGATGTCATCCGGCCACCCGTCCTCTTCCATCACGGCTACCACCACTCCCACAATGCCGGGGATGTTTTCACCGATGAGGCCTCGGATGAAGGGGTCGTTCACAGGGATCGGCCGGAGGTCGGTGTGCCAGTGCCCGATCGACTCGGGAATCGCGACGCTGTCCCCCGCGTCGACGTTGGTATTGCCCAGGTTGCCGTGACCCCCGGTGCGGAATTCGATCACCGGAGCTCCGATGAGCCCCGATCCCGACTGCACCGCATAATTGTCGCCGTCGACCTTGAAGTAGCAGGCCCAGAGATACGGCTCTGCATTGCCCCACCCGTCGCCTTCGTCGTGGCAGAAAAGTGTGGTGAGGTCGACGTCGACTTTCTGCAGCGCAGCCATTTCTAACCAACTTTCGCGTCTCGTCGCCGACGTTCAGGCGGTTTGCCAACCCCGGACGCGGAAATTTTCTCGCCGAGTCACGATGGTGTCTAGGGGTGCTGTCGGCCGCCGTGACGTGCGGTAAACAAGGGAGTGAGCGCCCAGATGCACTCGGCGTTCGCGATCCATGAGTGTTCATCTGGCGAGGACACCATCGGCAAACGGGCACCGGGCACCGGGCACCGGGCACCGGGCACCGGGCACCGGATAGTGTGGTGAATAACCGTCACTCTGGCTCTGGAGGTTCCCCTTGTCGCAATCCTACGAAGATCAGGCGCCTCGCCCCCAGTCTCCGTGGCAACGATTCTGGGAGCGTGGCGACTGGTGGCGCGGGGTCTTGCTGGCCGCCGTCTACTACGGCGTCTACCAGCTGTTGTCGCTGCTGGTGGGTGCGGTGTTCGGGTACGACGGCGGCATCCGGGGCGACAAAGGCAGCGCGATGGACGTCTTCATCGGGACCGGTCTGCCGATCCTTCTCGGAGCCGCGGTTCTGGTCGCCTTCGCCATTTCGCTCGGTTGGCTGCGCGATCTGTTCGGTCCTCAGCCGGTGCGGGGGAAAAGGTGGATGTGGGTCGGCGTCGTCGTTGTTCTCGCGATCAACCCTCTCGGCGCTCGGTAGCCTCGACTTCGCAGACGCGGGCGGCGCGCTCGTGGCGTCATGGCTCCTCACCGGCCTCTTCGTCGGCTTCGCCGAAGAGCTTCTCACCCGCGGCCTCGTCGTGAACCTGATGTGCAAGGCCGGTCGCGGTGAGGTCGCCGTAGCACTCGTGTCGGCGGCGGTGTTCGCGGCGTTGCACGCCGGCAACTTCTTCACTTCCGACCAGGATCTCGCGACGACGGCGACCCAGGTGGTCTATACCTTTTTCTTCGGCATCATCATGTATCTGGCTCTGCGCGTGACCGGCCGACTGATCTGGCCGATCCTGCTGCACGCGTCGACAGACCCCACGCTCTTCCTCTTCGGTGCCCACCCGACCAAGGGCAATCCGCTGATCATCATCCCGTCACTCAGCACCTACCTAGTGATTATCACAGGAGCGGTACTGCTCGTCGTCTTCGTCGTGGGCGAACGGCGACGCGCACGTCTCTCGACGCCGGCGAAGTAGGGCACAGAGCGCAATGTAGCGCGGGCGCCCGAAACCGGAGGGCTCGACCGGGCCGAGCGCAACCTTCCGGCGCGAGATCAGCCCCGACGACGACGGCGGTTCGAAAACGAAAAAGCCCCCGACTTCCATAGGAAATCAGGGGCTACAGCTGGGGTACCTGGACTCGAACCAAGAACAAAAGAATCAGAATCTTCCGTGTTGCCAATTACACCATACCCCACCGTCCCAAACCGTAGCTCGGGCCGACGGTCTACTTTAGCCCATACCCGGCCAGAGTAAAAACCGAGTCACTTGAGCAGGTCGCGGTTGAGCGCGGCGGCCACTTTCGCGCCCGCCCCCGCCGCCACGATCAGCTGCTGCGGACCCGGCGCGGTCGAGTCGCCGGCCGCGTAGACGCCGGCGACGCTGGTGCGTCCGCTGTCGTCGACGACGAGGTAGCCGTCGCCGTCGACCTCGAGGCCGAGCGCCTCGACGTAAGCGAGATTCGGGGTGTAGATCGGGCGCACGAACGCGGCGACCCTCGGCACGGTCTCGCCGTCGGCGAGGGTGACGCCCGTGAGCCCCGTGCGGTCCCCCTCGACATCCGAAATCTGCCGCCTGTCGACCCTGACACCGCGCTTGGCCAGCGCTGCCTCTTCGGCCTCGGTGACGACTCCGACCCCGTTCGTGAACACGATCAGGTCGCGGCTCCACTGCGAGATGACGACGGCGCGTTCGGCCAGGTCGTCGGTCTCGCCGATGAGGGCGATCGGCCGGTCGGCGTACTCGTAGGCGTCGCACTCGACGCAGCTGTGGATCGAGGTGCCGTAGAACTGGCGCAGGCTCGGCAGCGCCGGAAACTTCTCGCTGAGCCCGGTGCTGATGACGACAGCACGAGCCGTGACGGATGTCGCGCCGTACGTCACCACGAAGCCGTCGGCTTCACGCGTGACCGAGGTGACCATGGCCTTGTCGAAGGATGCCTCGGGGTAGACCTCGAGCTCTTCGCGGCCGAGCCGCCGGAGTTCGAGCGGCGCGATACCGTCGCGCGACACGAACCCGTGCGAGGCGAACGTCGCCGCGTTGCGCGGGCGGTTGCTGTCGAGCACGTGCGTCATCCGACGCGCGCGCACCAGGTTGAGCGCGGCGCTGAGTCCCGCGGGGCCGGCGCCGATGACGACGACCTCGCGATCGAAGCTCACAGCTTGGCCCGCAGGTTCGCAAGGCGCGTGAGGCTGGACTCCTTGCCGAGCAGCTGCATCGACTCGAACAGCGGAGGGCTGATGCGCTTGCCCGAGATGGCCGAGCGCAACGGGCCGAAGGCGATGCGCGGCTTGAGCTCGAGGCCTTCGATGAGGGCGGTGCGCAGGGCCTGCTCGATGGTCTCGTGGTTCCAGTCGGTCACCTCGCGCAGGGCGTCGATCGACGCGTCGAGCACGGCGGCACCCGCGTCGCCGGGCATCGCGTCGGCGTCGACGACGATGGCGCCGTCGCTGAGGAACAGGAAGCCGAGCAGCCCCGGCGCCTCGCCGAGCAGCTGCATGCGCTCCTGCACGAGCGGGGTCGCCTCGCGCAGCAGGGCGCGGTGCTCGTCGGAGACGATCAGGCTTCCGAGGTACGGCTCGATGCGCGCGGCGAGGTCGTCGACGGAGAGCAGACGGATGTGGTCGCCGTTGATCGACTCGGCCTTCTTCAGGTCGAAGCGGGCGGGGTTGGGGTTCACGTCGACGACGTCGAATGCCGCGATCATCTCGGTCGAAGAGAACACGTCGCGGTCGTGCGACAGCGACCAGCCGAGCAGCGAGAGGTAGTTGATGAGCCCCTCGGGAATGAAACCGCGCTCACGGTGGTGGAACAGGTTCGACTCGGGGTCGCGCTTCGAGAGCTTCTTGTTGTTCTCCCCCATCACGTAGGGCAGGTGGCCGAAGCGCGGGATGAACTCGGTGACGCCGATCTCGATGAGCGCGGTGTACAGCGCGATCTGGCGCGGGGTCGACGAGAGCAGGTCTTCGCCGCGCAGCACGTGCGTGATGCCCATCAGCGCGTCATCCACAGGGTTCACGAAGGTGTACAGCGGCGCGCCGTTGGGGCGCACGACGACGAAATCGGTGAACGACCCGGCGGGGAAGGTGATCTCGCCGCGCACGAGGTCGTCGAAGCTGAGGTCGGTGTCG
>Ga0247741_1001730_pt1 | contig 12110 bp, 13 predicted proteins | sample UWRJL213509R2_FD_180945 | JGI IMG/M metagenome (GOLD analysis project Ga0247741, IMG submission 180945) | Plant litter microbial communities from Arlington Agricultural Research Station in Wisconsin, United States - UWRJ-L213-509R-2 | ecosystem: Environmental > Terrestrial > Plant litter >...
CTGGAAAATGAGTGTTGGTTACAAAAGGCATGTAGATGCGACAGATGCTTACCACTGAGCTGGAGACGCGCAAAAAGCATCGGACGAACGGCAGATGGTCCAGCAACAATGCCTATGTTCTTCATTGGCTCTAGGTTGGCCTGGCGGAGAAGCTTTCCCCCAACCCTCGTCCCGTCAACATGGGTTTGGGCGGCGCAGTCAAACCTGGTATGCTTCTTCCTGCTATATACAACAAAAGACTAATAGTTTATAATTAGAGACACTGACAAGCAAAAGCTGAAAATGTACCTGGCCCTCTTTGGAGGCAATCCAGCAAGTGGCAACACTGGCGGCTTCTTCGACCTCAATACCATAGTGTTCCACCTCTTGATCTTCAACAACGATCCAGACTTCATAGTCTCCCAAGCTCATGCGCGTTGTAGCCATGCTGAAGGCTCAAGAAAGCCAAAATCGTAAAGCAAGTCGGCCGGAGAGAACGAGAAAGATGTGCGTGCAAGTGACACGCCGCAAAGAGCACGCGTTCCGTCACACCGCGATCTGTCACAGCGGCGTAAATAGGGGCTGCCTTTATCCACTGGCACACTCATCAATTCTGGAATGCGATCTGTGGTTGATTCATCGACATCTAATTCTCCTTTCCTTAGAGGTGATCTTTGATGAGCTAGAGTAGTGGCGGTGATGGGAAATATAATGAGGGCATGAGCGAATTGTTTTGGCTATCGAATTTCATCAAAACCGACTTGAGTGGCGCAAGAATCTTCGGTTTCATCAACCCACCTGTGATCTCCAATCAATAATTAAGCGCATGTAGGTTGCACTTTTCAGACTTGCTGCAATATTAGACAGCTTTACTTTTACTCCAGAGTCCAATGCTGGTATATGAACAGATCTAGATTAAAATATCAACGGCACGTTGACTGCAAGTTCTTCAGCTCCTCGAGGCCGACTGCTTCTCCGAGTCGGAATCCGTGATCCAAGGTACCTACCCGAAGATATCCCTCATGTCCGACTCCAGCCTTAGACTCCAGACTTTGGACATGGCTCGGTAACTTGATCAATTATGGTACCCACCTCCAGCTTCCGCTTGTCAATCAAGAAGCATGCCATGAGGCACTGGGGGTGTAACATGTGCATGGCCATGAGGGGGCATAGGGTGGAGACTAGGTTGGGTATAGGGTAACGGGTCTAACGGGTACTCAGCCGTATATATACCCCGTTTATATGTGCGTGGGGGTGAATATGGACTGCTGTGATTAGTGTCAGGTTTAGTAGATTGAAATTCATAAATGTTCAAATGTTTCGGGTTTGAGAATGAAATTCTTATATGTATGCACGAGGTCGACATCGAATTTCTGCCAGTAGGTAGTTTGAGCTTCACAAGATGTTGTCAGTCGCCGACTTACCCGGTGGGTATTACGGCAAGGGATTCCTTCAGACAAATGGCATTGGTAGTCAGACGCAGATAAGGTCAGAAAAATTGTGTGTATTGAACAGTGTATGTTGAGACTTGATGTTGAGTTGATGTAAAGCAAAAACATGTATGTAAGAGCAAGTAAAAGAGGAGACAGTGGCGACAAGAAAGAAAACGAGTAAGTTGAGTAAGGATAGAATACATACGACAAAATAAATCATCAGCAAATCTTTGGGAAGATGACGCACGTGTAAGATGGTGTCGAGAGTAAATGTACTATGTATACTGACAAAACGACTCCATCCGTCGTCTTCGAAAAGATTCAAAGCTAGGCGGGGCTACTTGCTACTTTCGGTTCGATCTCGATGTGATAGGGATAGGATCCTCAACAGGTACGTCGCAGAGAAGACGCTGCCCTATTGCACCCAAAAAGCCGTCGAGGTCCCCAAGGACGAGCGTCTTGCCCCTAGAAGACTTGTCTTGTGGACTCCTGTCTCCAAGGGTGTGATGTCGAGATCGAAATCGAATGTGACCCAGCTTCAACTGGTGCACTAGGCGGGCATTGGTGGCCAAGCCGGATCGACAAGAATTGGGCAGCATGGATTGACTCGGCTGTTGGTTTGGATAGCGTTGGTATGTCGAGCATGGGCGTCCTCACGGTCAAGGTCAAGGCTTGCGAAAGCCCCTCCTGTTTCCCGGTGGCCAACGCCGGGTCCAGTTCCACCCGACCATCTAAGTTCCAATAAACCTTTCCCCAGCTCACACTCTTCCCCGTCCTCCCAAGCCTCGAACAATCAGCTCCACACTGACCAACCAACCAACCCCCCACCCAGCCAACAAATTTTTTAAAAAAGCCCCCTCCCCAACTCGCAGGACTTCAAAACCCCTCACCCTCACCGCCCCATCCTCGGCCTCCTCGGCACACGTATCGTCAAACACCCATCGGGGTCAAACTTGGCTTGCACCTTGGACAGATCGACGTCATGTGGAGGGAAGGAGATTTGCCATTCAAAGTGCGCTGTATACGGATTGAAAGGAGTCAGTTGTAGGATTGGAGGCGAGTGGACAGAAATAAAAGACAATACTATATGGGAAGCAAAGTAAAAGAAAGGAGAACTCACATTCATCCTGCCCCATCCAAGCCTGCGCAACAACCCTCAACCGATCCCCTTTATTCGCACTAATCGTCACCATCTCCGGCGAGATCGCTCTAGGCAACAACACGCTCAACGCATGCTGACTAGGATCAGATCTACACCCCATCTCCGGGGCCTGTTTTTGTTGCTGGTGCTGACTTGACGAGGAAGCCGATGTTGATGTTGGCGAGGTCGGCGACGTTGCCTGCCCCGAGGGCTGCCGCGCCATCATTTTGCTAGGCATGTTCAACGTCGGCGGGCCAGGTATGTGCAGTGCAAACTGCTGCAACACATCTGAAGACGGTGGTGGGGGGTGGGTATGTAACTGCCCCATCGTGTTGTTATACGGGCCCCCATGCCCCTGCCCATACGCGGTACTCCCCCGCGTCGTGACGAAGCCCTGTATAATTGGCCGCGTGAAATCCTGTGGATGCCCGTATCCGTGTCCTTGCTGCTGCTGCTGTGAATACGAATACGAATGAGCATGGGGCATAGCACTCGAATGTGTATGCGGACCCGTCCCATGATTCTGATTCTGATATTGATGTGACGAGGACAACGAGCCCCCGTTATTCATATGCGGCACTGACGACACAGAGGGATGAGACCCAAGGGCATGTACATAAGGCGAAGTGGGCGTCGAACCTGTTAATGGGGCATGCGGCGAAAAGTACGAGTATTCTTGCGTCGTATATGATGGACACCCCGAGCTTGACGCCGTACCCGATCCTGTACCTGATGCTGATGACGCGGAGGACATGGAGGATGCGAAACTTGAGCCGGATGTGCCGGATGAGGAGGAGGACGTGCTACCCGTGTACCGTGGTGACATGGGTGTGGGCGGCGGAGCGCGCGGTGTAGGTGTCGGGAGAGGTTGTGGCATCGTGATTTATGGTTTGCGAGTGTAAGTTGTGAGTTGTGGTTGTGGACGTCGAGATGCTGATAGAGTGCTTCGAGATCGGTATCGCGTTAACGAGCCGAGCCGAACGACGGATATGAAAACACAGGAGTGGCGGTCAGGGACAAGAATTCGGGAATGAGGTTGTGGAGGAGAAAGAGCAATGGGAAGAGTGGAGAGGAGCTATGTTCGTTGAAGGGTGGTACTACGTTGTCCTCGTAGTTAAAATATACAACACTGCGGAGACCTAGACTTGGACCTTGACTTTGAGTTAGAGGTCGTATTGTCGTGGCCTGCAGGCATGAACGTGTTTGAACAAGTTCTGCGTTGGGTTTTGGATTCCACGAGGGAACTAGAATGAGTGAGTCGCAAGAAGGTGGGATGAAGGAAGGTCTAGAACGACTGTAATGTTGATAATGTTGCAGCTGTGCTGATGAGTTGCGGCCGTATAGACGTGGGGCCAAGGGTTGGGTCGTAAAGAGGGGTTTCAGCGAGCTGTGCTGCTAAACGCTACCTCCTATGCACACGCGGACGGAAAGAGAATCACACCTGCGTGCAGCAAGTGGGATATAAGGAGGGATGAAATTGGTTCCGTGCGATTAGTCAGCTGAAGCCTCTTGCAGGCCAAACGACTCGACTTGAATCAGAAACCCGATATAGGCAGTCCGTCGGGTCGGTGGTGGTAAGTCGCAACTCCGGGTGTCGCCTACTAATAGTAGAGCAAGTAACAAAATTGGGAGCGAGATAGGATCGATGTGGATGCGCGATCACAAACGTCAGCACTTGTTAACGGCCGATGAGGTATCGATCGTGGAAATAGGAAGGCCCGTGCTTTTCGCTCGCTCGGTGGGATGGTCAAGGATTCCGAGCAATGAGGTATAGAAGAAAGGTATCGATGATGGATGGGGTAGATGGAAGGTCGACCACGATGTCTCCTCACGTACGATGCGGACAGGATTTGGCAAATTTCAAGGCAATATCTGAGAGGAAAAGGGAGAGAAAGACTCGCGCTGTAGAAAGAGAGAAAGCAGGTCTAAGACGTTAGCACAACCTGTGGACGAGGCCTATGAAAAGAAGCATGGAACGAACGACACAAACACTTGCAACAATGAGCCCGGAGAAAGACAACTGGGGACTCAACGTCCCAACGGCTCCGGCCTGAGCTAGAAGGTGGAGTGCCGTTGACGTTGGTGGCTTTGCCTCGTGTGCAGCGGCGGAGTAGGGCAGGCAAACAAGGGCACGGCGCTGCAGGGCTTGAAATCAGATAACAGCCCAGCTCAAACTTGGTACTTGGACTTGGATAACGATTTGCAGACTGGTGGGAAGGAGAAAAGCAGAAGCAGAATCGATTTCAGAGGGAAGGAGATGTGCTCGCCATAGTGCACGACAGCGACAAGGCCATGATGGACACTGAGCTCGCATCCCTTCAAGGCTGTTGCCAAACATGGCACTACAGCTGATCAAGTTCGAACTGTCTCTGATTTTCACATCTCGGCAGAGCTGACCTAGATCGCGGAACCGACAAATGTCAGCTAGCAAGGCAAGTAAAACGTCTAATTTCAGCGTGTCCTAAATGTTATCAAGTATAATTTTGACAGAACATACCAGTCTGGCTCGGGTAATGGCTTTTAGCCTGCCTCGAGTCCTCTGCCAGTGCTCGCTCTTCTGTATCTCGGCCTTACCGATCGATCTAAAAAACTCACTGGCACTCGAGCTCTTTCACGCATTATATATCAAACACTTCGAACCTCGAAGTCCAAATGGACAGGCTTGGAAAGAACTGCGTGACTTAAGCTTGTTGAAGAGCCGGCTCTTGAAAACCTGTGGATACGGACAGAGGCAGGGTCATTGGAGTCGTGGGGTATTCGGGGGCATGAGACACCCTCCAGACATACTTCATGCGATCAGATTGTGGTATGTCGTGGGTGTGCTCTGGGCTTTGCCCGATTTTCAAGTCTGGAGGTGCTTTGCCAGTAGAGTCTGCTCAGATTCTGCCATATTTATGTGCGTGATTAACGAAATTAGTGGGTGTAAGTTTCTCCATTGGTAGCCTCTTTCCTTGAGACGTGACAACAAGCCGGAGGTGTGTCGTCAATTAGTCACGATTCGATATTCAACCCGATGACATAGAGAGATCAGTACTAAAGCTAAGTACCTATTAACCGTCGCATCACTTGTCGTGGATTACAACGTCTGGCGACGTTGAATTAAAATAGAGCCAGTGTGTAGACACCTCGCTAATTGAGCTGCGCATCGTTTTCACGGCAAGCGCGAAGAGTATCCAAATCAGGATCAACTGCGCTGGGAAGATAAGCCATACAATCAGCATAGACCACAGTCGCCCTCTCCTGATTGGACGTTCCTCAGGCTCCTTACACCCACTGCTGCTATATGCCTACCAGAGTCCGTCTACAGAATGACAAGTGGGAGAGTTGGGTCACAATGGATATGCAACCCCAAGAGCACTACAGCATTGAGCACGAGGGCCCGGTAAATGTGAAATGTTGGGTGGCGTCCAAGCTAGATTCTGTGAGTTATACCCTGCTCTTTACTATATAGCACATACCGATCCCGCCTGCTTTCAATCCAGCCATTTGAAGTGCATGTTCAGAAAACGATGATAAATGATGGCGGCAAGTCCTTCATCATGGAGCTCTTTCTGGATGGGAAGAAAACCTTTGGAAACTATTTGTTTCCTGCGGGTACGAACCAACCAGCAACCAGGACTGGCTTCAGACTTCCAAACCTTGAGGTTCAGAGATTCAAATTCTCGGCTCCGCTTGCAAAAGGTGACTGGTCTTTGCGGTTGCTCAGTTTGAGATATATCCAATTTTCAACTCGACCAGGAAATAAAAGCTCAAAGAACCCGCAGGAAACAAAACTTGGAATCATTCGAGTGGCAATACATAAGGTCAGGATTCGTGGAATCACGGAAATGAAGAGTGAGGACGTTCCAAGAGACCTAGAGGTTCCGAGAGATTCAGATGAAGCAAAAATGCATTTTGTTGGGTAAGTATATCCTCTATGATTGGGAGGAATACAACGCTGAACTGCTTCATTACGTAGGGGCGGGCCCATTGTTGATGAATCGAACGGACCGTTCGTCGACTATCGCTCATGCGAATTTCTTGGCCCTCCCGTCGCTGGATTTATCTTCCACTACCAGCCACTCGGTGGGCGAAGCCCTCTCTGGCTAGTATCTCGTAATAATAGCTGCAAATTTTGCCTAGAAATGTTACAAAAGCGGGGGATTGCCCCAGCTCAGTTTGGGGTTCAGGATCAGATGCCCGTCGCATCAGGCAGCGGAAAAGGGAGAAGACGACGAGCCATGACTCCGGAAGAGTCAGATTTCGAGCCCTCTGATAATGCCAGTGTATCGCAGAAACGTGCGAGAATACAGCAAGATATGAGAGGCGGACGACCTGTAACTCGAAGCCAAAAAGCCCTGCGCTCGACAGTGTTGTCCCAGCCCCTGTCCAGTGCTTCACGCCACAAGGCTGTAGCAATAGAAAATGCTATTGTCAAAGCAGGCAAATGTATCCTCAACGAGGCGGACGAAGTAATTCAACCCCGACCCTCAGCCTCAGTTCCAAAAAAAGAGTCTCCGAGTCCACCAGGTGCACCCTCTGGAAAAGGAAAGAAATTAGCTGTCAAGGAGGAAAGAAAGGAGGATAAACTGAGTGCGGATGAATTGGCAGAGCTCAAGGAGGAAGCTGAGCTCAAGGTTTGTTCAAGTTCGACGGATTCAACTGCTTGAGTTCATCTGACTATGAAAAATATATACAGGCAAGGCTCGAAGAGATCGCGAAAGCCAGAGAAGCCAGGGAGAAGAAACAGCAAGTAAAGGACGAGCGAAAGCCAGTTTTCCTTCCTAGTGAAGTGATTGATCTGACCATTTAACGGAAATTTATACGAGCCCTTCTTTCAGCGTTCTTGATTTCCAATAAGTACCTTTACGCCTTTTCTCTAGCTCGGTATCTCAAGTAGTCACCTCATCCAGCAATAAAATCTTGTACAAATACTGGCCTTTCCGTCACCATGGCCTAACGTAATATACATCACATTCCAATACTGTGCAGTTAGTGCCGCTGATCTAGGGCTTTATGACCATCAAAAACAATGAGCTAAATCTTCATGGAACCGACGGCAGCATTAAGGACGTGCTGACGCACTGTCGACGCACTGTCAATATCCGATCCCTAGATACGTTCGTATTCTAGTATTCACGTACCGGTATTCATTTATTCTGTAGATGGAAGTAGTCACAATATCAAAACGACCTGAAACAATCTAAAAAAGTCCGAGTCTTACGGGCGCTTATTTGAATGATCACAGTCGCGTGGGTATCACAACATGTGCCCATAATTACATTCGTAACCATCTTGGCATCGTGCTTTGCCTTTTACTACTTACCTTTGACCTTGAAGGCGCCTTTGTTGCCTTCAACCACTTGATTTCTTCCACTCGCCCCGTAGGTTATCAGCAAGATAGCACATCACTGTGGTATTGAAGCGGATGAAGCCAAGTTGAAAGTAGCCGCCTACTAGATTGCATCGACTAGGGGTAAGGTGTGTGCGATTTTTTTTCGCCTCTCATACATCTACTGACTTGAACACTGCGTCATCAAGCACTTCGGAGTTTGCGCAAGTGTCAACGGCGATATTGATCTGAGCCTGGACCAGGAAAGGGCGGTAAATTGCACTTATTTTCTCCCGAGGTCGTTGGAAGTGATATATTTCTAGCTCTTGAGAGCAGAACCATCCGAAGGACTCTGCTCATTGTGTTGTATGACTTTGGCTGTACTTAGACCTAGACTCTCAGGGAGCTTCAGGCTGCTGCTACTTCGACCAATCTGTTGACAAGCTCTCGATGTCACATAGTGAATGTTTTACTATAGCTCACCATTCAGCGCTGTATTTTTCTCTCATCATCAAACTTCATTGCATAACGCAAAATCACCTTTATTCAAAGAAAGAATTTTCTTGGATATGTATTCAATACTAGTTGAAGCCACGCTACCTCACTCTTCAACCTCTGCGTCCACGCTTGACCACGATGGTCGAGATGAGACATCTTTCCACCACCTACAAGTAGATCAGTACTTCGAAACTTCTAGCTGTTCACGATCTCACCTGGCAACATTGGGTCTTGACTCTGATTCAAGGAGGTTGGGCGCCAAAAGGGGGAGCATAGAGCCGTAAGGAAGATGGAATAAGTCGGCAAGAGTGATTTGCTGTTAACGCCACAATGTGTAAGTTCCGGATATTACTGCAGAAGATCATGAAAGCTCACATCTCCGGCGAGATACTTCTGCTTGCTCAGGATTGCCTCGTAGCCATTGAGCTTTCCGTCAAGGTTTTCGAGAAATTTGGCGGCGGCTGTATCATCAGGTGGCAGTCCGTGATGGGGTTTGACGAGCTTCTCGAAAGCAGCTTTAGAGACGAAGGCATCGAAGTTGCTGATTTCGATAGAAGCTGCCTGGTCGTATAGAGCCCGAGCCTTCAACTCAGTAGGGACGAGACCTGGAGTGCCCTGGTCTGCATATCTCAAAGCGATATAGGAACCAATCGCACGGCTCTCGAAGATAATGAAGCCGTCGTCGTCCTAGACCCGCAGTCAGCACCACTAGAAACTCAGTCGTAAATGAATTGCTTACGAGGCAAGGCAACTGTCCAAACGGCTGTTTGGCAAGATACTCTGGCGATTTGTGTTCACCTTTGGCAAAATCGACGTGGTGATACTCGAAAGTAACATCCTTCTCCTTCAGGATTGTGAGCACGCGTTGGGTGCAAGAAGATCGCACATCTCCGTAGACCTTTACAACCATTGTGAGAGTGTAAGGGCAGTACTGACAGATGTCGAAGGCTGAAGAGGATAAAGTTGGTAGTACACTGCAGTTGGCGACCCACAGGTAGTTATATGGAGAGGCCTCAGGCTCGTCCCAATGGCAATGTGGGCTAATGCAGGCATCTTCGACTCGGAAAGTTGCTAAGTACTACAAATTTCAACGGCGCGTCCTATTTGGTATTGCCTAATCCTGCTGACGTGCTGCTGAGCGAGGCACTACGTGTTTATAAGCCAGTCCCAGGAAATTGCCATATTAGGTGCGCCGAGCGCCAAATTTGGGATATAGTAGACGAAATAACTGGCAGGCATGCAGAAAAGACAATTAAAGGACAAAACTTTTGCCATCAAATGTCGCCAACGTCATTTCCCCCCGAGCTCATCCCAACAAGAGAACACGCGGTCAACTTCGCAGTTCATATCCGTTCTTGAGTCCTAGGTATTACGTAGTAACGGAAACCAAGGTTTGGCAAAGCGTGAAAAGGAACGTCCCACGCAACCAAATACCTATCATAATGATATATACCTGCTAGAATTCGCAGACGCTATCAGTACGTCACGTGTTATGAAGTAACTCGTCAAATAAGCGCCAAACCTGGGCGCTGATTACTCAAATATGCTGACGAACATAACTTCGAGCATTGGGCGGATGGGAACTCTGGAAATGTGAGGATGACCAATTGACTGACAATCGTGCTTCTGTTTTGCCGTCAGGGCGGCAAGCAGGTCAGCACCCAGGCTAAATTGAACAACGAAACCTTTTCCAGCGAAAATGTAGAGTTAAATTAATATGAGATCAGAGTATATGACTGTCAGGGAGCCAATCCCAGTGCACCATCTACGGCCCTTTCCACACATATATCTTCCACCACCTCTCGTCCTCGCAATGGTCTTGAAGCTCTACGGAAACTCGCAAGCTACGTGCACCAAGCGTGTCGTAACCATCTTGAAGGAGAAGGACGTCACTTTCGAGCTCCACTCTGTTGATACCTTCAAAGGAGAACAGAAACTGCTGGAGTATCTTGAAAAACAGCCCTTTGGACAAATTCCTTACCTCGTAAGCCGCTCGTCCACAATAAAATTTCGTGCATGCTGAAAGTAAGCCCAGGACGACGACGGCTTCATTGTCTTTGAGAGTCGCGCAATTGCCGCCTATGTCGCTTTAAAGTATTCGGGTCAAGGAACTCAGGGTCTTGTCCCAACTGAGCTCAAAGCCCGAGCACTATACGATCAAGCAACCTCAATCGAGATTAGCAACTTTGATAAGTTCGCCTCCAAAGTCGTTCATGAGAAGGTTGTAAAGCCCAGGTTCGGGATGAAACCCGATGAAGAGCTTGCTGCCAAGTGTATCATAGGTCTCGATAGAAAGCTCAACGGTTACGAGGCAATCTTGAGCAAGCAGAAATATCTCGCAGGAAATGTGAGTTTTGGCAAATTTCTGAAGTGATTTATGATATTGATATACTATCACAATTGCGTTAACAGCAACTCACTCTTGCCGACTTGTTTCACTTACCCTATGGCGCCCTGCTTTCCGCGGGTGGGATCACGTTCCTCGAGTCGGAGTCGAGACCAAATGTTGCGAGGTGAACGACAGTGAAACGACCAGAATTTCCGAGATACTGATCTACTTAAATGTAGGTGGTGGAACGATATCTCATCTCGCCCTTCGTGGTTGGCGGTCAAGGATGGAATCAAGGTTTGAGAGTCGGAAGGGGGTAAATCTCATGATGGTAAGTAACAGTAGATAGCATTTTGCTTATTTTTGCTGCAACAACATAAATTGAAAGATCTCATGGGCCAAAAATACTGTGTGCTTTGAATGTACAATGGGAGATCTAATAAAGTCTACATGCTGCTGCGCATTTCGCCGAGTGATAATGAGTATCAATGTTTCCGACTGCGGCCGCTTTCTTCTGTTTGTATTCTCTAAATATGATATTACAGCACTTTGGAATCAACGCGTTAAAGAAACGCATGAAACTTGGAATTTGGAAGGTTTGTCAATGAGGAAAATGATGAAGTCGGGCAACAACTTACAAGTCTAGTGTCCTATCGGGGGGACGGACCCAAATCCATGTTTTCTCATCTTGACCTCAAAGACTCTTTTCGCTAAAATAATCTCTTGCAGAATTTAATCCTCATAACTCAATTCCTCAGTTGAGGACGATTTTTTCGACGATGCAACCTCTAAAGAAATCGGGGAAATCCATGTTGTCGTTCGACATGAGTCATTGGTCTAGTTGTTGCAGCAGAACACCGATATTTTGCTGGAGCAACAAAATTACATGAACGCTCAAAGAAGTCGACGGCAAATCGAATACGGTCAGTCAAGCCCCTTCTTGAATAGTGGCGCAGTGCATCTAATTCATTCAGGCCTGGCCAGCGGGTTGAGGGCAAGACATTTGTGTCGCACTCTTGCGAGCTGCCTGAAGCGGTAGCGTCTTTCATCTTCCGCCATCGCCCACTTGGTAATTGAAAGTATCGATTAATTATACCATCGTAAGGTATCCTACCTGCCTACGCACGGAATTCAACTCGAACTCGATCTCACTTAGCGCCCAGCTCCCAATTTGGAAATGCGCATCAACATCACGCACGGATTCGCCGACAACCTCACATCCAGTAGCCCCTACGTGCCCAGACCTCTCGATCGAGCGCTATCATTCCCATCCATCTCTGCCACATATTTATGACGCGATCCGCGTTGGTTTCCTAGTTATCATCCTTTTTATTTCAATTTTCGATGATTTGCTGACTTCCTCAATATCTTGGACAATATTTCTATTGTGACTATCGACTGCGGACCCCTTTCACCTCT
>Ga0247741_1001731_pt1 | contig 12102 bp, 7 predicted proteins | sample UWRJL213509R2_FD_180945 | JGI IMG/M metagenome (GOLD analysis project Ga0247741, IMG submission 180945) | Plant litter microbial communities from Arlington Agricultural Research Station in Wisconsin, United States - UWRJ-L213-509R-2 | ecosystem: Environmental > Terrestrial > Plant litter >...
TTGAGCTCAACAGAAATGCAATGCCTATGATAGGTTTCGTACACCCCCATTGATGCTCCAACATTCACTCGATAGCGGCCTGGAATCTCGGGCTCCAGTGATTTCTCAAATGATTGTGGTTTACACCGATGATGAGTCAGGGTCACTTGACGACGAACCACTTCAGACTTGCGACTTCATTCCGTAGCGCCACTCCCAGCGTACATCCTTGGATCCATCCTGGTGACCTCAATCCCATCGATCGTCTCATACCGTACAATCGGAAGGAAGAGCGTACATGGTGGAAAACGGCCCTCTTGGGTTATGCGGTTGCACGCGATCCCCGCTAAATGCACCCTATCCTTGGCCTGCATATCTTGCAAGATAGGAGCGTGTCTTATGCTTATGACAGGTGCACAGGACTTCAGGCGTTAAATCCGGGATGGAGGATTAGCGTTGACGTTCTGGCGCCGCGGCAACAGGGAGAGGACGTGATGGCACTGGACGATGCATGCGACGACCTGGCAGACGAGTACGTCGAACGGAAAGAAGCGGCATTGTTGCTTTCTATGGTAATCGGGACCGAGAGGAAGAAAAGGTTCTGGGCAGCTGCAGCCTTCACCGAGCAGTCGGCGCTTGAAAAGATAACCAAAGGCGCTGTCTTTCCAGGCGGAGGGAAGTGGTCCCTGATGAGACGTAAGGATTCAGCTATATACGGATTCGCAGTTTTTTTTTACCATCCCTTCCACAGCGAAAGTACAAGGTGATATTCTCCAGTTGAGAGTCTCGCAGATCAGTGATGTTGAAGTTGCCGCTTTTGAGGGTCCATTGGCGTTCTTCAAGAGTTTGGACCTCAAGAGCGATACGCACGATGTCTCCAAAATCCGGAACCTGCTAGCCCATTCCCTTAACAAGTTTTCTGACAATTTGTCCCAGGACCTCACGAAAGAGGGTCGGGATGCTCTAGAGCCAAACATGCTCAAGCCTCGAGACAGCCTGAGCACAGTCGGTCATATTATCATGACTGGGGTTCGGGCAGTCTTTGCGGAATCTGGTATGTGGGTTATTACCGAAACCAGTCCCGGCGGGCACACGTCGTTTCCGACATGGCTTCCAATGCATATTAAAGGTGCTACGACCAAGTATTCACTATTGTATGTGACGAGGGGTCGGAATAAGTGGGCAGTTATTGGGGAACATGTTCTAGGTGAAGATGGGATGCTACGCTACAAGAAAGTTGGGATTGCATTCGTGGACACAACACCTGACTCTGGACAAATTACTACAGTTGAAATGATCTAAATATGTATTACTATGACAATTGTTGCGGAATAGAATGGTTCTTAATGACCTTACATGGGGATTCTACTTATTTTGCAACGCCTCCGAATTGTGATTCAAAATATACTTATCTTATTCACATGTAGTAGTTTGACTATAATTTATAAGCTTAGCACAATTTTGGGCATTCAATTGAATGAAATCCAAGGGAGACGTTGAGCCATGCGTTGGGCCATGCGTTGAGCGTGATTGGGTGTACAGTGCCTCCGATTGCTGACCCCTTGGTCGGACCTGTTTCCAATTGCAGAATCCATTCATAATGAGTGATCTTCGAGTTTCACATGCGCCAAACGAGGACCCTCGCATCTTTTGATTCATCATATTTAATCTCCAGCGGCGAAGTGACCAGACAATTACTAGATTCTAGATTTTCGAATTAGAGCTCGCCACTGTATACGTTCATGATTTCGCTCAGCGAGTACAGGACAATCTGCTTTCGCGTGCGTGTGAAGATAACATGAAACTTGGTGATGAAGGCCGTTGCCCCTTGGCACGGCATGACGAGTCCCCGATGGGTGGTTACATTTCACAGTAGACAATAAATGTAATATAATTACTGAATGTTGGGGTGCCGTTGGGTCAATTAGGTCATCCTGAGCTGAATATTTGAGCTATCAGCTCGGGAGTAGGTTCGTTAGAAAGACAGAATCAATAGAATCACGTAGAGGTGCTGAAAATTGTGATCCATGCCGAGCAGACACCAGAGTGGAGGTGAGAACGTCCGGAGTCCGATTCAGCGAAATGCTCGATCACTCACAAAGTCGCTGGTTGCGCAGCACATGAGCGGGTGCGTTAGAAAGCAGTATTTAATACTGTCCAAACGTCGTATTAAACGCAGAAATCGGAGCAGAGAGGACAGTGCAATAAGATAAAAACATCGAAAAGGGAGAGGAGGAGGACATGGCGCGTGGCGAGACAACGAGTGCACCTAAAATTTTGAGAGGGGTGCCAATCGAAGCGGGTTGTCAAGGAGATCTCAAAAGTGTAGTTTGTGGCCGCAGAAGTCGAGTGTAGCCCAAAGCGGAGGCGAAACGAACTGGAAAGGGCAGAAGTGGGAATCCAGCACGTAGCGAGACAACGACTGCACCTCTTGGGTTTCGCCTAGGCTTTTTGGAAAGCCGTCATTGAAAGCTTTCGAACGATATAGGGAAGTCGCCAAACGGAGCACAGGAGGCGATGCAACGAAACGAAAGGTTAAAATGGGGGAGGAGGAGGACATGGCGGATTCCGAGACAACGAGAGGAAATCCAAGCAAATCTTATCGTTGATTTAATTCCAGAAATGAGGTCCACGTCTGCAGAGGCTGAGTGTAGCCCGAAGCAGAGGCAAACCGAGTTGGAGAGGGTGAAAAGTCAAAATATAGCATGTAGTAGAAGAACGAACACACCTCCCGGGCCGCTCCTGAGCTCTTTCGAAGCGTCTCGTCTTTCCGGAAATGATACAGAAAACCGCTTAGCGATAGCTGCCTTCATTCCGACGTTATGCGGTCAACATGTTGTCATCCTGCACTGGGAAGGGACATGTGATGTGAGTGATGACATGCTGGATGAATTGCAGCCTATTGGTATGTTAGCATGAGCTGGTGAACAGGCCAGAATGGGTCTGACTTACACTTGGGAGGGCCCTCATTAAAGGGAGGGAGATGAGTGGCAGCAGAGATCAAAAGTCGAATGATTGTCTGATCTCACGTTTAGCCGTGTCCTCTGCAATGCGTGCGGTTTTCTCCTTGTGGCGCAGTGTAATTTATTTATTTCTGACTGAAATATACTGAGATCTACTTTAAATAATTACTCTACTGCTTGAAAAACACATGTGACACTTAATCTGCAGGAGATCCCAGTTCGAGGGAAGGTTTGAGGATTAGAGATCACGTGCACACATAGCCAAACATAGAAAAAAGTTCCCTCAGTTTTGATCTGACATCAAACTGGTGGAAACCCCGGGGAAAAGAACGACTCCCCAATGGGGGACTCGTAACATTGCTATATGCGGTGATCACATGACCTCGATAATTAGCGCCTGCCAAGAGTGCCAAGAGTATCAGCGCCAATGCCGATTCATGACCTCGAGGGTTCAGGACAAAAGGAGATGTTGGGTACCTGAATCTAAACAACTGGGGAAATAACGAGTGCGATTCAATACTCGTCTCCAATGGCAGTCTCACCCAGCAGCTTCCCATGTCAAATTCTACTGTGCAGCTTGAATGTCGTTTCAAACTTGGCCTGTCAATTATTTCGGGATTTAGGAGTACAACTCTGCCCCACGATCCATGGGAGGGGTTGTGGATTTTTAAAAATTATGCTTTGTTCCTCTCCCTGGTGCACCAAAGCTCAATCACTAGCTCTTTTTTATTTATTTTTAAAAAAAAATCCATTTATAGTCCGTGAAGGCGTGGCCTTATGTCGGATGACTACTACTTGTGTATCTAGTGCTACTGTGTCATGCTACGGTACCGCTTTCATTGTAAGTGTAGCCTCCTGTGGAAGCGTGATGTGCTGTGTGTGCGTACGTGCTAACTAGTATGTGTAGTAATGTATGTAGGTTATGGTGTACTGTAGTGATTAGTTGTGAGTAGAGGGAAATTGGAAGGAGGTGCGTGTGGGTGCATTATGTGACAGGTGATATATCAAACAGTGGAATGAAAAGGAAAGGAAAAGAATAAATTAAAGAAAGGTCACCTTGTTGGTATTGATCTGCCCTTGCTGTGTCCGCGCTGCGCTTCTTTGAAGGTTTTTCGGCGTCACCGTCATGCCCAAATCTCGTCTGCTAATCTCTGCTCCTCCTGCTCCGCCTCCCCCTGTATTTTTGGTGTCAAGTCTCCGTGACTTTCTTCAAATCGTTTCGTGTCTGCAATGTATTTGAGGACTTGTCAAATTGTTTCCTTTCTCCCAAGGATGCCCCAGCTAATGTCGTCCCTCTCTCCCATGCTCCTCCTGAGCTCTCGTCTCTGTTCTCTGTATGCGCAGCATCTACGAACGTAGTGGCTGACTGTCTCCTCTTCTTCGTGACATTGTTGGCAGATTGGTGTTTCAGCTTTCCCAATATGATGGAGATATGCCTGAAGGGGAATATGCCCTGTTCGCAGCTGAATGAGAATGCTCTTTTGTCTTCTTGACAGCGTGGTGGTCATCTTACGAAATTTGTTGGAGGGTGTGGATGGGTCAATGTTCTCGATTTTTCTGAACTGTGGGAGTTTTCTGAATTGGCGTGTGTACTGTTTCCGGGTGTTGGTTTTCAGGTGCTGCCTCTTTGCACTGCGACTGATTGGGAGGGGCCGTCTGAGGATGCTGATTCGATTGTTGTGATTGTGTTGCGCTCCTTTTGTTGCCTTTTTTGCCTCGCGGTCTACGATGTCGCTGAATCGGATTCCCTTGTGACTTGGGATCCAGTGGACTTGGATTGTGATGCCGTTATGCTTATCACAGGTTTTTTGATAAGAATTGTGGATGGCATTTATGATGTGTGACCCAGGTCGTGGTCTGCGGGAATGGTGCGCTCTGATAGAAGATTGGTTGTCAACCATAAAGGCTGTGTCCGCATGGCTGAGGTTTGCGTTCATTTGCTGTATCAGCCCCAACGCCAGCAGTTGACCGACGCATTCTCCTTCGTAGACTGTGTGCTTGGTGTCTGGTCCCAGATAATGTCTTGCCACTTTTGGCTCCCTATGCCCATAGACCAGCACCGCTGCTGCACCTATATGCCCATCTTGTCCTGACCCATCTGAATACACCTTGACGTTGGCCTCTCGTTCCTTCTCAGCATGCAGCGCGGCTTCTTTGGTGGGCAAGATCTCGGTCTCTATGGGTGACTGCCAACGGGGTGACCTGCGTAAAGTATCAATGGTCTCTAAAGTGTTTGGTTTTATCTTACTGATGTGCATAATATGGTTTAGCAGTGATGGGTGGTGGTTTTGATTGTATTGTGCTGCTCTGAGTGCGCTTTCTGCAATTGGGTGGCTTCGAGGTAATGTGGCAATTTGTGTTGCGGTGGCTTGACATATTAACTTGATTTGTTCCTTTGGTGGCAGCATGTCGGTGTGGGCGAGCAATAGATCGGTTGGGGTTGATTTCATCGCTCCTGTGGACTGGATGGCCGCTCGTCGCAGGACTGACTCCATCTTCTTCAGCACCCCTTTCATCCCAGTTATTCTCTCCTCTCCGCCCTTCCCCTTTCCGATGGGGCACCACACATCCATGGCGTACAGCATGCTCTTTGCCGCTGTTGCGTAGAACAGCCTTCGTGTGTATTCCCCTTGCATCCCTTTTGTTGTTTTTGATAGCTGTCCAGTCTGAGCGACACTCCTAGATCCCTTCCCTACTGCGTACGCAGCATGTTCCTTGAAACGGAGCTCCTTGTCAAGGATGACACCCAAGAATTTGTGGGAATCCGAGGTGATCACCTGTCGTCCGTTACCCAGGTCGATGGTTACTGGTGGTTGTTTGATAGACCTCCTCAGCATAGCTGGATCCTTCACCCTCCTCCTCGTGAATCCCACCGCCACAAATTTCACAAAGTTGTATGTTGAGTGATGACTGTCTGCCCATTCCTTTGGTCCTGACGTTCGATTGAATAGGGTTTTCATCTTCTCTGCCGCTGTTGTCAGATTGTTTGCTGCTGTGGCGCAGATGGCGTCATCGGCATAGTTGGTAGCAAGCTCTTCCTTCCTCCCTATTGATCCCTTGATCTGACTGGCATTGTAACATTGATAGTTGAATCCTGAGAGGTTGCATCCCTGATCAAGTCCGCTTTTTACTGGGATTGGTTGGGATTTGTAGTTGTCGAATGAGATCACCATTTCCTGGCCTTCCATCTTTTCCGCAATCCAGTCCGTGTACTCCTTGGGAATTCCAATGCACCTCATGTCGTGGATGAGCACTGGTATTACCGTGGTTGGGAAGGCGGCCTTGACGTCCAGAAACATGGCTACCACCTCTCGTTTTCTGCGCCATGCGGTTTTTATGAAGTCGACGAGTAGGTGTAGGGAGTCAGTTGTTGTGCAGCCTGGTCGTGTAAATTGTCTCTGGGGAAGAAGCGTAAGCCTGTCAGTGTGGTATTCCATGATCTCCTTCACACATGCTGAAAGAAGTTTTGCAGGGGCTTCGAGCAGTGCAATAGGTCTGTACGCACCAGCTACAGTGTAGTCTGGTTTGCCAGGCTTCCATAGTACCACCGTGTTGAACCATTTCCACTTTTGCGGATAGTGTCTTAACCAGAATGTTGCTCGGTATATTGGACCTAGAAATTCAACAAGGAGATCTATACAGTGCATCAGTACTGAATTGGATATCTTGCTTAGCCCTGTTGCCTTGTATGGGCTGAGGGTTCTGGCTACTCTGGTGATCTGCGCATTGGAGACTTGTTCGAATTTGAAGGCTGGCTCTGGGTAAATATGATTGGGGTCGATGCCGCTGTTTTCTGGGGGGTTGTAGAAGAAAGCTTTGTGTAGAACATGGCTTTTCTCCTCATTGTCTTTGACCACAATGATCTTACCATTCCTATCTGTGGTCCTTAGTGCTGGAATGCGAACCTTCCCTCCGTCTGATGCTGGTTTGGATGTGAAGCTGTGGGCGTCCTAAATTGACTTAGCTGTGATCCCTTCAAGCCAATCCTCCCAGTGCTCAGTCTTGGTTTTCTTTACCATATCTGTGTACCTGGTTTTGGCATTGCGTGCTTCCACGTGCACTGAATGCAATGGCCATCCCTCTAACTTGTTTGCCTGACGTACTTTTTTCCTCGTCTCCTGCCTCAACTGGCTGAGTTCCTTTGTCCACCACTGTTTTGCATATGGGGAGGGTTTTCGACGTGGTACAACTTCTTTGGCTGTGTTGAGTATTGCTGTTTCCAAGTTATTGAGTGCCTTGTCTAGCTCCTCTTTCGTGCTAATGTAGTTGGTCTTGGGCATGTGGGCTAGTTCTCGTGTTAGTACAGTCCGGAACTCACCCCAATCTGTGGCGCGATAGTTCAGTGCAGGCGTGTTTTTGTTTCTCGTCACTGGCATGTCTAGTGTGATGACGATCAGGAAGTGGTCGGCTGTTGGTGGCTGGTCCTCTGGTGTGGTGTTGCATTTAATCACCCAGTCTGAAACCGCGTTTGATATGAAAACATTGTCTGGGCGCGTCAGGTTACCTCTGCTGTTTCTGATGGTTGGGATACCCTGCGGGAGGCTCATTGCCATGTCGTAGTCTGCTAGCAACTCTATAAGCTCCTGGGCTTCATCGAGGGCTGCTGCCATGAAGAGTCTACTATTCCTCGCATTTTCCCACATGGGGTGGTGACGGTTAAAGTCTCCTACCCACAAGTCACCTTCCATCTGACCTTCTGTTGTGTTGTTGATTTCGTCTGCTTCCCTCTTTTGAAGGTGCTGCTTTAATACCTGCAATGTCTCCGAGTGAGTGCAATCGTTATACATGTTGTACACATTGAGAGCTGCCTTGTGTGTGGTCAAGTGAATGGCCACCACGTCTTGCGATGCAATGTCCACCTGCGTCCAGCCATTCGTGGATACACGTTCATGTACCAGAATGGCTGCGCGCGGCGCTTGCCATCTCTCCTGTGTCTCACGCGTGTTGTACAAGCTGGGTAATACTACCCTCCATACTGATGTTGCTCTTGTGAGCTTTTGAAAGTCAAAATGTGGCTCCTGTAAGCAGATGATATTGTACATGTTTCCTACCATGTGTATGGTGTGCATTTGAGCATCCCATGATTTCCGTATGTTTTGCTGCCAGATCTTGATGGTGTTATCGGTGTTGTTTTGTATGTTCATGTTTGGGGAGAGCGAAGTGTACATCCTCTTGGGGCTTCGGATGGGCTGGAATCGTCTCCTGGTACCTGCATCAGCAAAATCAGATTTTTGGCTATAGCCGATTATAGCCAACGTCACCTAAGCTATAGATTCTCCTATTCAGGCCATAGCACGCATAGCAACCTATAGGATAGGCTGAACACCACATAGGATTTATAGCATAGCCGGCCTGGAATGGGGCTGTGCCACATTGCGTGCGCGCGTGCGCTCCACGCACCCAGCATTCAAACTTCTTGCCCCCCCCTGAGTTCACACGACCTGCCCTAAATAGACACGTGGCCGGTTGATGACTCGAAGTGGCAACTTCTCATGTCTATGAACACGTTGTTTCACCTCCACCACTACTGGCCCACTGCTGGGCTCCGGCTTTCTGTAGGGATGTGAGGTGGTTTTGAGCAAGGGCTTGAAGATTGGGTAGTATGCTGATGTGGCCCAGGTGAGCAGGTAAGCATGCTCCTCCTTCGTAGTGAATGCAGCTGAGCTGTATCTCAGAAGTCCAGCCTCCTACCGTTTGGGGAACTTTCCGCCTCTGCGAAGAGCATGGACCAAGCACATTTGTGCTTGGTCTACGTTCTTCATTATGAGGTGATGTGTTCCCTAGGATGGTGAGCACCGGCCACCTAACCTGCCATATCGCCCTTAACATGTCGTGAACATCAATGGCGCCCCCAACTCCTGCTAGGTTAACTCCAATCACCACCAGCATATCGCGAACGACAACGCTAGCCCACAGCTGACGCCACATCACTTGATACCACCACTGGTGTCATGAACGCGAATACCAGCCCCCCAATGCCTTCCATGTTACCCCGAATGTAACACGAATATCAATACCAGCGCCCACGACCTGCCTCGTCACCCAACCCCATTGCACACACTAATGATAGCCCGGCTATGTGATCCCAACGGGCGCGAATCCTTCATCCGTAGGATAAGGGTTTGGGAGTGTAAGACGAGAGACGATTATGGTTGTATCATCATGTTAGCTTAGTTTAAGTATATACCCTCTGTAGTCATTGAAAAATACATCTTATGTTCCTATCCTATGATTTTCGTCTCACTGTTGATTTACATCAGTATTTAAAAATTACATTTATTAAAATTATAGCAGCACTCTGTCGTTGTGTGTCGGGGGTCTGTAGAGCTCTATAGCAGCCCATAGGAGCCAGTGTGGCCTCTGGAGTGCTACATCGGTGAGGCAGTGCACTACGTACACAAGGACCCTTCCTATGGTCCTATGCAGCTATGTAGTGCTCCAGAACGGTCACATAGCAACACCAGGGTTTGCTGATGTGACTGGACTAGGAATGGACGCCGTGCCGTATTGAGACGGCAAGACGGCACCGTAATACGGTGACGATACCGTACCGTATCAGCTTTGAGAGGCCAAAATACGGCCATAATTATGCGGTATAATTACGGTTTGTTATTTTACCCTCTGGGCGGTCAGACAGCCCTTTTGAATTGCATTTGGGAACTTAATCATGGAAAAGAATAAATTTCTATGAACACAAACTTCCCCATCACCCCATTTGGGGCCAGATATGGCCGTTACGGACGGTGACGGTACGGTTTTGCACAATACGGTCCCGTACCGTCTTGACCTTAGGTTCCTAAATTTACGGTCATAATTTTACGGCCGTAGCCGTATACGGTACGGTGTCCATTCCTAGACTGGACGAAAACATCTGGTTGATTCTCGTTTGCGTCATAGGGCGAGATCCGCTTTGTGAGCGGTTCATACTCTTCCTTCGGATTGGCTGCCTGGACTTGCTTCGGTTGCTTTGGCGATTCTCTCCCTGCATTGGGGGTGGCATAGACTTATCATGGCTGGTGCTTTGTTGACCCATGCCACTGCTTGGTCTATCATACGTACCTGGGCCTGGTGGTGCTTCCCTGAGTGGGCCTCCCCACCCGTTGTCATGCTCACCTGGTGGGTTATACCAGTCTCTGGGGGCTCGTTGTTCAGCATCTGGTGTTACCTCCTCCACTCTAAAGTCATCTTTGTCATCTCGTGGTACCTGCGTGCTATAATCGTCAGTGGGGAAATACTTATACCGCATCCCAGGGTTGCGTGCCCTCATCTTTTCTTTTTCGGCGATAATGGAAGGGCATGCCTTGGCCCATGCTGCGTGCTGGTGGGGTCTCCCTAGGTTTTTGCAGGTTGCGCATGCGTACCCTTCTTCGTGCACTGTGCACCTCGATCCTACATGTTCTTTAGCGCAATTTGGACAAATGTCATGCTTACTTGGGCACTCTGCTGCTTTGTGTCCTGGGTTCAACCGTTGACACTTGTAACAACGTTTGGGTTCTTCCTCGAGCTTCCTGGTTTTGAGACGCTGGTTGAAAACCACTGCCCCACACATCAGGATGTCATTGGTGATCTCTATGTTGCTGACACTGATTACCGCATGCGCTGCTCTCTGGTTGGGTTTCCAGTGCTTTGGGTCTCGCATCCACTTGATGTGTTTGATTGTGCCTGTATCCAGATTTCTGTCAGTCTCGATATCTTTCGCTACCTCCTCCAATGCACCCTTGGCGCTTGCTGGTACAAACCGCACAACGATCTGGTATTGCCTTGCTTTTACCTTTACCGAACCGCCAAATAGAGACTCGAACCGAGCCCTGTTGCCTGGGGCCCTGATCCAGGTCGCAGCCTGTTCGTCTTCCATCTCGTAGAGTACTCCTCCATTCTTGAGTGTTTGTGCGGTGATGAATTTCATACCACTGGGTTTCGTGTTCTCGTCCCAGTCACCTTCGTCCTCTAAAAGCTGAAGTGTTATGTTAGCTTTCTCAACCAGTTGTTTTGGTGTGAGCCCTTCAGTTGCACTCTTTACCCCCTCTATTCCATCGATAATGATCTTTCTCCTTTGTATCTCTTCCCTTATCAGATAGTCTCGGAATTCTTGCTCTTGACGTGCAGCCATCTTGTCTATTGGGTGCGCTGATGCTGCTGCCGCGTAGGATCTGGGTTGGGTGCCCACATGTCCTTCGTATGTGGTGCTTGCCGCAGCTTGTTTCAAGCCTGCACATTCCACTGAAATCTTTTGTGTTGCTTCTCCTGCCGCTTTCGAGATCGTTTCTTTGACTTCCTCCATCTTTTCTTGTGATTTTCTCATAGTCTCCTCCGTTTTCCTCATCATCTCGTCTACTGCCGTTTTGGTTTCTCGCACCATTCCTTCGACTGCCTCTCTCATCTCCTCTGACCTCTGACTGACTGTTAATTTGTCCATGCATAACGCCACGGCTCTCATGCCATCGATCAGATCCTGGTTCTCCGTCCAGTCCCCGTTTGCGAGGTACAACAGTGCTGCTGACAAGATGGCCGTTGTAATGACTTCTCCTGCTGGTACTAGAGCTGCCTTCTCCAACCATCTCCTTGCTGACGTGGCGTCTTTGATCCTCGAGCTTGAGGTGCTTATGAGTTCTTTCTTCTTAGCTGCTGACATCTTCTCAACTGCTGGTGCTTCTGCTGACTGCATGTTCGCATTGCTTCGCAGATTGTGTGAGGCGATGCGCTGGGTTGCGTTGGGTGGTTTTGTTGAGGTTGCTTGAGGTGGTTTGTTGGTTGAGTTGTTGGTGGGCGACATATTTAATTCCCTTCTATGCTATCCAAACCGTGCCCTTGTCTCAACTCGTCCTAGGCCTGCGGTCTGTTGCTCGACCGAGGCTAGCGGCGTTGGTTGACGTTGATGGTGGCGGTACCGGATCAAGAAGAGTTTTATCGCTAGCTCTACGACAAGTGTTTTCGTTGAAGCGGCACGATGCCTAAGTGGCTCCGAGCCTGAGCTAGCTTACACCGCAAACACGGTCGCTCTGGGACCGAAATATCATTCACTGCCTTATCATAGTTACGAGTCCCCCCTGGGGAGTCGTTCTTTTCCCCGGAGTTTTCGCTAGTTCCATGTCAGATCAAAACTGAGGGAACTTTCTTCCATGTTTGGTTATGTGTGCACGTGATCACTAAATCTCAGACT
>Ga0247741_1001732_pt1 | contig 12101 bp, 14 predicted proteins | sample UWRJL213509R2_FD_180945 | JGI IMG/M metagenome (GOLD analysis project Ga0247741, IMG submission 180945) | Plant litter microbial communities from Arlington Agricultural Research Station in Wisconsin, United States - UWRJ-L213-509R-2 | ecosystem: Environmental > Terrestrial > Plant litter >...
TGGCCGCCCCAGCCCCTGGCGGGTGAGGAAGCCGGTCATGGCGCGTCGCGCATCACCGTCGCGCACGTCCGTCACGACCTCTATTCCCGAACGGCGCAGTCGCTCGATTCCGTCGCCATCCGTCCGCGGGTCGGGGTCGCCCAGCGCAATGATGACCCGCGCTACGCCGGCCGCGATCAGCAGGTCCGAACAGGCCGGGCCGCGCGGCGATTCATGCGCGCAGGGCTCAAGCGTGACAAAGCAAGTTGCGCCGCGCGACTTTTCGCCGGCTTCGGCCAGTGCCATCGCTTCGGCGTGCGGCCGCCCGCCGGGCTGAGTCCAGCCGCGGCCGACGACATGGCCGTCGCGCACGATGACGCAGCCGACATTGGGGTTGGGCGCGGTGAGGCCCTTGCCGCGCTCGCTCAGCGCGAGCGCCGCCCCCATCCAGCGCGCGTCGGCAGTCGTCAGAATCCGTACTTCTTCAGCTTGTCGTCGAGGCGCTTATAGGCGGCCTGGGTCTCCGCCTGCTGCCTCTTCACCGCGTCGGATTCGGCCTTTTCCTTCGGGCCGTCGATCTTCTGCTGCGCGATGATCTGCTCGTCGCTGCGGTTGGCGGGCCATTGTTCCGCATAGACGATGTTCGGGCGATATTCCTTCTGGACTTTCGAATTGTTCGCGATGGCGAACATGACCGTCCAGGTCAGCATGATGGCCAGGACCAGGAAGACCACCTCATAGGTCTTGCGCGACGCCAGATACTGACGAAGGTCGCGATAGGCACGCAAGGGCGAAATGGTGCGCAGGAAACTCATGGCGACAAGATAGGCGCAGGGCCGGCGGGATGCCAGCCCTGCAAGGTCTCCCGATCGCGCCGGAGGTCCAAGGTTATGCCCGGCACGATCGGAAGGGTCATTCGTCATTCATGACGAAGCTCACGGCCATGGTACGCCAGGCCTCGATTGGCACGCCGTCGCGCGTGCCCGGGGTCAGGCGCCATTTCTCGAGGGCGCGGCGTCGGGTCGCCTCGAAGAAGGAGTCGCTCGCCGCGCTGACCTTCTCGACCTGCTTCACCCGGCCGTCAGTGCCGATCAGCACGCGGACCACCACCCGGCCTTCGCGGCCGAGCCGCCGCTCGTCGCTGGGATAGTCGGGCTGATAGCTGAAGCCTCGGGCGAGCGCCGGCCCGACGATCACCGGGGGGAGTTTGACGGGCTCGACCGTCAGTACGGTACCAGTACCGGTGCCCTCGTTGATTTCGACCTTGTTCGGGCCGGGGGTGACGGTGAAGGCCTGTGGCTGGTCGATCGTGACACGCTGTTCCGGGGGAACGATGCGCGTATCCGCCTTGGGCTGCAGGATATCCTGCTTCTTGGGCAGCGGCTCCGGGTTGGGCGGCGGCACCGGCTTTTCTTTGACCTCATAGATCTCGATGGGTTCCGGGATTATCTTCTTCACGAAATCGGGCGCCGAGAAGATCATTCCGGTCATGATCCCGCCGACCACCAGGGCCGAAAGGCCAAGGCTGGCCGGGTCCAGTTTCTTCTGCTTCGCATAACGGTCTGCGTACATCGCCTGCCTCCATCGTCTCCTTGGTGGGCGGTCGAGTCTTTCGCTCGATCTCAAAGGGGATGATACAACATTACTGTTTAGATACAAGATATCATTTCGCCACTAAAGCCGGGCACAATGAACCTTCCCCGGCGAAGGCCGGGGTCCAGCCGGGGGACGATCATGGGGAGGTGCTGCGCGCCGTTACAACAACCTATCCGACTGGACCCCGGCCTTCGCCGGAGAAACAGGAAGGCCCGCCAAAACGCGTCGCCGCGAGCTCAGCCCGTCAGCCGTTCCACCGTTCGCTCGCGCCCGATCAGTGGCAGCAACGCCTTCATGTCGGGCCCCTGATCGAGCCCGGTCAGCGCGCGCCGCAACGGCAGGAACAGCGCCTTGCCGCTCCGTCCGGTCGCTTCCTTCAGCGCCCCGGTCAGCGCGTGCCAGGGGTCGGCATCCCAGTCGATCGACTCCGCCACCATCGCCGCCTCTGCCAGGAAATCCGCGTCCGACGGATCAGCCACCGAGTCGATCGGCCCCTCGATCACCCGCCACCAATCCGCCGCTTCGGCGACCACGGTTAGGTTCGGCCGCACCGCTTCCCATTCCACCTGACCCATGCCGTCGGGTAACCGCGCCGCGACCGAAGCGAAGTCGAGCTGATGCACGATCCGCGTATTGACCGCGCTCAGTTCCGCTTCGTCGAATCGCGCCGGCGCGCGGCCGAACCGTCCGAAATCGAACGTCTCGATCAGCCGGCTGATGTCGACCAGGGGCTCGACCGGATCGCTCGTCCCGATCCGCGCGAGCAATGCGCGCACCGCCTCGGGCTCGATCCCGGACTCGCGGAACTGATCGACCCCAACCGACCCGAGCCGCTTCGACAATTTGCCCTCGCTTCCCACCAGCAGCGCCTCATGCGCAAAGGCCGGCGGCGTACTGCCCATCGCGCCGAACATCTGCAATTGCAGCGCGGTGTTGGAGACATGGTCCTCGCCGCGCACCACATGAGTCACGCCCATCTCGGCATCGTCGATCGCGGACGGCAGCATATAGAGCCACGACCCGTCGGCGCGGCGGATCACCGGGTCGCTCATCGTCGCCGGATCGAAGCGCTGATGCCCGCGGATCAGGTCATCCCATTCGATTGCGGCGGCATGGTTGAGCTTGAAGCGCCAGTGCGGCGCAACGCCCTCAGCCTCGAATGCGGCACGCTGACGATCGCTCAGCGCCAGGGCGGCACGATCATAGACCGGCGGCAACCCGCGCCCCGCCGCAATCTTTCGCTTCAGGTCGAGTTCCTGCGCGGTCTCATAGGCGGGATAGACATGGCCGGCGTCACGCAGTGCCGCGAATCGTGCTTCGTAGAGCGCGAAGCGCGCCGACTGCCGCTCCTCGCCGATAGGGTCGAGGCCCAGCCAGCCCAGGTCGGCGCGGATCGAGTCGACGAAATGCTCCTGGCTGCGTTCGGCATCGGTATCGTCGATGCGCAGCATGAAGCGTCCGCCATGCTTGCGCGCCCACAGCCAGTTGTGGAGCGCGGTGCGGATATTGCCGACATGCAGCCGGCCGGTCGGGCTCGGCGCGAAACGGGTAAGAACGGTCATAGCACTGGCTGTAGACGCGCGGGCGAGCGGCAACAACCGGGGCGGGTGGCTGTGAGTCCGCCGGGCCGTCCGCGCTGCAACGGTCCGTGACAGGAATGTTACATTGCACGTCATGTTCTTCCCCAATGCCCTTTTCGAAGCCGCAAGGCGCCTCTAAGGAGGCCGCATCGGCCGGGGGTAAGGACGCGCACATGAAATTGATGACGGGCAACTCGAACCTGCCGCTGGCACGAGCGATCTCGGATTATCTCGAAATTCCACTCACCAATGCGAGCGTCCGCCGCTTCGCCGATGAGGAAGTGTTCGTCGAGATCCAGGAGAATGTCCGCGGCGAGGACGTGTTCGTGCTCCAGTCGACCGGCTATCCCGCCAATGACAATCTCATGGAGCTGCTGATCTGCATCGACGCGCTCCGCCGTGCCTCGGCCAAGCGCATCACGGCTGTCATTCCCTATTTCGGCTATGCCCGACAGGATCGTAAACCCGGGCCGCGCACCCCGATCTCGGCCAAGCTGGTCGCCAACCTGATCACCGTCGCCGGTGCCGACCGCGTGCTGTCGGTCGATCTCCATGCCGGGCAGATCCAGGGCTTTTTCGATATCCCGACTGACAATCTCTACGGTGCGCCGGTGATGTCGGCCGATATCCTCACCCGTTTCGGCGACCGTAACCTGATGGTCGTTTCACCTGACGTCGGCGGCGTGGTCCGTGCCCGTGCGCTGGCCAAGCGGCTCGACAACGCCCCGCTCGCCATCGTCGACAAGCGCCGCGAGCGCGCCGGCGAATCCGAGGTGATGAACATCATCGGTGAGGTCGAGGGCCGCTTCTGCATCCTGATCGACGACATCGTCGATTCGGCCGGTACCTTATGCAACGCCGCCGCCGCGCTGAAGGAAGCCGGCGCCGAGGGCGTGGTCGCCTATGTCACGCACGGCGTGCTGTCGGGCGGCGCGGTGGCGCGCGTCGAGGGCTCGGCACTCGAGGAACTGGTCATCACCGATTCTATCGGCAGCCACGAGGTCGTCGCCAATGCGAAGCGTATCCGTCATCTGACCATCGCGCCCCTGCTCGCCGAGGCGATCAAGCGTATCGCTGACGAAACCTCGGTCTCGTCGCTGTTCGACTGAGGGTGACGTCACCCCGGACGTTCCGGGGCCATTGTGTCGCTCACGCCGGCTCAGGCCGTCGCGCCCCGCCGTTACGCTGGTCTTCCCGCTGGACCCCGGCCTTGGCCAGGGGCGTCCGGAACAGGCTGGACGCGTCGTCAGCCGGATGTGACGCGCGCTCCTTTAAAACTCCACACCGGCCCGCGCGACCAGGGTCGCGCCGACATGCTCCGCCTTTTCCCGCGCGATATCCGTATTGGTGTAGCGCAACCCCGTCAGCCAACGGCCCTTGCGATAGTCGATGGTCAGCCCGTGATCCCAATAGCCGCCATCGGGGCGTAGCCGCTGCACGCGGATAGGGTCTCGCACGGCACCCGACGAATGACCGAGATTGGCCGACAGGGTGAAGGCTGTGCCCGGGATACCGAAGGACGGTGTCGCGCCGATATGGAGATTGTCGCCGCCGATCGAGCGCTGCCGCGGCGCGTAGCGCACCGACAGGTCCAGGCTGGCCGGCCCGATCAGAAAGCCGGCGGCAGCGCCCGCTTCGACATAATTCCAGCCGGCGACGCCGGGAAACAGGCGATAGGTCAGGTCGCCGGACAGGCGCCAGCCGCCGATCTGGCGATCATAGCCGGCGCGCAGGTCGATCACTGCGTCCGCCCCGCCCTGGCGGCTGCCGCCCCATAATGACACCGCGGTCGCATCCACCGCGAGGCGCTCCGTAACCGGGACGAACAGCGACGCACGCAGCACGGGATCGCCATCGCTCCAGCTTAATCCGCGCCGCCGTTCGTCGCTCGCCACTTCCAGGGTGAGCGACGGGCTGCTCGTCTGCGCGACGGCGGTCGGCGTCGTGCCGAGACAGCCGAGGAAAACCAGCGCCGCCGCGCAGTGCCGCATCCTAGCGGGCAGCCAGATTCTTGATGCTGTCGAGCTCGGCGAGCAGCGGCGCACGGTCTCGTGCCGCCACGGCGACGAGATGCTCGCGCACGCTGTTGTCGCGCCGCGCAACTTCCCGCTCGACCCTGCTGGGCGCGCATTCCCCCGGCAGGTTGCCGGAAAGCTGCCGCTGGCCGGGCAGGATACGTGCCAGCGCCGGGCCGTGCGCCAGACGCCGCTCGACGACGATCGTCGCCGTCCATCGGCAGCGGCGATTGTCCATTCTGTTGGGGGTATGCGCACCGATGGTTCGTGTCCGAATGTCCGTCTGCGCGCTGTATATCGCCTCGATCGGCGCGCCGCGATGCTCGATCTGTATGCTGTGGCTCGCGGCGGCTGCCGCGATCGCTGCCAGGACTATGCCCATGCTCGTCTCCTGTGGGTGCCGGGCGCTGCCGGCCCGGTCGTGTCAGGTCGAGTTAGGGCCGCTTCATTGCCGGTTTTTTTCCGGAGCATGACAAAAGCCGCGCTTGCCGCGGCGAGGGACTCAGCCGATTCCGTCCCAGGCCAGCTTCAGCCCGACCAGCACCATCAGCACATAGATGGCGGTGTAAAACCGCGTCGGCGACACGCGGCGGACCAGCCACACGCCGCCCATGGTGGAGGCGATGGCGACCGGCAACAAGCTTGCCGCCGCCAGCATATTCTCCCGGCTGAACTGACCGAGCGCCCAATAGGCGGGCACTTTCAACCAGTTGGTAACCGCGAAGAAGATGGCGGTGGTACCGACCAGCACGTCGCGCTCGAGCCGCTTGGGCATCACCCAGATCTGGAAGGGCGGCTGGCCGGCATGGGCGATCTGGCTGGTGAAGCCGGAAGCGATTCCGCACAATGTGCCGACCCAGCCAGGCGAGCGCGCAGGGGCCGTGATCGCGCCGCGTCGGTCTACCCAGAGCCGGTACAGGCCGAACAGGATCGAGATCGCGCCTACCAGGCCGAGCACAGCGCTTTCGGAAACCCTGGCCGCAAAGACCCAGCCGAGCGCGATGCCGATCAGCGACCCTGGCAGCATCCAGCCGAGCACATTGCCGTCCCATTTCTTGCGGAACGCCCACACGCCGACCACGTCCTGCACGATCAGGATCGGCAGCAGGATCGCCGCGGCCCGCACCGGCGAGATGGCCAGCGCCATGATCGGCAACGATAGCGCGCCCATGCCGACGAAACCGCCCTTGGACAGGCCGATCAACGTGACCGCGGGCACCGCCAGCATGTAGAAATACCAGTCGGGGATGGTTCAGCTCCGCTCGGCGATGCGGGCGAGGTGCGCGGTGATTCGAAGCAGCACGATCAGGATCGCGGCGGCGAACCCGGCAAGCGCAAGCACGGCATAAGTCAGCGCTTCGAGCAGCTGCGCGCCGGCATCCTGCGCCGGGCGGTTCGGCACTGCGATGCGCTCGACTGTCGGGCCGGCGGTAGCGGAGGGGCCTGGACGGGCATCGCTCGGCCCGAGCGCTTCCCGCACGGCCTCGGGCGGGGGCGCGCGCGGGTCGGGCACGCTTCCCGTCGGCTGCGTCGCGCTGCGCAGGGTACCGTTGCCACGCGAGGCGGATTCGAGCGAGGCCAGGATCGCAAAGGTGGCAAGCCCGCTCAGGACCAGCAACAGCGTTCGACCGATCCAGTCGAACATCTATCGTGCCGCGCCGTCGCCAGCGGGCGCACGCACTCCGGCCCCCTCGCGCGCTGGCGCGCGAACCCCGACATGGCCGCGCCGCTTCAGCTCCGCCTTCAGCGCCTCCGGCCTGGGTGCCCAGAGGAAGCCGAAGCTCACGGTGCCGGCCTTTGTCTCCACTACATGGTGCAGCCGGTGCGCCTGGATGATGCGCTTCATATAGGTCGATTTCGGCAAATAACGGTGGTTGAGCCGCTTGTGCACGATGACGTCATGAAAGCCGAAATAGATCGCGCCATAGGCGGCGACCCCGGCGCCGATCCAGGTGAAGCCCGGCCACCACCCGAGCTGAACCCCGCCAAGCAGCAGCACGAAGGAGGGCACGGCGAAAATCACGGCGTAGAGATCGTTCAGCTCCCAGTTTCCCGTGCGGGGACGGTGGTGGCTTTCGTGCAGGAACCAGCCCGGCCCGTGCATGATCCAGCGGTGCGCGACATAGGCGAAACCCTCCATGCCCAATATGGTGGCGACAAACAGGGTCAGGCCAATTGTCCAATGCATTGGCGCGATATAGCCAGGACTGCCGGGAGTTGCACGACAGGATGAATGGAATGCGCGTTGTTTTGCCGATCGGCGCTTTGACGCTGCCTCTTCTGATGCTGGCCGGGTGCTCCACGCCTGAGACGATGACTCGCCAGGGGCTGGTGAGTGCGGGCATCTCGCCGTCTGTCGCGACGTGCATGGCCTCGCGCATGGTTGATCGCCTGTCGATCCTGCAACTCCGCCGACTGGCGGGACTCGGCAAAGCGGAACGCTCGCGCGATCTCGACCAGTTCCTGTACCGAGTCCGCTCGCTCAGGGATCCGGAGATCGTCGGCGTGACGGCGAGCTCGGCCGCGCTGTGCGTAACCGGTCTGGCACGCTGACGCTTGCGGGGGTGGATTCGCCGTCCACCCTGTGCTTAAGGCTCCTGCATCCCCGATCTTCGAAAAGGCATGTGAGCCCCATGAACATCCACGAATACCAGGCCAAGGAGCTTCTCGCGAAATTCGGCGTGCCCGTGCCGGCCGGCTTTGCGGCACTCAGCGTGGATGAGGCTGTGGCGGCCGCGGCAAAACTGCCTGGGCCGCTTTACGTGGTGAAGGCGCAAATCCATGCCGGCGGTCGCGGCAAGGGCAAGTTCAAGGAACTCGGCCCCGACGCCAAGGGCGGCGTCCGTCTCGCCCGCACCGCTGATGAAGTCCGCGCGGCGGCGACCGACATGCTCGGCAACACGCTCGTCACGGTGCAGACCGGCGAGCATGGCAAGCAGGTCAACCGGCTCTACGTCACCGACGGCGTCGACATCGCCAAGGAATTCTACCTCGCGCTGCTCGTCGATCGCGTCACTGGCCGAGTCGCCATGGTCGTCTCGACCGAGGGCGGCATGGATATCGAGACCGTCGCGCACGACACGCCGGAAAAGATCCAGACCTTCGATATCGATCCCGCCACCGGCTTCATGCCGCATCACGGCCGCGCCGTCGCCAATGCGCTCGGCCTGAAGGGTGATCTCGCCAAGCAGGCAGCGAATGTCGCGTCGAAGCTGTATGACGCATTCCTCGGCACCGATGCCTCGCAGATCGAGATCAATCCGCTCGCCGTCACCGACGACAACAAGCTGCTGGTGCTCGACGCCAAGGTCGGCTTCGATACCAACGCGCTGTTCCGCCACAAGGATCTGATGGAGCTGCGCGACGAGACGGAGGAAGATCCCTCCGAGCTCGAAGCGTCCAAATATGACCTCGCCTACATCAAGCTCGATGGCGACATCGGCTGCATGGTCAACGGCGCCGGCCTCGCCATGGCGACGATGGACATCATCAAGCTGAACGGCATGTTCCCGGCCAACTTCCTCGATGTCGGCGGCGGCGCCAACAAGGAGAAGGTGACGGCGGCGTTCAAGATCATCCTCGCCGATCCGGCGGTGAAGGGCATTCTGGTCAATATCTTCGGCGGCATCATGAAGTGCGACATCATCGCCGAGGGCATCGTCGCCGCGGCGAAGGAAGTGAACCTCTCGGTGCCGCTGGTCGTTCGACTCGAAGGCACGAATGTCGAGGAAGGCAAGAAGATCCTCTCGACGTCCGGTCTCGCGATCGTCCCCGCCAATGATCTGGGCGATGCCGCCCGCAAGATCGTGGCAGAGGTGAAAGCGGCCGCCTGAACCCTTTTCCCTCCCCGGGAAGCGTTCAGTCACAGGAGTGGATTGCAATGAAGGTGTTGGTCCCGGTCAAGCGTGTGCTTGACTATAACGTAAAGCCCCGGGTGAAGGCCGACGGGACGGGGGTTGACCTCGCCAACGTCAAGATGAGCATGAACCCGTTTGACGAGATTGCGGTCGAAGAGGCGATTCGCCTCAAGGACAAGGGCGTCACGGAGATCGTGGTCGTCTCGATCGGCGAGCAAAAGGCCCAGGAAACGCTGCGTACCGCGCTGGCGATGGGTGCCGACCGCGCGATCCTGGTCGTCTCGGAAGAGAAGGTCGAGCCGCTCGGCGTGGCCAAGCTGCTCGCCAGGATCGTCGAGGAGGAAAAGCCCGACCTCGTCATCCTCGGCAAGCAGGCGATCGACGACGACAACAACCAGACCGGCCAGATGCTCGCCGGCCTGCTCGGCGTCGGCCAGGCGACCTTTGCCTCGAAGGTCGATCTGACCAGCGACTCTGTCACCGTCACGCGCGAAGTCGATGGCGGCTCCGAGACCGAGACGCTGAAACTTCCGGCGGTCATCACGACCGATCTTCGCCTCAACGAGCCGCGCTATGCATCTTTGCCCAACATCATGAAGGCCAAGTCCAAGCCGCTCGCGCAGAAGACCCCCGCCGATTACGGCGTCGACGTCGCCCCGCGCCTCACCACGCTCAAGGTCGTCGAACCCGCGAAGCGGTCGGCCGGCGTCAAGGTTGCCGATGTCGATGAGCTGGTGGCGAAACTCAAGGCGATGGGAGTCGCGAAATGAAGACGCTCGTCTGGGTCGAACATGACGGTGCAGCCGTCAAGGACGCGACGCTCGCCGTGGTCACTGCCGCGTCGAAGCTTGGCGAAGTCCATCTTCTCGTCGCCGGTCACGGCGTTGGCGGCGTCGCTGCCGACGCCGCGAAGATCGCCGGCGTGGGCAAGGTCCATGTCGCCGACGACGCTGCCTATGCGCATGCGCTCGCCGAGAATGTCGCGCCGCTCGTCGTCGCGCTGATGGCCGATCATGATGCGGTGCTGTTCCCCGCCACCTCGAACGGCAAGAACATCGCCCCGCGCGTCGCCGCCCTGCTCGACGTGATGCAGATCAGCGACATCCTGTCGGTCGAGAGCGCTGACACCTTCACCCGCCCGATCTATGCCGGCAACGCCATCGCGACGGTGCAGACCAGCGACAAGAAGCTGGTGATCACCGTGCGCGGCACCGCGTTCGAGAAAGCGGCGACCGAAGGCGGTTCGGGCACGATCGAAGCGGTCGCCTCGACCGGCGACAAGGGTCTCTCGACCTTCGCGGGTGCGGAGATTGCCAAGTCCGAGCGTCCCGAGCTGACCAGCGCGAAGATCATCGTGTCGGGCGGCCGTGCGCTGCAGAACTCGGAGAACTTCCACTCGATCATCGAGCCGCTCGCCGACAAGCTCGGCGCCGGCGTCGGCGCCTCGCGCGCCGCGGTGGACGCGGGCTATGTGCCCAATGACTATCAGGTCGGTCAGACCGGCAAGATCGTCGCCCCCGAAGTCTATATCGCGATCGGCATCTCCGGCGCGATCCAGCATCTCGCGGGCATGAAGGACTCCAAGACGATCATCGCGATCAACAAGGACGAAGACGCCCCGATCTTCCAGGTGGCGGACATCGGCCTGGTCGGCGATCTGTTCAAGATCGTACCGGAGCTGACGGAGAAGCTCGCCTGAAGCGAGGCACGCAGCGCAAGCTGCGTGCCGGTGCGAGTCGCGAAGCCGGCTCGCACGCTGAAGGCCGGCCGGCGCGGTTATGGCCGCGACCGACGAGACGCGGGATTTACTCCCGCGTCGCTGGCCCGATAAGACCCGGTCATGGATAGCGATCGCCTCCATGTCCTCACAGGCGGCCCGGGTTCGGGCAAGACGACGCTGATCGAGGCGCTCGCCGCAGCGGGAGTCGCGACCAGTCCTGAGGTCGGCCGCGCGGTGATCCGCGAACAGCGGATGGCCGGCGGCGATGCCCTGCCCTGGGCCAACCAAAAAGCCTTTGCCGATCTGATGGTCATGCGGGATATTGCCGCTCGCGAAGCCGCGCTGGCGACCGGTGTCATTACCGTGCTCGATCGCGGGGTGCCGGATGTCGCGGGTTTCCTGCGTGTGTCGGGTCTGCCCGTGCCGGCGCATATCGACGAGGCGGCGCGCACCTGCCGCTACAACCCGCGCGTGTTCATCGCGCCCTTCTGGCCGGAAATCTTCACCGGCGATGCCGAGCGCAAACAATCGCCGGAAGTGGCCGAAGCGACCTTCGCGGTGATGGTCAGGACCTATCGGGACTATGGCTACGACCTGGTCGAATTGCCCCGCACGACCGTCGCCGAACGCGTGGCGTTCGTGACAGGGTGGATAGGACGCAGTTAAACGTCACCCCGAACTCGTTCCGGGGTCCATCGGCCCGCAGGCGCAACAGCGGCGGCACCTGCGGAAACATGGATGCCGGAACAGGTCCGGCATGACGGATGGCGGAAGGCCCGCTCCTAAGCTGGTTTGCGGAACTTGTAGATGAACTGATCCGTCTTCCCGCGCACCGCCTTGTCGAACACCGCAAGGCTATGGTCGTCTGCCGGATTGGCGAGCAGCCTGCTCTCGCCGACGAACTCGAACCCGGCCGCTGTCACCTGCTGTTTCACGATCGCCGGGCCGATTCGGTGCAGCGTATCGGTGTCGCGCATGCCCGATCCGGCGGTGGCGGCGTGGTCGATGATCAGCAGGATGCCGCCCGGCTTCAGCGCCGCGAATGCGGCCTTGTTGAACACTGCCGGGTCGAGCGAGCCCATGAATTTGTCGGGATAGTCGTGATAATTCTGCGACGTGAACACCAGGTCGACCGGCTTCGGCGCGCTGATCTCCGTCGCCGGCTTGATCGATCCGCTGACATTGGCGAAGTCGGGCGACGCGGCAAGCTTGCCATAGGCGACCACGTCACCGCGCGCTTCCATCGCATAGGGCTTGGGCCAGATGCCATAGACATGGCCCCCGGGTCCGACCGCCCGGGCGAACAATCGGGTCCAATATCCGCCGCCCGGGATCAGGTCGATCACCACCCCAC
>Ga0247741_1001734_pt1 | contig 12093 bp, 10 predicted proteins | sample UWRJL213509R2_FD_180945 | JGI IMG/M metagenome (GOLD analysis project Ga0247741, IMG submission 180945) | Plant litter microbial communities from Arlington Agricultural Research Station in Wisconsin, United States - UWRJ-L213-509R-2 | ecosystem: Environmental > Terrestrial > Plant litter >...
GAACTCGGCGTGTTTGACCGAGACGCAGAAGCCAAGCGCGCGCATCTTCGTCGCATCACGAACGTACTCGTGAAGCGCACGCAGCACGGCCGTCGCCCGGACGTGATCGGCCGTGTAAAGCTGCTCGAGCGAGGCGATGTCGTAGCGCCCACCGCTGAAATCGACCATCGATAGGTCCGTCGCATCGTGAATGCCGAAGTACTGAAACGGCACGACCAGGCCGCGGTCGAGCGCGTCCCATAGCCGGAGCTCCGCGGCGATGCGGTTATCGAACCATGCGAGCACGGACTTGCCGTCAGTGCGCTCCGGGGTCGCCGTCAGACCAAGAAGGACCTTCGGGCGGAAGTGGCCGAGCAGCTCGCGGTAGGTCTCGGCCTGGGCATGGTGGAACTCGTCAACGATGATCACGTCGAATGCGTCCGGCGCGAGGCTCTTCCGCCGCTTCTCGTGCATCGACTGGATCGACGCGAACACGTGCCGTCCGATCACGGGCCGATCGGATCCGACAAGCAGCTCGCCGAAGTGGCCGTCGCGCACCGCTGCGCGAAACGTGGCGAGGCTCTGTCGCAGGATCTCCTGCCGATGCGCGATGAACAACAGCGACGGATCCGCGCCGCCCTTCCGCATCCGCGCGTAGTCGAGCGCGGCGATTACCGTCTTGCCGGTACCGGTCGCCGCGACGACCAAGTTGTGGTGATGTCCGTGCGCGCGCTCCACCTCGAGCGCATCGAGCGCCGCCTGCTGATGCGGGTACGGCCGCAGCTGAAACGCCCGTGCGAGCGCATCGCGGTTTGGGTCGCGACGCTGCGTCTCCTCGGCGAACCGATCGCGATCATAGGGCTCGAACTCATCGTCGTTCCAGTACTGGTCGAACGTCGTGACGAACTTCGCGAGGATCGACGCATTGTCGACAGCCGACAGCCGCACGTTCCACTCACACCCATCGAGCAGCGCCGCCGACGAGAGGTTCGACGAGCCGACGAGCCCGGTGGTAAAGCCCGACTCGCGATGAAAGAGCCACGCCTTCGCGTGCAGCCGCGTGCGCCGGCTCTCGTAGGAGACCTTGACGTCGGCCCCCATGTCGATCAGCGCCTCGATCGCGGCGGCGTCGCTGGCGCCGAGGTACGTGGTGGTGAGAACGCGCATGCGCCCCGGCCGGCGCGCGAGGAACGCGCGGAGGTCAGGACGCAGGACCGTGACGCCGCTCCACTTCACGAACGAGACGAGGAGGTCGACGCGATCGGCCGACGCGAGCTCGAGCGGGATCTCTTTGCCGATGCGGAGATCACGCGGACCGTTGACGAGGAGATCGCTCTGCCGCAGCGGCAGCTTCGGGCGCGGGATGTCGATGGTGCCGAGGCGAACGTCGGCGAGCTCGCGCAGCGCGAGGAGGAGCCCGGCGGGCTCGTGGATCGCGTCTTCGGCGGAGATCCCGGATTTGGGCGCGAGCGTGCTGAGGAGCTGGAGGACGTCGTTGACGAGCGAGACCTGGAGGCGGAGGCGATCGTCGGGTTCGTCGGAGCCGCGGACATTGCGCAGGGCGAGCAGCGAGGCGTCGTGGAGAAAGCGCGCGAGGAGATGCGGAGCCTCGTCGGTGGTGATCGGGGAGCGAGTGGCGCCCACGGTGGATGCGACAGCGCTGAGCGCCTCGTCGAGCTCGGCGGTGATCGGCGCCTCGTAGAGGCCAGGTACGAGCTTCACCCAACCAGCGTATCTGCTTCCCTGACGACCGGTGAGGACGACTACCCGATCGCTGCCGCAGCGAAACGCTACGTCCCGTGAGGACATCCCGTCCACGACGGATCGACGACGTGGCGCCGCAGTCCAGCGAATTGCGAGGCCGCCGGATGCGACGGACAGTGTGAAGAAGATCAAGGATGCTGGGAACTGATGTGCCCGTCAGGCAGCTGCAGCACTGCTCACTTGCGTGAAAGATAGTAAGTGCGATGCCGACTGCGGGCAATCGGCCCCCGATTGCTCTCATTCCGTCGACTACTGCCAGACCTACGGCCTCTACGGCAACGGATTCTGCGATCTTAGCTGTCCCGCAAGAGACCGTGGCTGCAGCAACAGATTCGCGTGAGCGGCACGCCGATGGCTTTGCTGGCCTCGATGGCGAACATGCCCTTGTCTTGAGCGCGCTCCATCCAGACCAGGATCCGTTCTCGCAGGGACGTCGTGTACTTGCGACCGCGGCCCGGCTTGAGCGCGGCGACTTCAGCGTGGATCTGCTTCGCTTCTTCGTTGATCGTCATCGCGCGACGGCAACATGCGCGCGCGTGATCGTCACGACGGGTCGCGGCGAGTCCTTACCCTTCGTCGGTCGGGACGCTCCGCACCCCGAACACCCTCGACCGCGCGTGGCAGAGCTGCCTCGCGAAGGCGAAGATCACGAAGCGCTTCACCGTTCACGGCCTGCGTTACACGTTCACGGACCTCGTCCGGCTCGCGAACGTCGATGCGGTCGTGCGGCGGGCGCTCACGGGTCACGTCACCGAGGAAATGCAGCGCCATTACTCAACGGTCGGTCTCGATGAAAAACGCGCGGCAATTCGGGGCGTGCTCAAGCTCGTCCCGCCGTCCCCAACCGCCGAACCTACTTCCACCACTGGAGGTGGGTTTCGGGTGGGGTTTCGGAGGTCGTCTTGAAGATCGCGAGCTGAGCGATGAGCGATGGCCGCTGCAAGCTCCCGGCATTCTTCTCGAATCTTCGAGCGGGATACCGGATTCGAACCGGCGACCTTCAGCTTGGGAAGCTGACACTCTACCGCTGAGTTAATCCCGCAGAGCTGCGTAAACCTACCGGTTTCCAGGCCGCGGTCAAGCACTGCCGTCAGTCAGCGAACATTCCAGCGAATGTTTGTCTAGGAACCGACGGCCGGCGCTGCTGCTACGAGCCGCTTCCGAAGCTCTGGAAACGCGTACGTCGCGTTCGCCCCTTGCTCCTTCGCCGTGCGCTCATCGATGAAGGCCGTCCATTCAGCGCGCGTTTGCGGCAGGTGTCTGGCGGTTGCGTCGAAGACGTTGTTGAACACCTGAACGGTCTCAAACGCGGTGGCGATCTGGGCGTTGTTCCTCGCTGCGCGAATTAGCCTCGCCGCTTCGCGCTTCGCCTGCGTCCACCGCCAGACGTACGGCGCCCTCATGGCGTACCTTTGAGCTGGAACCAGCAGTGACAGCAGGGGATCGCGTTGTGCACGCATGCCTACTGCACAACGGTAGCAACGATGTCTGCACACCGCGAGGGCCGAGATCTTCACCCTTCCTACCGTTCCAAGGGACGGTTCCACCTGCCGTAGCGCAAGGCAGAAGCTAGCGGGCGAAGGGGGCCGCGAACTGAAGCTCGCGCCCGTTCCACTTCACGGATGAGAACAGGAGGACGTTGATCCGCCGGCCGACATCGGTCCAGGCGTCACGCAGCAGCCCCCAAGGAATCGTCAGGGTTGGAATGCCACCGGGACCGATCGGAACGCGAAGCTCGAAACCGTACTCACCCACCTGGCCGATCTGGATCGGACCGAGCAGCGCGGCAGGACGTCGAATGTTTCCTGCGATCGCAGTCACACCACCAACGAGCACGACGTCCGAGTTCGCCGCTTCGCGCATCACTCGCTCAAGCTTCGCGCGCATCGCGTTGTCAGGCTCCGACCTGAGAACGCTGTCCTTGGCCTTCGCTACCGCGGTCGCCTCGTGTTCGCGCTCGAATTCATGGTTGAGTGCTTCGATCTCGTTGGCAAACACAGCTGGAAAGAGCTGGACGTCGATGCCGGCCTGACGAAGTAGTTTGACTCCACCTCCACGGATCACGGGGTTCGGGTCGATGACCCCAATGAAGACCCGGGTGATCTTGTTCGCTTTGACCCAATCTACGCAGGGTCGCTTGGGATCGTTACGCGCGGTGCACGGCTCGAGCGTGCAATACAGCGTGGCGTTGGCAGCCGCTCCCTCCGGGCGCAGGTTCCTTTGCAACGTCGTGTACTCGGCGTGCTCACCAAGCTTGTGTTCCCCGCGATGTCCGCGAGCAATTATCGTCCCATCCTTGACCACCACCGCGCCGACGTAGAGCGGCGTCTTGTCCGGTTCGTGTTTGCTCTTCCGCGCCTCCGCAATCGCGGCACGCATGAACTCGTACTCAGGTGGCTCTGGACTTTGATCCAGTTCGCTTCGGCTTGACGTCGAGCCCCAAGCTCCGCCCGGCGGAAGCGGTAGAGGATCGAAGCCACTCGGCCGATAGTCGATGGAGCTACCGTCCTCTTCCAACCAGAGTGGGGCGGTTGGCCAGGGCCGTTTCACCGCATACATTCGCGGCTGCTCGCGCGCTTGGGTTGCAGCGTGGGTCAGGTATTGAGCGAATGATAGGCCCTTCCGCACACCATCGGCGATCATCTCCGCATCACGTGGGACGAGGAGTCGCGTTTCACTAGGTGAGCATGCGCGCCCCGCAAGCAAGCTCACGTTCGCGACTACCTTCGCGAGCGATATCTCGTTCTCGTTGATGCCGTACTTCAGTAGCGTCGAGAGCTCGATCGATGTCGCGTTCTCGTCGCTGTCGTACGACGCAGCGATAGCGCGGAAGACGCCATCCATTAGACGCGGCGCGCCGAAGACCTCGCCGGCCTGCATTAGGCCGGGCAACGTCAGGCTGTACTCATCGTCGTCAAGCCCTCGTCGGCGGACAAACCGCGGCATCAGGCGTTTGATGCGCCTCTCGAACTCCTCGGAGGGCAGCTTGCTCTCCTTGCGAAGGGTCCTACCGCTGATCCACTCGCTCTCGCGCAGGCCGTTCGCAATTCTCGAGACCAGCACGTCACCAGCAAGGCCGACAATTGCGGCGCGCGCTCGCGCCTTCAGCGGTGCCTTGAGGGCCTTGAGAACCTCCTCTGGTCCGTTCGCAATGTTGACGAAGCCGTCGGTCTCCAGCGAATAGATCACCTCGCCAGCTTTGGCCTGCGCCCCTGAGGAGAAGCCGATGCCCCACTCTAGTTCGTGGCACCACGTGAACACAAACGTGACCGGAACCTCGTTGATCAGCGAGGTCCACAGCGCCTCGCCGGGGGCTCGCCACCATCGTGTGGCCCAGGGACGCTCACCAGGTTCATCTAGGGACTTCGACACCATTCGGGAATTCTAGATCGCCGAGTTTCGAGCGCGCCGACACCACAACCCTACTCGCTGTCGACGATGTCACCAGCAACGGAGAGATAATACGTGAACTGCCAGTGGTCTTCCTGCCAGACGAAATAGATCTCGTTGATTGGATCTTCAGCCTTGGACAGGATGCGTGCAGCTGCATCTTTGAGGGCGGGAAGGGCCTCCAGTGCTCGGTCAAGTTCGTCGCGTGATCCAGTCGTAATCGATCCAAGAAGCATCTTGATCCGCGGATCGACGTCGCGGGCTTCGCACTCCAGCTTCAGCCTTTTCTCTTTGCTCTTCGTAAACTCGAAGAGCTTGTCCAGGGCTTTGGAGGTCGCGTGGTTTGTCGCAGCATCGAAGACCTTCCATCCACCGCCGACGAGCACAGCGATCAGGAACGAGCCCGCTCCCAAACGTTCACTGAACGCCACCCTCAAGCCATCCTGCGCAAGCGCCGATGGATCGAAGCCTTCTCGCTCGAAGTCGCGATCCAGATCGAGGCGCACATCTGCGCCCAAATCGTCATCCTCGTCCGTCCACTTCTCAGTCATCGCGTGGTCCTTCGCGGAAAGAGATGCTCATGCCCGGCTTCTGCACGAGTGCAGCCCTCCCGCGCTCGGATAGCGCGCCGATCCTTGCGTGAAGCTCGAAGACCTCGGGATCCGCGTTCTCTCTTCGAGAAATGTGCGTGCCCAAGACGATTGCTGTCGGAGGAAGCGTGCGGTCATGATCGAGGCCAACATAGGGCCTGGTCCATTGCGCGTTCATCTGGAACCTGAGGTGTTCGAGTTCGAGATTGAAGTTTTTCCGGTTGTGTTCGGTGGTCGAGATCACTCCAGCAAAGACCGCGGTCAGTGGATGCACGCGTGGCCGAGCTACTTGCACCGACCGATCGCGACGGAATGCGTATTTCGGTCGTGGCACGCCGATCCAGCTCATCACGGCGTTGATCGCGTCCAAAGGCGCAGCGTTGCGCAGTACCCTCGTGACCTCCTCCAAGCCAGGAAAGATCTCGCGCACCAAGCCACCAATCTCTCGTGTGAGGCGAGGAAAGAATCCCGCCTCGATGAGAAGGGCCGACAATCGATACCCCAGGACTCCTCGGAGCACGGAACGACCAGCAAGCACCGCGCTGCTGAGACGCTGAAGAGGCTCTGGGATCAGCGGCATGAACTCGCCTGGTTGTTGATCGCGCATGTAACTGTCGCGGCCACGGACGAGAGCGCAGGCCTCAAGAGCGCCCTCATATGGCTGCGCTAGATTTGCCATGAGCGGTAGACCAAGCGCGTGCGCTTCGAGCAAGTAGAGAAGCGCAAGGCACTTGTGCTTGCTTGCATCCGTGAGCGGAGCAGCGACCTCCAGAACCGCGAGGTTTGTGTTCGTCCACAGGTACTGCGCTTCACCGGGCGCAATGCGTTCGCTATCTACAAGGTAGACCGGGTGCCCGCTTGCTCTGCGGATCGCGAGGATCGGCGACGCTCCATTGAGCTCCAAGGCTCGCGCAAGGGCCGTCAATTCATCGAGCGGAACGCCACTATCCTCGGTCAACATCGATCCCCTCATGGCTGGCAGGTTGCTGGTCTGCCTTCTCTGCCAGCAAGGTTGCGACCAGATTCAAGTGCCTGCTGGTGATCGGCTCAACTGCGCGTTCATATGCAACGTGCGTCCGCCATTCTACCAACCAAGTGCAGATGTCGTGATCACCGGTGAAAATGTCGACGTACGGGGCAAAGTGAACGTGCTGTCGATCCGCCAGATCTCCGGTTTGTGCGGCGCGGTCCGATTGCCGACGCCTGCGCTGATCCACAAGTACACCAAGGTGACGGCCGAGATTCCGAACAGCCACCGAGGCCACCTCTCGCGCCGTGAGTGCTTCGGTCAGAATCTCCAGGCTCCAGAGTCCAGCGGCCTCCATTTGAACTCGCATGGCCCAAGCGTGGTCCATACCCTGAATCATCTGGGCGGCCTGTTCCGGTGCGATACGGCGTCGCTGCTTGTGAAGCATGATGCGCGCGATCTCGATCGCTTCTTCCTTCGTCGCGGCCCTTCCGAGCGACTCAAGCAGCAGGCGCTTCCCGAAGTTTCGGGCCCACTCGGGGCTGCTCGGTCTTTCCGTTGATTGCTCGAGGTTCACCGCCTCGTTGGTGAACTTGTTGATGCTCTCGACGTCATCCGCATACTGTTCCGTCAGTTCGCGAATAGAGGCAATCGACCACAAGACGATGCCTTCATCTTCGACTCTTGCAAGGGCGCGGCGTGGGAATCGGTCGATCGCATCGAGGATGCGGGCTCGTGCGTCGTCTGGAGCATTGCGGGCGTCGGCCACATGCCACATCGAAACGACGAGTAGCACGCCGAGCCGTTCGCATTGGCGCAGAAGCTCTTCGACAACGACCTCTTGCTTCCGATCGCCGATCGTCACCAGGTCAGCGGTATCGAGATAGAGCCGAAGCCCGTCCATCCTGTTCACAGTAGCCCCTGGCACTGACATGAACGGTTGAGGTCCAGGTCGGGCGCCCTCCGAACGTCGGAGAGTTGCTTCGACACGCACGTGCGGGTGGTAACTTCCGTCGAGTCCATGCACGGCAAGCTGGTAACCTGGGCGTTTGCAATCCACGGCACGCTGCATCAGCACATGGAGAAGGAGTGGCCTACCGAAGTCGGCAATTGGCCCTTACGATCGTTTGCGGCCGAAGGCTACTCCTTACGGGGGACACACCTCATCGTGGTGCTTCGAGCAACGCAGACCCAGATGCCTACCATGGGGCCGTGCGCGACGTCCCCGCTGACTGGAATCTGGACGCTCAGTCGTTCACGGCTGCGAACATCGACAATGCTCTTGTCGCCGTGAGGCGATGGGCGAGTGTGCGTGATCAGGATGCCGTCGTGATTGTTCCAGCGAGGGGCGAGGGAAGGCTGGCGGACGTCGATTTCGCGACGTGGAGCGACGATGAGAAGCAACTTTGGACGCACCAGATCGACGATGTCCTCCGAAGACACGCGGCGCAGATCGTACGCAATCACGCGGCACATCAGAAGCGACTTGAGGCGCTCCTAAGTGCACAACGTCGCGAGGAGCGTTCCGTGAAACTGAAAGCTCTCGCTGACGAGTTCGGTGCTCTTGCGGGGTCGCTGCGCATAGCGCGACAGCGGGGAGGAAAGCGGCCTCTAGGGTCAACACGGTTGACGCCACAGCAGCGAGGGAAGCGGTTTGAGGCTTGGCTCGGCAACCTGTTCGAGGTCTACGCTCTGGACCGAACGCTTGACGTCGTCAACCCAGGCGAACAGATCGACTTCACGTTCTGGATGGGTGCACTGTTCGTTGTGGGTGAGGCCAGGTGGCGCAAAGAAGAGGTTGATCCCAAGCAAGTCCGAGACTTCTTCGAGAAACTTCGCGAGCGCCCAGCATTCACGGTGGGGCTTCTCATTTCGATCTCAGGCTTCACGGAGGCTTCACTCGACGTGCTTCGCAAGCGCTCGGGAGAGCGTGTGGTCCTGACGCTTCAGGGCGAACGGTTGAACGATATCCTCGCTGGTACGCCGGAATTCCCCGATTGGTTGATCAGGACGCTTCGTGAGCGCCTTGAGCATCCGAATCGGTAGCGACGTTGGGCGAACCTCCATCGGGTTGGCATCCATCCCGTCGTCCTCATCCGCATTGGGCGTGAATCAACGATAGGCGGCCCCAGCCTGCCCCTGCCGGTTACGCCACGGCTAGGAGGTGCCGCTAGCGTTCTGCCCGCCGATTCCTTAGCGCATCGTCGCGAACAATTGCGAGATCACACTAAACTCGCCTTGCATGGCGAATAGGCTCTCCGTACCCCAAGCGACGCTTGCGCGCGTGCGGGCGGTTGTAGATGCGGTAGCAGCAGGTGCGGGCGCCCTCGAACTCATCGAACGCACGACTGGAATTTCGTCCCGTCACGTTTCGTACGCCTTGGACGCTGCGAGGTCGCTTGACCTAGTAGAAGGAGAGGGCCGCAAGGCTGTAATTGAGCTCACGCACCTCGGAAAGCAGCTGGCCGAGGCCGAGCCTGGATCCGACGAGGAGATCGACGCATGGAGAACGGCGATCGACTCGAGCGCCGTGCTCGCCGAGATCGCCCCCGGACTACTGGGGGAGCAACCGCCGACTGTCAGCGAGATTGCGAAACGGATCGTCTCCGCTACGGAGCTAGGGGAGCAGACCGCGAACCATCGTGCAGCGATGATCCTAAAGTGGCGCAAACAACTGGCCGCTCCACTGAAGGCGCGCCCAATCCGCCGTCCCCGTCGCGGCGGTGGGATGTGGCGCCGCATTGAGATTCGCAACTATCGAAGCATCGAGCACGCGACGATCGACCTGGCCCCATTCACTCTTGTCGTCGGGCCCAATGGCAGCGGCAAGTCGAACTTTGCTGACGCGATCGTATTTGCTCGCGACATTTCCAACGACGCCTCGGCAGCAGTTGAAAATCGCGGAGGCATCGTTGGAGTGCGTCGATGGCGGCCGACGAAACCAACAGACGTTTCCATCGATCTGCGCGCTGCAGGGAGTCGCGCCGCTTTGGACAAGGACTACGTTCGCCATTCATTCAAGATCCACTCAGGTCCGCAGGGCCAGTTCAATTTCTCCGACGAGCGCATCGAACTGGTGTCGCAGGGGGAGAATCGGGCGTGGCTAAAACGCGCGGGAAACACTCTGACGAGAAGCGGTGGAGGTCGTCTTCCAGCGGTTCAAGAATCGGCGAGCGCGATGGTACTTGCGGGACAATTGAAAGAGTTCGAGCAAACGTCCGCAATTCGCAACGTTCGCCGGTACCGGTTAAGCCCAGACGAGATGCGGCAACCGCAACTCTCGTCGGACAAGGTTCGGCTCGAAGAAAACGGAGCCAATATCGCGATCGCAGTTCGCGACGTACGGAAAGCGGGGCGGTTCGCGGACCTAATCCGAGCGATGGGAAAGATCGTCCCAGGACTCAAGGATGTAAACGTTCAACAGGTAGGACGCTTCTTAACGCTGAAGTTTCAGCAGGAACAAGAGGAGGGGCTGGTCGCGGACTTCAACGCCACGGAGATGTCCGAAGGTGCCCTGCGCGCGCTTGGAATCATCGTTGCGACGCTGCAGATGGTTCCTGACGAACTTCTGATCATCGAAGAGCCGGAAGTCTCAATTCATGTCGGTGCCGCTGCACTTCTCTTTGATGTGCTGAAGGAAGCCTCGGAAGCAGGCGCCGTCCTTCTCACCACGCACAGCGCCGACCTTCTTGACGCCGCCCGTGATGAGGAAATCCTTGTCTGCGAGTATCGAAACGGAATCACTTCGATCGGTCCGCTGGCTTCACAGCAACGGAGCGTCGTGCGCGAGGGCTTGTTCTCGGTCGCCGAGTTGATGCGATCGGAGCCGTTGCGAATCGAGACACCGCGCTCAACGCGCTCGAAGTGAACGGGGTCGGGCGTGCCGAAACGGTTGGTGTGTGTTGTCGAAGGCAAAGGGGATGTCGAAGCGCTCCCGAACCTCTGCTCGCGCATTCGCGACTACCTTTCCGCGTGGGACTGGTTCGTGGATCCGCAGCCCGTCCGGCAGCCGAGGGGTTCATTGGTTGACGAACGAATCGCTGCGCCACGCCGACCCTGCCGCGCGGAGGGAGCCGAACGCGCGGTTCGCCTCGCGCTGAATCGCCCCGCCGATGGGATCCTGCTTACGTGCGACTCGGACGACGATTGCCCGGCGACTTGGGGACCAAGTGCCAGGGACGTCGTAGTTCAATTGGGGAACGGCGATGCAGTCATGATCGTTCGCGAGTACGAGGGGTGGCTCTTGCACACGTTCGACGAGCAACAACTCGCGGCGATCGGCGTTCCCGCACCGGACAAAGTTCGCGGCGCGAAGGAGAAGCTCAAGCAGCTCGTCCCTGGCTACAAACCAACCACCCACCAGCTCGAGATCACGAGACAGATCGATATCGAGCGGTTGCGCCAGAATTCAGACAGCTTCGACAAGCTCGTGCGCGCGTTGGCCGGGATCTTCGGAACTTCCGCGCCCGCTCGATAGCACGCCGCAGCATCAAGAGCGGATGCTCACTTGTCCTTGTGGCATTCGATCAAGAACACGATGTTTGTTGCAGCCAAGTGCAGTGCATACGCGGCCAGATGCTCCGGCAAGTTCCGGGGCTTCGCTCCCGCGCCGTGGCCGGAGTTCTTGTTCCGAACCGTCGCCAGGCCGAGCAAACACTTTTCCAACGCCCGAAGGTGTTCATCGCCAAAAGCTGGCACCAGGCCGTTGTCGATCAGGACCTTGATCAGCGCGCCGGCCGCCGCCTTGGCGCCGTCGTACTTCCATTTGCGGGCATCGCAGATTGCCTTCATCGTGCTCTCGAACGCCTTGCACGCTTCCGTAACCGCCTCCTCAAGACGGCCATGACGCAGATGCTCGTGCGCACCGAGGAACTCTTTGTTCGGCCCTTCGAATCCCTTCGTGGAGAGCAGCATCAGTGCCGGCTTGACGACTTCGCTGTGAAGCAACTGCGAGTCGACGCGCAGGATCTGTCCACCTTCGTACTGATAGCCGCACCCGTTCTCGCGGAAACGGTGATTTAGATCGGAGATCGCGTCGTCGGCCGACATCTGCACCATGCTGCGGTGGAAATGGTTGTCGCGAAGCTGATCGATGACGCGCATCCCGAGTTCGACCATGTCCAACGCGTGGTCGGTCTCGGCTCCCAGCACGTAGTTCAGGCAGTCGGTGAACCAATCCCGCTGGCGGTTGCGAACGGGTCCCCGCGTCTCCGGGATATCGAGAAGGCCGTGTTCATGAGCGATGCTCTTGGCGATCCACGCCCAACCACGACCGTTGTCGAAATGCGGGCCGAGAGCCTCTTCGAGGATGTGAACGACCTGTGCGCGCAGCTTTGGAGGAAGCGCGTCGTACGTGTACACGTCCGGCAGCTTCTTGTTGCGCTTGGAGAAGACATCCATGAT
>Ga0247741_1001735_pt1 | contig 12090 bp, 12 predicted proteins | sample UWRJL213509R2_FD_180945 | JGI IMG/M metagenome (GOLD analysis project Ga0247741, IMG submission 180945) | Plant litter microbial communities from Arlington Agricultural Research Station in Wisconsin, United States - UWRJ-L213-509R-2 | ecosystem: Environmental > Terrestrial > Plant litter >...
GCCTGCAGATCATCGGCAAGCCGCTCGATGAGCAAGGCGTGCTGAACGCGGGGCTGGCGCTGGAAGAACGCGCAGGCTTCGTCGCGCGGCCGGAGGCGTGGTGGTAGGATATTTCGTCGGGAGGCTTGTGTTCGAGTTTCTCGGCGAAGGACTTATCCACGCATCGGGACGCCTTAAATTTGGGTCAAAGGATAGGGCCAAGTCTTCCGCGACGAAGCGGAAGCCAAGGCCGAAACGGCACAGGCAGGGCCGAAAGAAATGACTGATTCGACATACCGCATCCGTGGCGCCACCGGCGATTGGGAGGTCGTGATCGGCCTCGAAGTCCATGCCCAGGTAACGTCCAACGCCAAGCTCTTCTCGGGTGCGGCGACGGCGTTCGGTGCCGAGCCCAACACCCAGGTCTCGCTGGTCGATGCCGCGATGCCGGGCATGCTGCCCGTGCCGAACCGCGAGTGCATCCGCCAGGCCGTGCGCACCGGCATGGCGATCGACGCGCAGATCAACAAATGGTCGCGCTTCGACCGCAAGAACTATTTCTACGCCGATCTGCCGCAGGGTTATCAGATCAGCCAGCTCTACCACCCGCTGGTGGGTGAGGGCGCGATCGACATCAGCCTGGACGACAAGAACCCCGATGATGCGACCAAGCGCATCGGCGTGGAGCGCATCCATGTCGAGCAGGATGCCGGCAAGCTGATGCACGATCAGCATCCGACCCAGAGCTATGTCGACCTCAACCGGTCGGGCGTGGCGCTGATGGAGATCGTCAGCCGCCCCGACATGACCTCGCCGGCCGAGGCAGGCGCCTATCTGCGCAAGCTCCGCTCGATCCTGCGCTATGTCGGCTCGTGCGACGGCAATATGGAAGAAGGCTCGATGCGCGCCGACGTGAACGTCAGCGTGCGCAAGCCCGGCGATCCGCTCGGCACCCGTACCGAGACCAAGAACGTGAACTCGGTTCGCTTCGTCATGGCGGTGGTCGAACAGGAAGCTCTCCGCCAGGTCAGTGCTCTGGAGGCGGGCGAACGCATCGTCCAGGAAACGCGGCTCTACGATCCGGATAGGAACGAGACCCGGTCGATGCGCTCCAAGGAAGATGCGCACGACTATCGCTACTTCCCGGATCCTGACCTGTTGCCGCTCGAGCTCGACGATGCCTTCCTCGAGGAATGCCGCGCAAGCCTGCCCGAGCTGCCCGACGCCAAGCGCCGCCGCTACGAAGCGCTCGGCATCACGCCCTATGCCGCCGCCGTGCTGACGGCCGAGGTCGAGGCGGCGCGCTGGTTCGACGCGTTGCTGGAGACGGGCGCGAAGCCGGTCGCGGCGGCGAACTGGGTCACGTCGGAGCTGTTCGGCGCGCTCAACCGCATCGGCAAGGACATCGAGGAGTCGCCGGTCAGTCCCGCCCAGGCCGGCGAGCTGCTCGGGCTCGTCGCCGACGGCACTTTGTCCGGCACGCTCGCCAAGCAGGTGTTCGAGATTATGCTGGAGACCGGCCAGGGCGCCGGTGCGATCGTCGAGGAGCGCGGGCTCAAGCAGACCAGCGACACCGGCGCGATCGAAAAGGTCATCGCCGAGGTGATGGCCGCGAACGAGGACAAGGTCGCCGAATATCGCTCGGGCAAGGATAAGTTGTTCGGCTTCTTCGTCGGCCAGACGATGAAGGCGATGGGCGGCAAGGCCAATCCTGGCGTCGTCAATGATCTACTGAAGAAAGCGCTGGGCTAAAAGCGTTCAGCGCTGCCGAAGCAACATCTGTTTCCAACCTATCGATGCACTTGGCGTCTTGATTTTCTGCGCGTAAATCTCCGATCATAAACAGGAATCGGGGGATGCATGATGAACAGGATCTTGCTCGCGGCGATGGCGATGGCGATGGCGATCGTGACCGCGACAGCCGCGTCGGCCGAAACGCTCAATAACACCGCTATCATCACCTTGACCCAGGCAGGGCTGGGCGACGAAGCCATTGTCGCAAAGATCAAGGCGTCCGAACCGGCTTACGATCTTTCGACCGACCAAATCATCGCGCTCAAGAAGCAGGGCGTGTCGGGCCCGGTGATCGCGGCGATGCTTGGGGCATCCAATCGCGCACCCGCAACGGTGGCGTCCTCCATGGATTCGCCCGATCCCGCGATTCCGCATCCGCCCGGAGTCTATCTGCTGACGGACGGCCCGGCGCCGACCATGAAGCGAATCGATGCGACGGTTTCCAATCAAGCCAAGACGGGCGGAATCTTCGGATATGCCCTCACCGGTGGCATCGCTTCGATCAGCATCAAGGCGGCGATCCCGGGCGAAAGCGCCCGTACCAGCACCGCCAACGGGCAACCGAAATTCTATTTCTTCTTCGACGAATCCAATCCCGACAGCGCACGCCAGGCCATAACCTGGTCATCGGGCACGAATGCCAGCGTGACCTCGCCCAATGAATTCACCCTGGTCCGGCTTGGTCAAAAAAAGGGGCGGCGTGAGGCGCGGGTCGGCAGCATGAACATTGGTGGCGCCAAGACTGGCGTGATGGACAAGGATCAGATCCCGTTCGACTATGATATGGTCCGACCGGGCGTCTTCAAGGCAACCCCGCGGGCACCGATCGGGCCAGGCGAATATGGCTTCCTGTACGCTATTACCGGCGGGGGCGGCGGTGGATTCGCGGGCGGCGCGATGACCGCGCGCATCTTCGATTTCTCCGTTCGCTGATTGAGGGTCAGGACCGAGCCGATCGTGATTGGCTCGGTCCTCGCTCCCGGCGTCAGGCATCACGCCTACTGCACGTCCTCTTGATTCTTCGTCACCCCGCCGGTGCCACCGACCCCGTCGGGGATTCCGGTCGAGGTGAAGCTGTCCGGCTCGGCTCCACCTTCGCCGCGCTCGACCGCGTCTTTGCGGGCCTCCACGACCTGTTCGATGTCGCTGCGTTCGTCGTTGTCATCGTCGGGAAGGCTGTCCGGATGCGGATCCTGGTTACGGTCGGTCATCATGCTGTCCTTCGATGGGGTTCAGTCAATCGGTTGGAAAGGCTCGCCGCCCGGTTCGCTGCCGGGGGAGGGGATGTCGACATCCGGTGCGTTGGGGCCGACTTCGGGCGGCGGCGCATCCGGCTGGCCGGGCTGGCTGGGCATCGGCGGCAGTTCGGTGGGGGGTGTCGTGGCCATGGGCATTCTCCTTGCACCATCAACGCGCGCCGCTCCTACGGGTTGCCTGTCGAAGGATCTATCCATATGGGCGACTTGCTACCGGCCAATAGGCTGGTATAGACGCCGCCGACCGACGGTGTCCCATGCGGGCGTGGCGGAACTGGTAGACGCGCCTGGTTTAGGTCCAGGTATCGCAAGATGTGGGGGTTCGAGTCCCTTCGCCCGCACCAGTCTCGTCGCGCTGGGCGAGGGGTGCCGCAACCCAGATTCCCTGAAAAGGCCCAGAGCTAAAAAAGGCAATTGTTGAAATGCAGACTGTCGAGACGTTGAACGAGGGCCTGAAGCGCGCCTACACGCTGAAGATCACGGCGAAGGACATCGATTCGAAGGTCGATGCCGAACTGAAGCGCGTTGCGCCCCAGGTACGCATGCCCGGCTTCCGCCCCGGCAAGGTGCCCGCCAACCTGGTCCGCAAGATGCACGGCCCCGCGCTGATGCAGGACGCGCTGAACACCTCGATCCAGGAAGGCGTCCAGACGCTCCTCGCCGAGCAGAAGCTGCGCCCCGCGATCCAGCCTTCGGTGAGCCTTGATGAGGGCTATGAGCTTGGCCAGGATGCCGAGGTCAAGGTCGAACTCGAAGTGCTCCCCGACGTGCCGACCCCGTCGATCGACCATCTGAAGCTCGAGCGCCTGACCGTGCCGGCTGACGAAGCCGCTCTCCAGGCGCAGCTCCAGAAGTTCGCCGACCAGCAGAAGCGCTGGGACGATGCCAAGCCGACCTACAAGGCGAAGATGGGCGACCTCGTCGTCATGGACTTCACCGGCAAGGTCGATGGCATCGCGTTCGATGGCGGTACCGGCACCGACATGTCGGTCGAGCTGGGTTCGGGCCGTCTTATCCCCGGTTTCGAGGATCAGGTCGTCGGCGTGAAGACCGGCGAAGAGCGCCAGATCAACGTGACCTTCCCGGCGGATTATCAGGCGAAGGACCTGGCCGACAAGGCAGCGACCTTCGACCTCAAGATCACTGCGGTGAAGACCGCCGGCGAGACGAAGATCGACGACGAGCTCGCCACCTCGCTCGGCCTCAAGGACCTCGATCAGCTCAAGGAGCTGCTCAAGGGCCAGATCGAGCAGGAGCTGAACGGCCTCACCCGCACGCACATGAAGCGCAAGTTGCTCGATCAGCTCGCCGAAGGCCATGACTTCCCGGTTCCGCCGTCGATGGTCGAAGCCGAGTTCGCCCAGATCTGGCAGCAGCTCGAGCATGAAGCCACGCATGAGGCCGATCCGGAAGCTGCCCTCGCCGAGATGGAATCCGAGCGCGCCGATTATCAGGCGATCGCCGAGCGCCGCGTCCGCCTCGGTCTGCTCCTGTCGGAAATCGGCCAGGCGAACGGCGTCGAGGTCAGCCAGCAGGAAATGAACCGCCTGATCGCGCAGGCCGCGTCGCAATACGGCCCGGAGGATCGCACCCGGTTCATCGAATATGTCCGTCAGGAGCCGATGGCGGCAGCTCAGCTGCGCGCGCCGCTCTATGAGGACAAGGTGGTCGACTGGCTGTTCGAAAAGGCCGACATCAGCGACCGCGAAGTGACGCGCGAGGAGCTGGAAGAAGCGATCGAGTCCGAGGACGGGTTCGCCAGCGGCACGCATCATCACGATCATGACCATGATCATGATCATGACCACAAGCCGAAGAAGAAGGCTGCCGCCAAGAAGGCCGCTCCCGCGAAGGAAGCAGCCGACGAAGCCCCGGCGGAGGAAGCCAAGCCTGCGAAGAAGGCCGCTGCCAAGAAGGCCGAGCCTGCTCCCGAAGCGGCTGATGCAGTTGAAGAGCCGGTGAAGAAGCCGGCCGCCAAGAAGGCGAAGCCGGCGGCGGAAGAGGCTTCGGCCGAGGAAGCGGCGCCCGCCAAGAAGCCTGGGGCTAAGAAGGCCGCGGCGAAGAAGAGCGACGCCTGACCTTTCTTTCCCTCTCCCCTTGTGGGAGAGGGTTGCTCAGACTTGGGCCGCGTTCTTCGCGCGGTCCTGGTCGGAGCTGGGTGAGGGGTACGCGCTCGCTGGCGAGCGCGCGAAGCTGCGCTTCGATTCCCCTCGTCCAACTGCGACTAGGCGCTGAAGCGCCAAGTCTCCGTATCCTTCTCCCACAAGGGGAGAAGGGTTTTAGGGGGCGACCTTGACGAGTCCACGCATCGCAGTCCTGCTGCCCTGCTATAATGAAGAAGCGGCCATCGCGCAGACCGTGGCCGGCTTCCGCGCGGTACTGCCGGACGCGACCATCTACGTTTACGACAACAACAGCCGCGACCGCACGATCGAGGTCGCACGCGCCGCGGGCGCGATCGTCCGGACCGAGCGGATCCAGGGCAAGGGCAATGTCGTCCGTCGGATGTTCGCGGATATCGATGCCGACATCTATGTCATGGCCGATGGCGACGCGACCTATGACGCTAGCTCGGCGCCGGCGCTCGTCGCGCGCGTGCTCGACGAGCAGCTCGACATGGTCGTCGGCGCCCGTGTCACCCAGGCCGATGCGGCGTACCGGCGCGGGCACAAGATGGGCAATGCGCTGTTGACCGGCATGCTCGCGCGGCTGTTCGGGCGCAGCTTCACCGATATCCTGTCGGGCTACCGGGTGTTTTCGCGCCGGTTCGTGAAAAGCTTTCCGGTGCTGTCCTCGGGTTTCGAGATCGAGACCGAGATCAGCGTGCACGCGCTCGAGCTGAAAATGCCCGTGGCCGAAATCGAGACACCCTATTTCGCGCGGCCCGAAGGCTCCGAATCGAAGCTCAGCACCTATGGCGACGGCTTCCGCATCCTGAGCACCATCATCCAGCTCTACCGGCTCGAGCGGCCGGTGCTGTTCTTCGGCAGCATCGGCGCGCTGCTCGCGGGGCTGGCGGTGATCCTCGCCATCCCGCTGATCATCACCTATATGCACACCCATCTCGTGCCGCGTTTCCCCACCGCGATTCTGGTGACCGGGCTGGTGATCCTCGCCTCGCTCAACCTGTTCGCAGGGATTATCCTCGATACCGTGGTACGCGGCCGTCGCGAGGTGCGGCGTCTCGCCTATCTGTCGCATCGCGCGCCGGGTGGTGACGATCGGCGGAGCTAGCGGCGAACTGGTGGGCGGGACGGGGGTTGAACTCGTTTCCGCCAGCGCCGATGTAAGGCATCTACTGGGGCATAAGGATTCAAAGGCACATCATGCATAACCCATTCGAGACCGGCGACTTCACACGGCCGCTCATCCAAAATGGCTTTACTCAGTCGCCGCAGGGCGGTCTCGTCCCGATCGTTATCGAGCAGTCCAATCGTGGCGAGCGCAGCTTCGACATCTATTCGCGGCTGCTGCGCGAGCGGATCATTTTCGTGACCGGCGGCGTCGAGGACCATATGGCCTCGGTGATCAGCGCCCAGTTGCTCTTCCTGGAGTCCGAGAACCCCAAGAAGGACATCTTCATGTACATCAACTCGCCGGGCGGCGTCGTCACGGCGGGCATGGCGATCCATGATACCATGCAATATATCCGGCCGCGCGTCGGCACGGTCTGCATGGGCCAGGCCGCCTCGATGGGCAGCTTCCTGCTGGCCGCCGGGGAGCCGGGCATGCGCGTCGCGCTCACCAACGCGCGCATCATGATCCACCAGCCTTCGGGCGGCGCGCAGGGCATGGCGAGCGACATCGAGATCCAGGCACGCGAGATCCTGCGTATCCGGCACCGGATGAATGAGCTCTATGCTCACTATACCGGAAAGCCGATCGGCGAGATCGAAGTCGCGATGGATCGCGACAAGTTCCTGTCGGCAGACGAGGCCAAGGAATTCGGCCTGATCGACGAGGTATTCGACAAGCGCCCGGCGATTGCGGACGATTCCGGGTCGACGCCGATCCTCCCGGCATCGTAACCGGATTTTGGTGCCTTGGTCGTAAAGCGATTTGGTGATTGTAGTGTTGCAGGTGGCCGGTCTAACATGGCCACCCGCACGAACGCGCATTGTATGGCGCGAAGGATGGATTGAATGACGAAGCTCAGCGGCGGCGACTCGAAAAGCACGCTCTATTGCTCGTTCTGCGGCAAGTCGCAGCACGAGGTGCGCAAGCTCATCGCTGGGCCGACCGTGTTCATCTGCGATGAATGCGTCGAGCTCTGCAACGATATCATCCGCGAGGAGACCAAGTCCGCGCTCGTCTCGAAAAAGGACGGGGGCGTGCCCACGCCGCAGGAGATCTGCGACGTGCTCGACGACTATGTTATCGGGCAGAAGCGCGCCAAGCGGGTCCTCTCGGTCGCCGTGCACAACCACTACAAGCGCCTCAACCACGGCCAGAAGGGCGCGGATGTCGAGCTTGCCAAGTCGAACATCCTGCTCGTTGGGCCGACTGGCTGCGGCAAGACGTTGCTCGCTCAGACGCTCGCGCGCATCCTCGACGTGCCCTTCACCATGGCCGATGCGACCACGCTGACCGAAGCCGGCTATGTCGGCGAGGATGTCGAGAACATCATCCTGAAGCTGCTCCAGGCGTCCGACTATAATGTCGAGCGGGCGCAGCGCGGCATCGTGTACATCGACGAGATCGACAAGATCAGCCGCAAGGCCGAGAACCCCTCGATCACGCGCGACGTGTCGGGTGAGGGCGTGCAGCAGGCGCTGCTCAAGCTGATGGAGGGCACCACTGCCTCCGTCCCGCCCCAGGGCGGCCGCAAGCATCCGCAGCAGGAATTTCTGCAGGTCGACACGACGAACATCCTGTTCATCTGCGGCGGCGCGTTCAGCGGCCTCGAAAAGATCATCGGCGATCGCCTCCAGGGCAAGTCGATCGGGTTCGGCGCCTATGTCGCTTCGCCTGAGGAACGCCGCACCGGCGAGACGCTCAAGTCGGTCGAGCCCGAGGATCTGCTGAAGTTCGGCCTGATCCCCGAATTCGTCGGCCGTCTGCCGGTAATCGCCACGCTTGAGGATCTCGACGTGCCGGCGCTGGTGACGATCCTGACCGAGCCGAAGAACGCCTTGGTCAAACAGTATCAGAAGCTGTTCGACATGGAGGAAGTGAAGCTCGGCTTCACCGACGACGCGCTGGTTCAGGTCGCCAAGAAGGCGATCGACCGCAAGACCGGCGCCCGCGGCCTTCGCTCGATCCTCGAAGGTATCCTGCTCGACACGATGTTCGATCTGCCGGGCATGGATTCGGTCGATGAGGTGATGATCGACAAGGACGTGATCGACGGCCGCAAGGAACCGATCCGCGTCTACGCCAAGAAGGAAAAGACCGGCACCGGCGCCGCGTGATTCTTCCTTCCCTCTCCCCTTGGGGGAGAGGAGCATTGGGTGAACAGCGCCCCGCGCTGTTCAGGTCATGCCGGGGGCATGACCGACCCGATGCTGGGCCCAGGCGAAGCTTCGGAAGGGTGAGGGGGGACACTCTTTGACGTTCGGGACCTCACCCCCCGCCATCCGCGTCGCCGATCCCACCGATCGCGCCGCCATCGCGGCCATGCTCGCCCGCGCCTTCGCTGAAGACCCCGCCACCAGCTTCATTTTCCCCGACCCCGCGGAGCGCGCCAGACGCCTCCCGCGCATGTTCGCCCTGCTGTTCGACGAGGACGCGCACGGCATGCGGCTGATGACGGAGAGCGGCGAGGCCGCGACCTTATGGCGCGCGCCTAGCCGTAACAGGACGAGTTGGCTCGACCTTCTGCTCCACGCCCTGCCGCTGGTGACCTTGTTCGGCACCGCGCTCGGCCGGGCGCTGGCGGTGTCCAACGCGATCGATGCGCATTTCCCGTCGGGCGAGTACTGGTATCTCCATATCGCCGGGTGCGATCCGGCCTCGCAAGGGCGGGGCCTAGGCGGCGCGACGATCCGATCGGGACTGGAACGCGTCGCAGGCAACGGCTTGCCGGCCTATCTCGAGACACCCAGCGAGAAATATATCGGCTTCTATCGCGGGCTCGGTTTTCAGGTGACCGGCGAATGGGCCGTGCCAAAAGGTGGCCCGCGTTTCTGGTCGATGATGCGGCCGGCCGACTGAGATGCGAGCATGGACCATCCTCGGGTTAGCCCTACTGCCAGTCTCAGCGGTGCTTTGCGTATCACCGGGTTTTGCCCAGCAGGAAAGGAAGTCGGACGAGATGACCGAAGCACGCTTCTGGCAGATCGTCGGCGAATCAGTGGGCAATGGTGCCGATCAGCTGAGCCAGGCAGCCGCTCTGCGCGCCGCACTGGATCGCCTGACGCCGCAGGAGATCGAGGCTTTCGCGGGTGTGTTCGATGAACTGATGCGCCGATCCTATCGCTGGGATCTGTGGGGTGCCGGCTTCGTCCTGGAAGGCGGCATGTCCGATGACGGGTTCGAGTATTTCCGTCGCTGGCTGATATCGCGGGGCGAGGCAGCCTTTGATAAGGTGAGCGCCGATCCGGACTCCCTCGTCGATATCATCCCGGACGATCATGACGGCGAGTTTGAATTCGAGGAATTCCGCTACGTCGCCGATGAGGCCTGGGCGAAGAAGACCGGTCGCGATCCCGCAACCATGCCAAATCGAGCCCGGCCATACAGCACAGACCCGGCCGGCACGCCGTTCACCGAGGATCCCGCGGCCCTCAAAAAACGCTATCCGAAACTATGGGCGCGGTTCGGCGCGGATTGATCGATTCAACCTGCGCGCCAACCATTGCAGCAATGGGCCGGGCGGTATGTCACGGACATCCGCCCCGCTCTTTTACATGGTGAAATATTGGACGATTCCAGCCGCGTATCAGCGGAAAAACAGCGCATTTTGCCCGCTGTTTTCCGCTGTTATCGCGTAACAGGAAAACGCAGCGCAAGCGACTGATCCGGCTACGGAAAATCCGCCTCAAAATCCAACATAACAGCGGAAGAAAAAAACATCGCCCGAACAGGGGCATTTGTTGGAGCGAATCAGGACTTGGCCAGGAAGTCGCCGAGCCGATCCAGCCGCCGCTCCACCGGCGATCGCCGGTCGCGGATCCATTGTTCGAGGATCGAGAAGCCGCCTGGCAGCAACTGGCAGCTCCGCACGCGGCCGATCTTCTCGGTACGCACCAGCCCGCATTCCTCCAGCACCTGCAGATGCTGCGCGACCGCGGTCAGAGTGATGCCGAGCGGGGCCGCCAAGGTGGAGACGGACAGCGGCCCCGCGGTCAGCCGCTCGACGATCGCCAGTCGCGACGGGTCGGCGATCGCGCGCAGCACGCGCTCGACACTGACCTCCTGCTTGCTGGTTTCGGGAATCGTCACGCCTCCGGCAATATCGCCCCCAGCCGGTCGAACAAGGCGTTCCACCCATGCTCGCGCATCTCCGGACCGTCCGCACCTTCGAGGAACACGGCCTGGTGCGTGCAGATCAGGTCGGTGCCGCTGTCGGTCGAGACCAGCTCGATGGTCAGCAGCGCGACCGAGATGGGCTTGCCGCCGATCGTCATGGTGGCGGCGCTGACGATGCGCTGGTCGGGGACGATGTTGTGGAAATATTCCACGCTGGCGAGTTCCACGCCCTCGAACGGCGTATCGGGGCCCATGCGGGAGCTGGAGAGGGACTGGCCGCCGACGCGGAAGTCCATTTCGAACACGGCGCTGTCGCCGCCGGCATACCAGCGGCGTTTCTGGTCCTCCTGGCTCAGCGCCGCGAACACCCGCTCCCTCGGGACGGGATAGCTGCGCTCGATCACGAAAGTGTTGGGAAGGACGGGTTGGGCTTCCATGATGCGACGACTCCTTTGGTGAAGTGACGACTTCACTATTGGCGATAGCGCCCAACTGTCAAGCGGTCACTTCACTATTGCGCGCGTGGCGCATCAGGCCGGCATAGACAGTCACTGCAAGGAATAGGCCGGTGAACCAGGCATAGGCATAGAGCCCGGTCCAGAAGCCGCCGACCCAGCCGAACGCGCCAGGCGCCACGGTCGCCAGGAAGCCGGGCAGATTGGGCAGCACGCCCACCAGAAAGGCGACCAGTGCCCGCCCGTTCCATCCGCCGGCATAGGCATAGCGCCCGCCCTCGCGGTACAGGTCGTCGACATCGAGCCGGGCGCGGCGGATCAGCCAGTAATCGGCGATCAGTATGCCGGCGATCGGGCCGAGCAGCGCGCTGTACCCGGTCAGCCAGACGAAGATGTAGCCGCCGGTCGTCGCGAGCAGCTTCCACGGCATGATCAGCACGCCGATCACTGCGGTAATGAGACCTCCCGTGCGATAGGAGATCTTCCCAGGCGCGAGCGACGAGAAATCATAGGCGGCGGACACCAGGTTCGCGGCGATGTTGCAGGAGATGGTGTCGATCGCGATGACGATCAGCCCGACCAGCACCAGCGGCCCGGCCAAGGTGCCGGCCAGTGCCACCGGATCCCAGATCGCATGACCGTAAATCACCACCGTCGCCGAGGTGGTGATGACGCTTGCCAGCGCGATCAGCCCCATGCCCGGTGGCAGGCCGATCGACTGGCCGATGATCTGGTCGCGCTGGCTCTTCGCGAAACGGGTAAAGTCGGGAATGTTGAGCGCGAGCGTGCCCCAGAAGCCGACCATCGCGGTCAGGGACGGCCAGAATACCAGCCAGAACTGCCCCTCGCGCGCGCCGCCCGGCACAAAGGCCGAGGGGCTGGCGAAGATCGGCCCGAGCCCGCCGGCCTTGTCCACCGCCCACCAGACGAGCGCGATGCACACCAGGATCTTGACCGGCGCGGTCCAGGTCTCGAGCCGCCGGATCGTCGTCAGCCCCTTGCTGACGAAGAACAGCTGCAGCGCCCAGAAGGTCGCGAAGGATAGTATCTGCCCCACGCCGATATCGAGCCCGGGCACGATCGGCCCCTTCAGGCTCTGCCCGACGAACACGCCGAGAAGGGTCAGCAGCGCCTCGCCGCCGATCCAGGTCTGGATGCCGAACCAGCCGCACGCCACCAGCGCGCGCGCCACGGCG
>Ga0247741_1001736_pt1 | contig 12089 bp, 17 predicted proteins | sample UWRJL213509R2_FD_180945 | JGI IMG/M metagenome (GOLD analysis project Ga0247741, IMG submission 180945) | Plant litter microbial communities from Arlington Agricultural Research Station in Wisconsin, United States - UWRJ-L213-509R-2 | ecosystem: Environmental > Terrestrial > Plant litter >...
TGATCTGGCCGTAAAAGTGTATGTCCTATTTCAACTCCATGGTTTAAGGTGCGTCTATCACTCATGAGGTCATGTCGGACTGCCATTTATAATGGACTTTGCTTACAGCTCCATGCGCATGAATTTCTGATTATTTCTCTCATCGCCCGTGATGTTTTGGCTATTCCAGGTGTCAGCATCTCCGTTGAGAAACTTTTCTCCAGTAGCAAGCACACACTTTCAGATTCCCACTCATCTCTGACCGCAGAGTCTTTGTCAAAAGCTGTTGTCTCGAAGGAATGGCTTAAGGCGGGCCTCGGCGAAAATTTGAACTATTTAGATGGTAGGACCATCCATTAAATATGATTACTTACTCTTATGATACGATTACGATACGATTACTATACCCATAGATTAAATATTCATCTAAACACTTCCATTATCTTATGATTACATTATGATACGCCCAAAAAATTTATTTAATCATAATTGGCCAGCCTTAGTTGTGATGAGGTCTGCAATTATCTGCTGCTGCTCTATCGTTGCTGTGCTGAGAGCATCTCTCAAACCCATTGCGACCATCTCGACTTTCACAGAGAACGCAGGCATTGCGGATCAGCCAGTGCAGCTATATCCATATATCATTTTGGACAGCTGTCCAAGAGACCTGATACATCAGACTGGACAGTTCTCCATTTTGGACAGTTGTCCAAAATGATATATTATAAAGGTCATAAGATTTAGTGGATATCAAACACAATACAACAATGACATAAGTTGATCATGTGACTTTATAACTGCCTTATTTGGCAGGCTCAGACTCTATAAATTTGAAATTATGGCCTCAAATATAAACAAATAATAAATACATGACTGAGCAGGCCCGCACACGTTCAAAAATGCACGCCTGCTGACTCTGCCGAATCGCGAGCCATGACGACCTACAGCCAGGGCTCTCAGTACACCCCTGAGAAGCACCGAATGAAGATCGTGTTATGGATTGCGCGTTGTAACCACCCATTCTCAATCATTGAGGATCCAGAGCTCCTCGATATTTTCCACGACCTCAATGCTGCCTGTACCACTGTAAACCGAAGGACCGTTTCAAGGGACATCAGGGAGGTCTTTCATATTGCTCATGAACATGTTGGAGCCATGCTGCATGTGAGTGATATACTTTGCTATTGCTATATTGTTTAACTTTCTCCTTCAGGTGTATCCGGGAAAAGTACACATAGGTGCAGATGGCTGGTGTGCTCCTCAGGTTATATCGTTCATCAGAGCCACCGTTCATTGGATTGTCGATGGAAAAATGATGTCAGCCATCCTTGACTTCATAAAGTGAGTTTGTCTACAAGTCATATTCAATGCTCGCTACTAAGAACATACTCTAGAGCCGCAAAGTCGCACACTGGTGTTTATCTAGCTGCACACATTGCCAAATGTCTACGTGAATATGGCATCCAAGATAAGGTATGGCTACAACAATTATACTTATCTTTGCATGTCTGACATTTGATTCCATAAGATCCTGGGCTTTGTCGCTGATAATGCCTCAAACAATGATATGCTGGTGTCTGAACTTGGGGTACTACTCCCTTTGTTCAAGGGATCTCAAGGCTGTATCCACTGCTTTGGCCACATCCTCAATCTCGTTGTTAAGGTGAGTTCATAACCTTTACCTCTTGCTTGCGCATTATCTAACGAGTTTGGTAGGCAATCTTATCACAATTTAGCTGCAACATCAAGAAGATTGAGGCAGATACCTTGGAAGAAGAAGGAGCTACAAGTGATGATGAAGGCATAGCAGTGCAACGCGAGCTTGAAGCGCTTGAGAATGATGATGCGGGTTTCGGAGATGAGGAGCCAGAGCTTGATGAAGACTCTGATGAGGTTGCAGCTGATGTGGCTGCCAGCAGCACTGCTGCTGTTGACAGCATCATTGAAGAAGCTGGTCTCAATGATCGTCTCTCTGCACTATCCGCTGAAGATTCTAAGATTGCAAAGCTTTCAATTGCAAAGGTATGAGCTAGGTTTTTTTTCAAGATTGTTTATTAACTTATGTTTATCTACAGTTACGTGCTTTAGCTCAGAAAATTGTCCACGGCCCAACAATCAAGGAGGATCTCATCACTTGCTGTGAGAAAACGGGGATTAGACCTGTTCTCATGATTCGTGATGTCCCTACTCGCTGGAACAGTACTGCTGCGCTCATCCAGCGAAGCCTTGATCTCAAACCTGCACTGAAGGTACTTGTAATCATGAAGGAGTACAACAAGGCTCGTGGTGTGCGCCTTATGCGCTTTCAGCTTCGAGAGGATGAATGGTCTATTCTTGAGGAGTTGGCTCCACTCCTGAATGTGTGTGTCCTTGATGACACTTTTGAACATTGTCGTTAAACATGTACAGGTCTTTACTTATGCAACCATGAAGATATTGTCAAACAAGATTCCTCTTATTCATGAAGTTATCCCACACATTGATGTCATCACTTCTACCCTCGATGAGTTCATGGATGATGCAAGCAAACATCCTGCGGTTCAGCATGCGGCTCTTTGGGGCTTGCTCATGCTAAACAAGTACTACACTTTGACAGATAAGTCGATTGTATTTTGCATCGCAATGAGTAAGCTATGGTTCTATTTCAATTCAAGATACTAACACCTGTCATTTAAGTGCTTCATCCGACTAAGAAGACAACTTATTTCACCAAGGCGGGATGGCCAACATTCTGGATCGACAAAGCCAAGGCCATTATCACCAAGGAGTGGGTTGACAACTATAAACCAAAGGCTGCATCTGCACCTTCTATTGTTGATCCAGAGGAAGATGATAATGACAGCTCTGTAAGACAACTTTCTGTAGTCTTCGATTATTGGACAGGAACTGATGTATCTCCATATCTCCATAGGCTATGTCAGCTGCGAAACGGTACTTTGATGAGAAGCTTGATGGAGACAACTCAGGCGATGTTATGCGCTCGAGGATTGGCTTGCCACAGGTGTCATCAAAACAACTCAAGACGCTATTACGTTTTGGACAGGAATGCAAACTAACGGCCATCCTCTTGCCCATATGGGGCTTGATTATCTTTCGATTCCTGGTATGTGATATTTCCAATTTACATACAAGTAGTCATCTTACTTTCTTTTGCTAGCAACATCAACTAATGCAGAGCGCTCATTTTCGAAAGGAGGCCTCACTGTCTTGAAATTGAGGCACTCTCTCTCAGATGAGTCCACTAGGGCATCAACTGTTCTAGGTTCATGGACAGAGCTTGAAGGTGTGATTCCCTACGTGGAGGTTATTCAGCGCTTTAAGGACAAGAGTAAACACCCTAAGAAAAAGGCTTGAGTTCAGGACAAAATGTATGAGGTAGAGCAGATAGTTATTGACAGTAACTAGCACTTTCATAATATACTTGTGGGTTTACTTGCAGGTACCCGTAAATACCCGCTAGACACGAGTACTTGTAAACCTGCAGGTACTTGACTCGTGAGTGCAGGTGACTCGTGGGAACAAACCCATACGGTTCTGGGTATAGGTTTTGGGCACCAATTTACCTGCAAGTTCAGATCCGGGTAACTCGCAAGTGAACTCGTGTCCTGCCTTACATGCCCTCTACTGGGAATGGGGTTCAAACTTGAATCCCAAACCAGGGCTCACCATATGTTATAATTGTAAGTCACAAGCATGGAGATGACAGATCTGTATAAGAGTCTACCCATATATGGCATTATCTTCCTTATTTAGATGGTAAGGAGGTGTGCTTCAGCACTGCTTAAACACAGTAGACAACATTGTATATTTCAGTTTTACCGTGGCTTGATAGAGAGCTCACGAAATCTAATGGAGATGCAAAATTGCACATTACTCTGCAATTCCAATTGTTTCAGTCATATTTAAAATGGGCATTGTGGTTGGTGATCACTATGTTCAAATCACAAACACGATGTACATAGATGTTCATGTGACCCATGAATTTGCTGATTTGCTACCATACACAGGTGTTCGAGTCAGTGTCATATATCGTCCTCTGGACCTTCCTCAATCAACTTGGCATAGTTGTCATAGCTGGCAAAAGTCAGCAGTGACCTCAGTTTCTTCCTCTTTCCTCTCTTGCTCTCTTTGCTCTTTCTCTTCTTTGCGTTTCCAGCCGAGCCAGAGATACCACCCCACACTGCGGGCAAATACCCGTCAATGTCCGGATCTGACACTGATCATATGCAGAAAGTATTACAAATTGGATTGCCGGATTCGTAGTAGATCATATGTAAATTATATTTATAATATTGATACACTATTATCTACCCCAAATTTAGGGAAAAATTAAAGCAAAATATAAGATTACTTCAGCGTCGTAGCTCCGATCAGTCAAATGATCATATACAGAAAAGATTTTGTATTATATTTGCCTCGATGTCCAGGTCAGACTGTGAAGATGTTTACAATTGGTCCTGGGATTATGTACTAAATATGTCCAAGCCACTCCTCGAGGAAAAGACTGGGAAAATATTTGGAACCCGATTCCAATATTGCTGCAAGATTGAGTGTAAATGTCTGACGTCACGTGTGGTAGGCGCGGTGTGTCGAACCGCGTCTCCCACACACCGATGCGATAGGCCGCATGCCTTTTCTGGAGCCTCTGCATCAGCAACCATACTACATTCGCCTGCTGCTCTCTTCATCCGACACAACTATGCTAGAATCTTTCGACAGCTTTTGCATAATGGATTTCATAGGCTACACAGTAGTAGCACTGCTCATAATTGGTATGTTTTCTTTATCTCTCACTTGCGTCATGGGCACTAAGGACCTGCAGCGCCCTTTCTTTGCAACGTCGACAATGGCGATTCAAATAGACAGGGTGAGTCCTCATTCAAATACATTTTATCTTGCGAGCACACTCGATATAGTTGTGACAGCCCCTCCTGGACCTTTGGCAGCCACTGGCAATCGCAACGCACATTATCATTTCCACTATAACAACCACTGCCACGTCTACTACCAAAACTTGAATAACAGTCAAAGCACCACGTATTCGAACTGCTATAACAATCACAGCACGAGGGTGTACAAGGGGGAAAGGTATGTAGGCGATGTAAACTCCAACTCTGCAACGGACTCTGATGGCTTTTCCTTCCACTTATCATCCCATCTTAACCTCAATTTCTTAAATTGACGACCATTCAATGTGAAAAATACCTATTTTAAAAATCTCTGCTTCCTCGTGGAATAAATAAAACCATTCAATTTGAATGTTGGCTCATGGCCTATGTGACATCAACGCCAAATTGTGGAAATCGATTATGCGTTAAACAAATAAAGCTCTGACGAGTCTGGGTCTGACAATGAGTGAACTAGACGCTGAATTTGGAATTTCTTGTTAGAATTTGAGTGATGTACCATATATATTTTGAGCGCATTGTAAGAGACAGCAAAGGTCTCTTAGATGCCCATCAATTGCCATATAAGGTTTAGACAGTCAAATGACGTCATCATGATTCCCACTACCTTTGGGTCTTAGCAACACAACTTTCACTTTTTAGCAGAAGATTTCAGATTCTGTCCAAGCTGTGCTAATGGCCCCCGAAGAGTGGTCATGGGTTTGAAATTTACCTTGAATAGCATTCGAAAAATGCAGACCTTCAAAGGCACAGAACCAGCATTGTGATCGATCGAGAAATGTCACTTTCGATGAATAAGGGTGGACAAAAGCAGCGGCCTCCCACCACTAAATGTGTGGCATATAAATTCCGCTGCTGCGAGGAGTGAACCTTTGGTTCACAATGAGCAGCAGCAATAGCTTGAAAGATTACGTTGTAAATAAAGCGGTAGTGGGCATTGCCGCACACAAAGTGATAGCCCTACCACGATTATCAGCGTGGCAGCATTTTTGAAGAAAGCGGGTTATGGAAAGTCCAAACAAAGTCCCAATCACCAAAGAAATCTGAAAGGAGTGACAATGGCCATGTTCACCTGCTCAAAGACGATGGGATGCCACTGAGATATGCCTTTGTCTCATTGGACAGTCACCTTTGATATTGTAAAGGTAAAGAATGACTTTGGACCCATCCCAGTTGGTTCCTCTTATAAGGCGGTCTCACCTCCCAGCAATCTTCTACATATATTCTCCCCATTGCATCTTTATCACTGTTTGCCAATCTCACTGCTTGCACACACCACGCCCATGAGCCAATTCAAAGCTAATGCTGCCTCCACAGACTCTCAGAGTTCTCCTGGCCTGAGAGGACTGCTTGCGGACTGTGTAATCAGTTTGCAAATTGATGTCCAAGTACTTGTTTTCCAATGCATACTGCCAGTCTGTTCTGACCCTCCTGCATATCCAGAAATCCAATGTTGACTCGCCAACCCAGACGTTAGCTTAGCGGAACAGAATCGGGCACTGTGCCACAGGATAAAAGGTGCGAACTAAGTGGCAGATCCAGAGTTTAGAATCCATCTAATACTCATATACGGTTCGCAGAACTAGAGAGTCGCATTGAGGCGATGTCTAAGATAGTGGCGGCTAATCAAGGAATGCTCGTAAGTTGCCTTTGTTAAAATTGAAATATTTGATACCTTACATTAACTTCTAGAGTCGCCACGATGAAATGTTAGGGGTTGTAAGAACACAGACCCACAAATTTGTCCAAAGTGAGCTTTCAGTGTTTGCCCTTGGGATATGCTTACACTTAATGCAACTCTAGTGTTTTACAGGCAGCAAAGACGTGCCATCAAGACATACAGGGTGCTTTGGGCTTTCATAGAGGTATGCATATCCAACGCGTCCAGAGGACTATGATTGACCTTCATTTTAGGACCCAGACATATGGAACCTGAGTGAGCATCCTTTCCCTCATATGCTGCATTGTTGAACATTTATCTTCAGCCAGCCTAGCTACTGACCTACATCAGGCCGATGCCAACCCCACAAGTTGGTTACTGTTCTTGACGTTTGACCTTTAACTAAAACAATCCACATAGGTGTTGAACGTGACGCTGAGATCGCCCAGGAAGGAGTCACCAGCCTTTTCAATGCATACCCTCATTGATATCAGACATCAAAAGAACCAGTCTTGGTCGGTTCTATGTTCACATGCGCATAATTTTAGAAATTCCATAATAATTGTGTATAGGATTCGCATAATAGTCCATACAGCCACTATTCTTCATACCATTTTTTCAATCAACAACCCAGATCTCCCCCTTTCCCTCACCTTGTATGTTCTATCGGTGATATAGAGGGATAAGCCTGCCAAGCCTAGTGCATCCAATATCAAACCAGAGTTCTGTGGATGCCTGGCGGGGTTCTCGACAGTACGATACCAGACCGAGGTGCAATCTTTCCAGGTGTTGTTCGTTTGCATCACAAATATTCTGGCTTTGTCTTTACTCTGATCCCGATGAATGTGAACTTCACCTGGCTGTACATTGTTGATGACTACTGACATGGGGCCATCAAAGTCGGAAATGGTTCACTTCAGGCTCCTCCCTCCTGATCTCGTTAATTGATGATAGACAGCCAAATGCTGGCCGCCTTGGGTGATGATGGGGTCTGCTTCAGAAGCAAACTTAGAATAGAAAAGTCTGCCCAAGTTGCATCGCTTCTTACCACCAGCCTGCACAATCCCGATTGGTGTGAAAAGACCCAGTATTGGAGTCAGAACGTGGCTGCTATATATCTGTGAAGCTGGAGATGTCACTGATCTTGACTCTAGATCGTCTGAAGTTTGAATATCTGTGAATGGTGTAGCTACTGATTGGGATCTCCTTCCCGCTGTGGACAAATCCGGAGGCTGCATTGATACTTGTGGACGCCTACTGCCTGTTACCGATGCGAATGTGTTTGGTACCGATGAGGATGAAAATTTTGTGCCTGGAGTCATCCAGACTGTTGGCAGCATCGAAGGTCGAGGCTGAGGCACGGAGCCAATAAAATCACCAGCGAAAGCACCCCTAGTGGCCTTGCTCAGAACTGAACTTGAAGGAAAGAACACAGGAGTTCTGATAACCATGTAGTCAGCAGGGACTAGCTGAAACGGTATATAAAAAATACCTCAGCCAAGCGCCAGGTGCATGGGCACTAGACCGACGTGAAAGACAGATTAGCTTAATTTCTTCAAGTAGAGGAAGATATAAGATCTCACGGAGTGCTAAGAGTGCTGACTGCAACATCTCTAAAGACAGAGGATTCCGCCTCAATAGATCCAGGCATAGATGAAGGCCGCGCTACCGTCTCCTCGTCCTCCGAAGTTTCACTGACGCTCTCCACTGTGAGTTCTTTTCCTTTTTCTGCTGTTGACCATTGTGGAGGTGTCACAGACTCTGTGATCGGAGGGTTAGAGCGGGAGCTGGTCTTCAAACAAGATCCACTATAAGAACGGCTTCTCTCTTGACGCTCTGCAGGCATGGTTTTCTTGCTCTTTTCTGCTGTTGAGAAGCGTGGAGGCGTCATAGATTCAGCAACCAGAATACCAGAGTGGGAGGTGGAACAAGATCTATGAGAATGGCTTCTAGAGTGTCTCGAAGTGCTACGAATTACTTCATGCATTATTGAATGCTTATCCACCTCTGTGGTTTCATTTCTTCTACAAAATCTGTCAATTTATGAAGATCACTCAAATAAAGTCATTAAATCCCTACCGTCCAGAAGCATTTGGTGCGGCTCCAAATAATCCCCAGCCTGGATTAGCCGTTTGGGTGGGAATTATTGGCCTGCCAGGTGGTAGTAGCAGTAGCGATGTTGGTAGCGGCGTACGAGATCTACTACGAGAACGGCTTCTGGAGCGTCTTGAAGTGCTGGGATGCCTCAGATACGAGACAAATAGTATATAAATAAACTTACATGGTATGGCTACAAGAGCCTCCTTGCAGTTTTGAATGCTTGTCCACCTCTGTGTTTTCAATGTTTCTACGAAGTCCATCAATTCATGAGGTTCACTCAAATGAAGTCGTTAAATGACTACCATCCAGCAGTGTTTGGTGCAACTCCAAACACTCCCCGCCTCGGAGTAGCCGCTCAGGTGGGAATAACTGGCCTGCCAGGTAGTGGTGTTGGAAGCGGTGTTGGAAGCAGCCTCGAGACACGTCTGATTTTTGGAGTGGCTGCTTCCTCATCACTAGCCTCATCATAGAGCATGTCTTGAATATCTTTGTGTTCCAAATCCATCGACAAGAGCTAACACAGTCATCGATTAATAGATTTACATATGCAGACATAGATTGATTATATCTGATCTGCCAAGCTTGTCACCCTTTGTCTATCAGACTTTGGGAGGTTGATGATATTGAGAGCATCTGTGTTTGAAAAGAACATAGTACAGTATTGGGTGGATGAAGAGTTGGAGAGGGAGATTGATAACCGTGGGGGAGGTTCAGACCAAAATCACATAGTTCCACAGAGAAGGTTCCAGCACACCTTTTGGGGATTTTCGGGACAGAAAGACCTATCAAAACGACCTCCAATGGCATTCACTTTGACTTGTGCTAAGTGAGCCATTGCTGTGCATGACATGTATGAGTCCATATTTTAGGCTTTATCTTAAATTAAATTTAGTATTATCGTAACTTTAGTTCTTATTTAAATTTCTCTTTCAGGAGTTACTCAGTTATTTTCTATTATGATTTTAAAACACTAATCTAGTTGAAATTTATAAAATCTATTATCTATAAATCAAAATCAGTAGAATTGATAATTTTTGAGATAGCTGAGGCTCCAAGAGATTAGATAAGATCTCTAAATGATAGTAGAGAATAATAAAAGACTATAGCAAAAAAAACCAGCTGAATAGATGCACTGGTTGTAGAGATAAGTGAGAAAGAAGGTTTTACTACAAAGTTATAGTAGCTGCACAGTACTGATTATCTAATGAGAACCAGCAGAGCATATGACTGTGGGAAAAACCTTCCAAAAATGGACTTGTAGAGAATCTTATCCTGATCACAGATCAGTTGAAATCATGTGATTTGGATGCTTATTCAGCGAGAAAAACCCAAAAAACACTTTTAAACACGACACTTTTGTAGATTTTCAACTTAAAACAGCTATATCTCAATAAGGAATAAAGCAAATCACATGATTTTTGTAGATTTGTAATCAGCCAAGGCAAATCTATAACTTTGATTTCAATTTCCTTTTTAGGAAATATTTTGCTGCAGTGCTCAGTGGTAATGAATGAGTAAATGAAAAATCTGTCTAAGTCCTGGGTTTATAAAGAATGAGTCCTTTATAAAGGACTTATAATGAACATTAGACCACTTCAGCAGACCCTTACATAGTATCTATAAGATAGGTTTAATTCCGCTATTTAAACCTATCTTACAGATACATAAATACATAGTTATACATATTTATATACTTTGTATAGTATATATTTCTATAGATATATAGTTATTTCAGAAGCTATTTATATCATTAAAATATATATTTCAGTGTCACATTGTTACTATTTCTCTACAATAACTAGTTCTTTGTTTGCTCGGAGTGCCAGGGGTCCTAAAATCAAAAGAAGAATGCTGGGCTACTGGATACAGCTATTCTGTTTGCCAAAAGCTTGTCATAGTTATTCCAATACCAGCTATCACATACTTCAAAGACATAGAGATCCAAAAGCCTACATTATTGGTTATTTAGCAGGGATTGGTATATTGTGGGTGCAAATTCAATACATACTATGCAAAGATATAGATTCAATTGTTTGGTTATACAATCACAACGGTTACAGATTCCATTTATGGGGTTTGTTCTTATATGCTGTAGAGGATACAGATTTTGCAGGACTGGCTGTAACACTTTGGTGTCTGAAAATACTATAGCTGGTAAGTATTCTATGGTTGCACTAATGCAGCTGTGTTATTTGTTTGGCTATTACTAATAGTATTATGGCACAGTAGCCAGTACTGGCTTTCCTGAACAATGTCTTCATTTCTGTAGCAGATTGATTATGTAATAAAACAAACAGGAGCACTGGTGCTACAAGACAGTAGATATAAAAGTATTTTAAAGTATTTTAAAGTATTTCATTATAGCATAAAAATATTTATAACAAGTAAAACATCTACATATACAAAGCGATATGAAAATTTTTTGTCTTTGTCTGGATGCTAAATGGTAGACACACATTTGAAACTAGACCAAGCTTCAGCAGCCTATGAACAGCACTAGGACCTCACATGGCATTGTATTGAAGATGCAAGGTGATTTTAATTCAAGTTGATGTTCAAAAGAAATCAGTGAGAGATACAGTCAGTCACCCTTCTCTGTTGAGAATAAGTACATCCACTGTGCGGAGCATGGATAAGTGGATTCAAGGCTGAAGGTAATCTTGGTAACAGTCAGACCAGTGATTGACCAGTGAAGGATACAAAAAAAATTCATAGCCCTTCAAAACACCTTCACCATGCAGAGGATGGATACAGCTCTAGTATTGTCTATATTAGTAAGATTTATTCTCTATGTTTTATGGTTAGTATGTTTTGATTACATAGATATATCTCTAGTTTTGTCTGTATTAGTAAGATTTATTCTCTATGTTTTAGATACAGAGATAGTACATACTTTTGATCATTTGCTTGTATCAGATCATTTGGTTTCACTTAGATTTTCACTACCAAACACAGGCTATACTAATCTTCATAGATTAGCTATCAGCCTAATAAAAACTAAACATATACATATTATCACATATAAGATAAGTTTTCATAAGCACCCATATAGAAACAATCAGATAGTATTCTTATCAAAATGGTAGACAAACATAATGAGTAGGCTATATAGGAACAATTGTCTTTTATAACCAAGACAAGGAGTGACTTGAAGAACTAAACAATATCCAAGAGCAACATGAATAGAGAATATAAAAGCAGCATGAGCAAACTCACAGAAGTGGCTAAACATGTCTGGCAACAGCAATAAATGGTATAGTAGCGGCAATAAATATATGAGACGGAGATAGAAAGAGCTAAGAACCCCAAGCATAGTGAGGAGAGCTATAATGTTCAAGCAAAGATTAAATATAAACAAGAGATGAGCAAAAGATTATAATGAACAATAGGCAAAAAGAAATTATCATAAAGCGAGTGACGAGAAATGATCATAAAAGAGCAAC
>Ga0247741_1001738_pt1 | contig 12088 bp, 12 predicted proteins | sample UWRJL213509R2_FD_180945 | JGI IMG/M metagenome (GOLD analysis project Ga0247741, IMG submission 180945) | Plant litter microbial communities from Arlington Agricultural Research Station in Wisconsin, United States - UWRJ-L213-509R-2 | ecosystem: Environmental > Terrestrial > Plant litter >...
TCGTTCAATATCAGCTGAATCCCATGAGTATTTATCCGTATATGTGTCTATGTCAAATCCCTGTTGCAATGTCAATTAAAAATGGCAGTACTGCGACGTGTCTTTGCTGAGCCCCCTCAGTAACAAGCGCAGAGGATAATTTTAAAAACGACGTAAGCTGCGATCATATTTCAGAAGGAGGAACAAAACGATACCAGAAGTTGTCGTAACATGGCAAGAACTTCCAAAGGGCTCAACTGCTTCATGTGGGAGGATATACGCGCCATAAACTCATGTCTCTTTGCGTAACGTGATTTTCTCCTTTCAAAGTCGAGTCACAGATCCTTCTGGAAAGTACTAAAGTCATGGTGAAGTGTCAGTGGGAGTTAGTAAATTGAAAATACGGCTTGTTGAAAAAATCACGAATTTACACGAGTTTTGACTAGTAGTCCACGCCATTCGATGCAGGAACTTCAAGAGCAGCCTTAACGATGACTATGACAGAAAGGGCGGCAAGGAAGGCAGGTGCGCGGAATCGCTCGTCGCGGCTCACCAGCAGGGTTTGACCCTCGAATGGCGCGCAAGAGCATGTTCTCGGTACGGGCCGATGAACATACCACAGAATTTCATACATGCATAACGAGTGCTCTGAGCAGAGCCAGGGTGTGTGGAGCTGGTCCTCTCGGCTCAGGGTTTGTCGACTATCCTCGACTGGGGTGCGCAGAGGCAGGGTCCCGAAACCCAATGGAGACGTCACGCATCATGGCATCGTGAACCTCAGTTCATCCCTATGACAAGATTTCGTGCGCGTAGTAACTAAATGGCCATTGGCGCGGGCTGCTAACCCCATCGTTATAGAATGTTCCTGGGATTTACATTTACAATCAATAGACAAGCATCAATTGATGGCCACATTTGGATATTTTTGCCTTTTGGGGACGACCAAAGATATTCAGAGACCTACGGGAGAATAAGTCACAGGAAAGTACTGCTTTCATGCGGCTGGGCTCATCAGTCCCCGTGTACTAGCAAGAGATACCTCCGTAGCTGATATGACGAGGTTTTGGTAAGCTGTACCTGCATATAAAATTGCGAACTCACTTCTAGCGTAGCAGTCCATTCTCCACAGTACCATGGACCATTTCTCCTCTTCATCCTTGCCACAAGGGCCCTGCTCATTCTCCATCTGGGCTCTGAAACATTAAGGTCAACGAATTCCGCTGTTGTATAGACATGGAATGTCCCAGGTGGCAAATTGCCAGTGGCTTAACCGTCGACAACGTAAGGCAGGGTCTCCTGGAAGAAGCTGTCGACCGATCTCGAATATAGATCCGAGGGCTTTTTGTAGAGGAGCAACGCAATGATTTTGTCATTTTTTTTGGAGACCAGCCGACTTCTTTAATTGAAAGAGGATGTTGTGTGCAGCTTTCGCCTTGAAAAGACTGACGTCATCAGGGCTGCAAGCCCACCCTTCAGGAAGCTGTATGAAAGGGCAACCCATGTCTCGATGACGCAAGAATCATCTCAAGCTCAGCATACTACGGGTCGAAGCGCACACGATGTGCTGCACATCGCTGCTGTAACTCTGCAACGGGTCGTGGAAGGTGGTCATAATATGCGAGGTGATCTGCTTGTACAGTTCCATTGAGAACTGCCTGCAGGAAGTCGGAGAGCCAATGGTATCCAATATTGCGCAGTTCCACGAAAAGCTGCATGCCTGCAACGAGGTGGTTTGATAAGGTCTGGTCGAACCTTGGGACGTCCTGGAGACACGAACGAAAGGAGCAGCCAAACGAGCCAGGTGTGCAGTTGATCTCGTGTCGCCAAAGCAGATGGTGAGAGTGATATCACATCGCAGGGTGCTGAGATATTGTAAGTACTATATTATGATCAGACAGAAAGATAATGAACATTATGAAAAGCGCAGTGGATAATTTAAAATAAATTGGTTAGAGGTCTTTCGTATAGCATTACGATGCGGCTCATGATATTATTGCACGTCGTGCAAATTTCGGGGGGGCATAACAGATTCTCTGACCTTGTGAACTATCATACGAATTCCCCGAGCTTACTGCCGGTGATGGTTGAACTAAGCAGCTTCAAGATCTTTGAACACTTCTCCGGCCCGCTGACCCAACAGTCCCAAACAGCGGTAATCAGGCTTGCTGCGCTCGTTCACGATTCTATCTTCGACACCATGGACACTGCATTCCGCAAGATCGACATCGACGCATTTGACGAGGATGTTATTCATGAATCTGAACTGTATGAGGCGGATCCGCGCGATCCCTCAGAGGTGCTCGACGATGCGAAGCAACGACAGGTTGCTGTGAGGAGTTTATTGGCAAAGTGCGCCTCTCTTTCTGCAGTGTTTGGTTTAGGTTATCTGGGGTGGAGCTGGTGCTAATATATGCCTTTATCTTTGTTCATATAGAAATGATATTGCTGGTGCGCTAACTATCATTCTGGATAGCGCGCCGTATGGCCCTAACGTCGACGATGCAAAGGTTTGTCCGAGAGTTCATCTTCCCATCCATGATTGTGGACGTAGACTCGGTTGCTAACATTGTATCACTCTGGAATCTACGCTCGCCGATTCAGATCATCACCTTGCAAACATTATTGACGATCCTGAACACAACGAAATCGACTGAGATCACTGGTGTGATCAAGACACTCTCCCCGGACACACAAGATACACTCATGAAGTATCTCTACAAGGGTATGGGCATGCCTGGATGGGGGGATATCAGCGGCAGCGTCCTGCTTGGTTGGCACGAAAAGGTGGGTCACAGCTTCCTTGTGCATTTAGGAAGGATGCACGAGTGTTCACCCTCGCTGACGGCCTTTTACCAAAGCTAACGGAGGTGGCTGGTGTTGGTTGCATAGTCAGAACAATGACAGATCGGAGAATTGTGTAGACGAACCAGACATGAATACAGACCCACCTCACGCATTCGATATACACTGCCTAGACCCACACCGAGAACATGAGCGTGTTTTGCAAGTGAATTATACTGAAAATGGGCCATAAATTTTGAAAGCCTTGGTATATAGAAATCCTCTACGGTATGCATCTATCTAAGTAAAAGCGCACCCTTGGGCTCAAGGTCTGGGGAGGCAAGAAATAGAACATAGAATTCACGGTACTGCTTTTTTTTTGTTTGTTCGAAGGAATAGATCTGGAATCATGGGAGTCAAAAGTCATATTGATGAAGAGAAAAAGAATTATTTTGGGGTACACAAGAAAGGATGCGACAGTCATGCATCCTCAGCACGACTCCTTGCCTCCACCAAGCTGAGCTCAAGCGCAAAACGGAGATCAGCATCCATCAAGGCTTCGTCATCTGCCATGTCAGCTGGTAAGGAGCGCACTGGGGCGCTGGTGCTTGAAGGCAAGTGTCTCGGTATTTGAACACTAGAGCCAAGAATGTTGCCCGTGCGAGGTGTTGGAGGTGATATCCTCGACAATCCAGGGCCTTTAGCCCAAGCATTAGTCCTTGGCGCTGACGAGGGTGGGCTAACAGTGGTAGAGGTGGTCGCCTTCCTGGCAATATGGGGACTCCATGCGGATGGGGATCCAGATGCAGACGATTTGACCGACTTCGGACTGCTGCTGGGAGTTGACGAGCTCGCCTTGGTTTTAGACTTCTTGCCTTTGTTGGTTTCTTTGCCCTTGGGGCTAACACTGGTAATCCTGGTACCACTTCCGACACCAGGACTCCCACTCGGGCTGATAGGTGGGAAGTAGTGGTCGTCTAGGTGCATACGCGTGCCCTCCAACGCGTCCTCACCCTCTTGGTATTCTTGTCCGGCCTCTAACGGCTCCGCTCGATACGGAGGCGAGATCTGCACCTTTTCATTGGAGGAGGAAGGTCCGACATTTGGGATAGGCCGACCAGCTCGAGTCCTGTTCGTACCAGACGACCGCCCGGATGCAGTGGATCCCGAGGATGCAGAGCCAGATGACGCAGATGGAGAGAGACGAGGGCCACCAAAGATGCTTGACGACGAGCCAGTAGTTGTGCTCGTGCTCGGCCGCCTGCTGCTCCCTCTGCTCCCAACAGTTGTAACATTGTCGTCAAAATCAGGATCGTCTTCATCGAAGTCCCCTTCGAAAACGCCTTCGTCGATGTCGATATTGCTGTTGACCTCGTCCCGGCTGAGCATAAGCACATATTCAACAGCTTCCACCTCACTAAGTCCGAGAGTGTTTAATTCCGCGTGTTGTTCGCGCTCACGACCATATGCGCGTTTGACCTGCGTAGATCTTTCTTGGAGAAGATGACGAGATTCTGAGATGGTCTCTTTCATTTCAACTTGCTCTAAAAGTGAAGATTGTATTAGTATAATATATCGTTGAGGATATTCGCAAAAGACATACCAAGATACTTTGCATTTCCGCTTCTCTTCTTTTTGCCCACCACACCAGATGTATGACGGCCTCTAACACCTCCGGCAGTATGTTTAGGTACGGGACCTGCATGCCATGCCATGACCCTGTCACCAACGCCAACGAACATCACCTCTTTGTTTGGGGACACGATTATGTGCCGAACCATCTGCCTTTCCCTCGCTTGTTCAGCCGTCAATGCATGACCAGCAGCAGCACGCAGACGGGGCACAGGTGAAGTAAACGAACGCAGAGGTGCGAATGTTAGACCGTCAAAGACATGGGTTGTGCCTCGGACAGATCCAGCGATAAGAGTAATTCCATTCCACGCAATGGCCGTAATGCTTGCACCATCTGCAAGGGCTTCGAATTTGCGTTTTGGGGCAACAGAGTTCGTCGTAGGGTGGATTCGGTTTGAATCCCATGCATATAAACTGATACATCCGATATGGTCTCCAACGAGCACTATGCTTTGCTCCAAGGTATCAGACTTGAAGAAAGGCACCACTAGCGACATGCTTCTAAAGTTTGGATCACCGAACGCGGTGACATTGACCTGCTGTTTAATCTGGATCCGGTAGAAGAACGGGTCATTTTGGTACGCGACCAGGAATGTCGGCGTCGGGCAAGATGGATCGACATCGAGTGTGACGATATCATGGGGTGCGTCCGAGTCGTATCCTACAGTAGTCGTCCTAGTAGGGTTTGGAACGACATTTTCGATAATTCCACTCAGGGAAGAGCCCACATTGACCCCGGTCCAGACATGAATGTCGCCACTACGAAAAACCGCGACGACATATCCATGCAATATAGATGTCGCGATTTTGACGCAGGCATCAGGAATGAAAGTCTTGAGAACTTGCTCCGACGTCCAAAGGCAAGAGACAGTCTTCGCATTCCAGAGCTTGACACGGCCATCTGCCCCACCCGTTGCCACATATTCCTGATCCCACTTGATATCAAGCACAGCTCCATCGTGCTCATCGACTACGTCGCAACGTCGTATGTCGGCTGCACTCCTTCTTCCCGTTTCCAGCGCCCTTGGGGCGTTTGTGAACAGTACGTCACCCGCCCTCGAGCCCCAAGCAATCTTCGCAGTGCCACCTTCCGATGACATGGCACAGGCAGACACATTAGGAGTGAACTCGGCGTTAGGGTTTCCTATGCCTAACCCTGCACGGATTCCGGATGCATCCAGGTATCCAGATAATATTTTGCCCGTAAGAGGGAGCGAGCGCGCAACGATTCCGTATTCGATGGAGGACGTCAATAGCGCATTCGATGGCATTAAATGCATCCCCGATATGACGGAGTGTACCGGGACGTGCGATGTAGTGACATTCCTGGAGCGTTCCCAACGTCTGTGATGGATGTCGGTTACGACGTAGATGTTTAGAAAGATGTGCACCTTACTTTCTAAGACGGTAACGGGTAATAAACTCTGAGCGCCAGGACCGTTCTGCGCGCCTCAAGAGAAGGGTTTTCTCTTCGTCGAGGTCGCTTTCAGGTCCTATTCCTAAGAATTGATATAGCAGGGCCCGGCGCCACGTATTATCATTCTTTACGTGTTCATTGAGATACTTGTTGACCTGCGCAAGAGCGAGCAAAGATATTGGGTTGAGATAAGACGTGATTCCTGTGAGGGTCTCGACAGGGACATCAAGGAGAATTGGGCAGCGAATGTGGTGAATTCCATGCTGAAGTTTTTGCTTCTGGGTAACTTTGGTAGTATTCTGCGATTGTGCGTCTGTTTTGGATAATTCTGTGGGGTTATTGAGCATAAAACGAGGGCACAGAACACTGGAAAGATTGGGCGCAGGCTCAGAATGTTCTGGCTGCGAGGTTCGCTGGTCGTGGTTCAAGAGAAAGGCTTTGCAAACTTTCACATGCTGACTTATGAGCTACATCCCGATTAGGACATGGCCGGATGCGACAAAAACGACGTCTGGATTCTGGAAGAAATAGGCATTGAAAGGTTGAGCATACAGTTTAATAAATTTCTAGCAAAATATCTCCTTTACATGGGAGATTTCCAACCCACCACGACATGCTGCCCTAATCGAACAAAAAATACTGGCAACGATCTGAACCGTACATGTTGTGCTTTAATAGACCAACTCCTGAGATCATTTAGAGTGAACACTTGGAATGAGAGACAGGAGGGAAGGCGTAAACCATAGAGCTTCACATACACTTCCGGCAGTGTGTTTGGGCACAGGAACATCACCTCTTTTTTTCGGAGACACGACTATGTGTTCCCCTCGACTTGTTCTATAAGTGAAGGTCATATTGGAAAAATATTACATTGGGTATTCGCAATATGACATACCAAGATATTATGCGGTACCGCTTCTCTGTTTTTTGCCCACCATACCAAATGTATGGTGGCCTCTAATACCTCCAGCAGTGTGTTTGGTCACAGGACCCGCGTACCATGCCATGATGCTTTCACCAACCCCAACGAACATCACCCCTCTGTCCGGAGACACGATTATGCGCCGAACCATCTGCCTCTCCCTTGAGCGTTCAGCGAACAGTGCATGATCAGCAGGAACACGTAGGCGAGGCACAGGTGAAGGAAACGAGCGCAGAGGTGCGAATGTTATACCGTCAAAAACATGTGTGGTGCCTTGAACAGACCCAGCGATGAGAGTGAGTCCGTTCCATACAATGGCTGTAATGCTTGCACCATCTGCAACGGCCTCGAATTTGCGTTCGGGGCCAACAGCGTTCGTTGTAGGTTGGATTCGGTTTGAATCCCATGCATATAAACTGATACATCCGATATGGTCTCCGACAAACGCAATGCTTTGCTCTGAGGTGTCGGACTTGAAGAAAGGCACCACTACCGAGGTGCTTCCAAAGTTTGGGTCACCGAACGCGGTGACATTGACCTGCTGTTTAATCTGGATCCGGTAGAAGAACGGGTCATTTTGATACACGACCATGAATGTCGGCGTCGGGTAAGATGGATCGACATCGAGTAAGGTGATATTATGAGGCGCGTCCGAGTCGTATCCTACACTAGTCGTCCTAGTAGGGTTTGGAACGACATTTTCGATAATTCCACTCAGGGAAGAGCCCACATTGACCCCGGTCCAGACATGAATGTCCCCACTATGGAAAACAGCGACGATATATCCATGCAAGATGGACAGCGCGACTTTGACACAAGCGTCGGGAGTGATAGTCTTGAGAACTTGCCCCGATGTCCAAAGGCAAGAGACGTTCCTTGCATTCCAGAGCTTGACACGGCCATCTGCTCCGCCCGTTGCCACATATTCTTGATCCCACTTGATATCAAGCACAGCACCATCATGCTTATCGACTACGTCGCAGCGTTGTATGGCAGCTGCACTCCTCCTTCCCATTTCCATTGCTCTCGGAGCATTCGTGAACAGCACGTCACCCACCCTCGAGCCCCAAGCAATCCTCGCAGTGCCGCCTTCAGATGTCATGGCAGACGCGGACACATTAGGAGTGGACTCTGCGTTAGGGTTTCCTGTTCCCAATCTTGCACGGGTCCCGGATGCATCCAGGTATCCAGACAATATTTTGCCTGTAAGAGGGAGCGATCGCGCAACGATTCCGTATTCGATGGAGGACGTCAATAACGCATTCGATGGCATTAAATGCATCCCCGATATGATGGAGTGTACCGGGACGTGCGACCTAGTGGAATTCCTAGAACATTCCCAACGTCTGTGATAAGTGTTAGTTATGATATGCATATCTGGAAGGATGTCCACCTCACTTTCTAAGGCGGTAACGGGTGATAAACTCTGAGCACCAGGACCGTTTCGCGCGCCTCAAGAGCAGAGCTTTCTCGCTGTCAAGGTCGCTTTCAGGCCCTATTTCCAAAAACTGATATAGGAACGCCCGGTACCATGTACTGTCATTCTTCACGTGTTCACTGAGATACTTGTTGACTCGAGAGAGAGCGAGCAGAGATGGCGGGTTCAGATAAGACGTGATTCCTGTGAGAGTCTCGATAGGGACATCAAGCAGAGTTGGCCGGCGAATGTGGTGAACTCCGTCCTCAAGCTTTTGGTTCCGGGTAACTTTGGTAATGTTCTGCGATTGTGCGTTTGTCCAGGATAATACTGTGGCTTTATGGAGCATAAAAAGAGGGCACAAAACGGTGAAAATTGGGCGCAAAGTTAGAGTGTTCTAGCTGCGAAGCTCGTTGTTGGTGGTTCAAGAGAAAAGCGCTGCTGCGAGTACATCCCCGATTTGGATAGACCCCTATCACCAGTAAAGCAGGTCAGATTCCTGAAGAAATGGACATAGAAAGACAGTTTATCAGAATGATTTGCTAGGCAAGATGTCTCCTTTATATAAGAGATTACCAATAATGACATCAACTGCCTGCTAACTAAATCGAACAAAAGATACTGGCAACGATTTAAGTACAACTGTACATGTTTTGCTTTGATATAATAGACACCATCTAAGATCATTCAGAGTGAACACTCGGAATGAGAGACAGGAAGGAAAAGTGAGCTGTAGAGTTTGGTGTAGGAGGTGTATGGGTGAAAAGAAACGACGAACACTGGCTCCCAGGCATACGATAAGAATCAAACAAGATAAATTAAGTATCCGAAAACACAATGTAAAATCATCCTCTTCGTGTCTATGTCAAGTGCCCTACATGACCACACATGATTTGGTCGGCGGTTCAGTTTGATTCGGAGCCGTATTCCTCTCTATTTCTTGCAAGCACAGCTCAAAAACTTTGCCTGTAATTACGTTGTTTAGGAGGAATAGCATATCAACGTGGGCCAATAATCTACTCACCGACGTTGACGTTGTTCTTCGCACTCGTCTCTATCCAGGCGCAGTCATTGGCCTTTGCAAGGTCCTCTCCGTCCTTGGAATCGACTTGACGTCTGGAAATAATGAAAAAGTTTAGAACATCATACACGATGGCGGAACAAAAGCAAGCAAGTTAGAAGTAAAGCAAGCCACTAACTGCATCGTCAAATCACTCTTCGACCCTACGATGACACACGGAATCTTGGTGACCCCACAGAAGTCCACGATCTTGTCGTGCACGACTTGGATCATGTTGAAGGAGTTCCTGGAGGTGATAGAGTAGACGAGTACGTAGCCGTGTATCCCGATAGCGTATTGTGAGTTGATGGGTGAATATTCGTCCTATTGTTACCAGTCATAAATGAAAGGTGAATCGCGAGTGGCATTCCGTAAGGTATGACGGCAAGATGTGCCAATGCGACGATAACGTGGAGCAAATGCAGGAGACCGGAACGAAGTCAGGATGAAAAGAAGTATGATTTGTGAGTTTACTGAGCTGCAAATCACCGTTCTGACCCACATACCTGGCCCGCAGTATCGATAATGTGGCAATCATACTCAACACCCTTGTACAACACGCTCTTCGCAAAGGTCGATTCAATGGTAGGGTAGTACGAGTCGACGAAGTGATTCTGAAGTTATGCGCTTCAGCGTCTCAATCGCACAGATCAGGCTGCCAACATATAGAGGCAAACGCTGCGTACCTCGATGAACTGTTTCACCAAAGAAGACTTTCCTAAAAAGATTAAAAATATCAGTTATCCTGAACTCAGTTCGACTTCACGAGACGCTGGTGAGGCTTGCACACTTTCTACCCCTCTTATCCATCCACATCCACTTCACAAAGAAGGCAGAAGATGATACAGTGAAGATACAGGGGCTCATCGTGAATGAGAGCTACAACCACATCCCGACACTCACCAACCGAACGGGAACCAAGCACGGCGATCTTCCTCTTCTTGAGAGCGCTGGACATCCTTGACCTTGAGATCTCGAGAAGGAAAAAGAATAGATAGAAGAAGGGAGAGAAAAAGGCAGACAAATGTAGCTGAATGAAGGTGGAGAGGATGTAATGGAAAGAGAGGAGTTTGTATTGATTGATATGCACCAAATTATGTAGCCAATTCCCGATGCGGTGGTTTTTGGCAGGGTCCTGTATACATTCGAAAACAGCTCATCATCTCATTCCTTGCTCTCAAGTTGAAAGAACGGTATCTACTATAGCACGACGGTATAAGATCGGGCACAAAGAACATACAGAGCTACCGAAGCCATTCATTCTATTGCCTTCTGACAGGTATCTCAAAGAGTCAGACATGGTCAGACGTCAAGCTTCCGGGCGGCATATCTCAATGATGCTTCCCAACGACTTGACGACTTGAGCCAAGTGAGGAGCTGTGGACACCTCGATTGCCCCTTGTTTAGCAGGTGGCTTGAGCCATTAACGTGCGAATATTTATCAAATGTCACATATCAGAAAAGCGACCAGAGGTTGGAAATTCGTGAGTGAAGAGATGAAGACAAAAACCTCTCGATGATCGTATTTGAGTGTCGCATATATAAATTTCGTCAAATAACTGGTACATCAGTATAATATCGTCAATAAAAGCGGGGAAAATATAAAACAGATCAAAGCAAAGAAATGCACGCCATATCTTACAATTCATCCATACCCAACTACCTCAATTATGGAACTCACGGCAATTGCTGCACATCCCCGTTGGTTTGAACGGGTTCTGCCTAAATGAGTCACACTTTGTACCTTGCAGCTCAAGCTCAACCGCACTCTCGAATGGCGAACGATCATAAGTCTGTCCGGTTGAGCTATCCGCACGAGGGCGTCCGCTGAGGGACGACGTTGATGATGATAGCATCGACGCCGAGCTGGAAGAGCCACTGGTACCACCAGCGCTAATACTAGCGGCCACACTTCCGGGAAGCTTCCTCATCGGGATCGGGGGCGTTTGTGCCGGTTTGGAGCTTGGTATCCGCCTAGGAGGAGGTGGAGGGGGAACCTTCGGAGGACTCGACTTCTGGGTCAACGTGGGTGATGGTGGCAGGGGTTCGCTTATCGACCGATTGATCAATGGCTGCTGGGCAGGATCAAGGAGCTTGAGTGAACCCAATACACTCCTTTGCTTCGGCGTCGTGCTGTGAGGCTGAGCTGCGGGTTTGTTCTGGACCTGCGCCTGAGGTTTCTCCGTGAACCAATCGTCATCATGGTCTGCCCACGTTTTCTGAGGCGTGGCCAAACCGGGGACGGTGACAATTGGCTCCCTCTCATCTTCTGTAACGTCCGTGAAGCTCTCGGAGTCGTTATTGTGATCATGGAAACTGCCAAAGAACGTCGGGGTTTTGTTCGCCGACATCGGGGCGGCACCTAGCTCGCGATCGTCATCCGCGTCACTCGTCAGGTAATTGTCGCTGTCGACCGCATTGCCTTTCACTGCGGGTACAGCCAACTGCTTGTTGTCCACAGGCTCTGTGTAAGAGGTCGGGAATAGTCCTGTGCGTCCATCCACCTCGCCCAACCACCAATCGTCCAATACCTCGTTCACCACTACGATTTCATTTCCGGCTCTGAAGCTCAACTCGTCCGAGGAACCAGAGAAATCGTACAGGGCTCTGACGACTTTACGGTCCTGCAACGACGGTGGCTTAAGAATCTTGGACAGTGTCATAGAACCAGTGTCAATTGAGGATGCCATAGGAAGATTCTCCTTCGACTTGCTTGATGTTCGGCGGGAAAGACCACGGAAGGAAGACCCTTTAGAGAGAGATCCAGTCTCTCCGACTCGTTGAGCGCCGAGCTCGTCATCAAGAGTCGCAAAGGATTCTTTGTCTTTGCTCTTCTTGCTCTTGCTACCAGTGACACTATCCACGGCGTTAGAAGCCCAA
>Ga0247741_1001739_pt1 | contig 12088 bp, 7 predicted proteins | sample UWRJL213509R2_FD_180945 | JGI IMG/M metagenome (GOLD analysis project Ga0247741, IMG submission 180945) | Plant litter microbial communities from Arlington Agricultural Research Station in Wisconsin, United States - UWRJ-L213-509R-2 | ecosystem: Environmental > Terrestrial > Plant litter >...
CTCTTGATTGGCCCAAGTTACCACCAATGTACCAACCTGATTCGTCAGCTGTTGTTTCAGCAGCAAATGCGAGTGGTGTAGCAACAGTTGTTAAAGCCAATATGCTTAGTAGTGCAGATGATTTTTTAAATTTCATAGTGTGTCTCCTCAAGAATTATGTGCTTATACGAAACAGATTTTTTTGTTACGAATAAACAACTTATAAAGAGATTTGCGATTTTAAAAATTAAATTCGCGAATCTTGCATGCATATTACTCACCAGCAATGCATGCTTCTGTTCGTTGACGCACGTAAGTGCTGCGAAATTTAAAGTTAACGAGAAAGTAAATTTTACGATTTCACTTAAATTTATTGATTGGAATATAAAATATTTTTTGAAATTTAAATAGTGTGTGTTGATGTAAGCGACTTAAGCCTAGTTTCAGTATTAGGTGATTTTGATTGGAGGGAGCTTGATTGGAAAGGAATTGATTGTGTAAAGAGGGTGCTAAAAAATGTAATGGATTATTAAGATAAAAATGGCTGATTAGATTTACCAATCGGCCATTTTTAAATTCTATTTTAATTAAAGATTTAAAAATCAAGATTCCATATTAAAATCGTAACTCAAGCTCTGTGTTGGTTCTTGCAAATAATGGCCTTGAATATAGTGAGCGCCAGCTTGCCAGAGCGTAGATAAAACGCTCGCGTTTTCAACGAAAGGAACAATCGTTACTTTGTTTTCGGCGTGCAATTTTTCAATGAGTTCGATCAATGCCGCAGAGCTTTCATTTTTGTGTTGGATGTCGCTAGTGAAAGATCCATCAATTTTAATCATACCGACCGGAACATGTTTAAGTGCATTGAACGGATTTAATGAACAGCCGAAATTCGTAATCGACATTTGGGTTTTTAATTTTTGCAAACCTTCAGCAAAACCTTTAGCTGCATTTAAATGATTGGTGATGTCAACTTCATTGGCCTGAAAAGTAATAGCATCCGGTGTCAATTTAGCAGCTTTAAACGCAACGCCAAGCCAGGGCAAAAGTGTTTCATCACAAATTGATTGACGGCCCAAATTAACAATTAATTTGGTTTTGTTACCTTTACTGCGATGTTGCGACAGCATTTTTATAGATTCTAGAATCACCCAGCGATCTATCTTTGCGCTCAAATTAATTTTGCTGGCAGATTCAAGAAAATCATCCGGCTCAACTTCTGCACCTGATTCGGTAATCAAGCGCAAATAAACTTCGTAATATTCTTCTTCGGAACCGCGCAAACTAATAATCGGTTGAAACAGTAAACGAAATTTATCATTGTCGAGCGCATGTTGTAATTCGGTGGCGATATCGCGCGTTTTATCCACAACTACAACTTCAGGTTCAAACAAACTCGCGTTATTGCCTTGCGCTGAGCTTACTTTTTCCATCGCTGACTTTGCTTGTTCGATAACAGTGCCTGCACTAGTAGATGTTTCGTTGACAATGGAAACACCAATGCTGCAGCTTAATTGCAGGGTTTTGTTATCAATTTCAATAATATGATTTTCAAGCAATTTACATAATTGCACAGCGCGATTTACCGCAGCATCCGCTTTAATATTTTGAATTAATAAAGTGAATGCGGTATCAGCAAAGCGCGCCAGAATATCGGTGGTATTAACTTTTTCGCGAAAGAGCGCGGCGACATCACTCAAGACCAAATCTGATGCGGCAACACCAAATGCGGAAGAAACACGTTCGTTAAAGCCATCCAGTTCGATGTAAAGCAAGCTTAGAGATTGCTGGTCGCTGATATGATCAATCGTGTGTTCCAGCGTTTGAATCATGTGCTGGCGATTGTAGAGACCAGTTACTAAATCTTGCGATTTAATTTGGTTTATTTGCGCTTGTAATTCTTCGCTATTATTGGTGGCTTCATAGCGTTGCGCACGCGCTAAAAATTGAATGCAAGGTTCTTCGTCATAGGTAACGTGAGATACATCCAAATTAATTGCGGTAGGTGTTCCGTCTTGCATCAAGCCGCGAAACGCGAGTTGACTTGAACCGACGTCTTCACCTTTTAAGGTAAATTCTTTCAGGAAATTTTTCAGTTTATTTTGTTCTTCTTCGGCCACCATATCCATGATGGGAAGTGCTTCAATTTCATCGCGATTTTCAAAGCCGAATAATTCGGCGAAAGATTCGTTCGCGTAAAGATAAAGTCCATCTTGCACGTAGGCGATTGCATCGCGCGATGAATCTAATAATTGCTGGCTGCGACGTTCAGCTTCGCGAAACCGGCGATCTGCCGAGCGGCGCGCTTGACGATCCAAACGGTTAGTCATTTCACGCTGAATAACAAGCAATAAGTGTTGGTCATCGTCGAGATTAACCACATCAACCGCACCCATTTTCATACCTTCGACTTCCGCAAAAGGCTCTTCGTCTTCGTGTAACAAAATCACGGGAACGTCTTTATTTAAGCGGCGGATATGTTTGAGCGCAACTTGTGGGCTCGGGTTGGTTGTGTTGTCGTTACCAATTAATAAATCCCAGGTTTGTTCTTGCAACAATTTGACGAGCGCTTCCTCGCTGTCGACATGTTGTGCGCGGCTGGGCCGTCCGGCATTGTGCAACATACTGATTAACCGCTCCGCTTCTGCGCGCGAGTTATTGAGAATAATAAGGCGAATGGTATCTATGGAAGTCATATGTGTGCTTTCCGCACCGATCCTTAACCGTTGAGTTCGGTATCTATGCCAAATATCGGCAACAAGTTGCTGTAAAGCCGAAATTAATTGTTTGAGTTTTCGCTATCTTACTTAAATACGTTATTTGCTCAAGCTTTGTGTCGATTTATGCGACTTGGTTAACCTTGCCGTTAAATTGCAGCGTTTTTTTAATGTTTCGCGTGGAGTGTACGGCAAGCTTGGATATGAACGGCGAAAAATAATTATATTTAAGTGCTGATTATTCGTGCGTGTCGCCTAGGAATCCCAAATCGAATCAAAGTCATCATTTTTAGCCGCGTCTTTTTGCTTGGGACTTGCAAGCGCACGATAAGTGAATTGGCTAAACACGCCGGTTGCGAATAATCGTCGTGTGAGCTGAATATTATGTTGTTCACCTTCGGGATTACCCGCAACGCGTTGATAAATTCGTGTCTTACTGTATTCGCGAAAAGAGACAGCGTTAGTAATAAGCGTCGCAGGTTGATTAATCGCCTTTAACGGCGGAATTTCGAGTGCTCGCAAATATTCGGATGAATCGCCTGTTTTATGGATAATCGCCAAGCCAACCGGTTTAACTTGCGCCGCCAAAATTTGAATGCCGAGCTGGGTCGCGCCTTTGGTTTGATTCGCCCAGCGCACCACGCCCAAACTCCAGCGATTGCGTATAGGGTCGCGCAGGCCGAGCAATTCGCCCGCTTTAACCTGATTGGGAATTTCATTGCGCCATTCAATACAGTATCCACCGGGGCTAGTGTCTATTAAAGGTACCTGATAAACCGGGTAGGCATCTTTGAACTCATCTTCTTCCTGTTTTTTAATCGCACGCTCAATATTGCTCGTGGCGATTTTGGTGCCTGCGAGCGCTGTTCCTGAAATATCAAAAGCATCGTCCCAAGGATCATTTTTGGATTTTTTTTGTTCGCCAGCTTTCAAGGTAACGCCACGTTTTTGAAAAATGGAGCCCGAACTTTCCAAAGATTGAACGCTCGCGGTGCGGTTCAAAAAATGCGTGAAATTCATTTGCCCGGAAAGATGGTAATGAATAGTGGTTAAGCCGACTGCGACATCCAAAGTGCCATGACTTTGTTGACGCTCGAAGTTTCGCTGCGCTAATAAATTCCATGCTTGAATAAGGTGTAGCGTTAAAGACGAGGTTAATTTCAATTCGTTGCGCAAGCCCGAACCTTCACCGGAATCGGTATTGGTGACGGTATTAACCTCGTTCAGCTTTTTGCAAATTTGTGAGGTATTAACTTCCAGTAACAAACTATTTTTATCATCCGCAAAGCGCGAACGATACATGGGCGGACGATTGGTATTAAGTGCTACGGCAAACAAATTATCGTGGTTGCCGGTTTGTGGGTCTTGTAATTGCGCCAAAGCGCTCAGTTCATTCAGCGCTTCAAAAGTGGAAAAAATTTCATCCTGTCGCAACTGATTTGGGCGTGCGCAGGCCAGCAGTAACGCACGAACATAGGCAAGGGTAATGGTGTTGCAATGCTGGAGATAAGGATATTCATCGGTCACTGGCGTTTCGGTGATATCGAAGTGCAACGCAAGTTGATAGAGCGAATGTAGTTCGGTCCATAGTTGACCGGAAATGGGTACATAAAGCTGGTAATAGCGCAGCAGTAAAAGGCTTATCCCGGTGATTGCGCGATGAACCGCTAAGGCCAGCAACTCGGTATTAGCGTTGGCTTGATTACTAAGATCGCGGATGGCTACCAGATAGCCATTAATCATATGCTTTTGCAGCGCTTGCGCGATGGTCGCGGTTTTTACTGCGGGGTCCGGCAATATCAACGGCTGGTTGAGAAAACTTTGGGTTAAACCCTCAATCGATTGCAACGTGGTGTTGCGTAAAATCTCTAAAATCGCAATGCGATTGGCCGCTGAAGTTTGATAGCGGCCTACATCTGGCAGCGCCTGATACAGCAACCCACTTACAAATTGCACTTGGGTTAACGGTAGTGACCGAACCCAGGCTTTAACGCTGGTTTCCCGGCTGCCATCGCAAAAACTGAGTTGTGCCAAATCCTGCACAGGCACATTGAGTTGTTCGAGAAGGTGTTTTTGGGATTGGAGTCTGGTCATCGCCCTGGGACTGTCGCTTTGATGATCTAAGGTGTTATTACACTATAGCTCAATAATTTAGCTCGGCTTCGCTTTATAGTCTAAAGGTGATCTAACAGAATATTCGTAAACACCGCGCCTATTTATTTTATAAAGACTAGGTCGAACGACCAAGATGGCTATTCAGTTGGCTATCCAGTTCTACAAGCCGCTCTGGCGTGCCCACATCGCTCCATGCGCCTCGATGAACTTCAGCACTAATTCGCTGCTTGGCAATGCCATAGCGCAAGGCATCAACAAGCGGGAATTTTCGGCGTTTCTGAGGGTAGGTCGTGATCAGGCGCGGGTGAATCAAGCTTAATCCTGCGAAGGTAAACTTTTCGAGTTGAGGGTTATCTTCAAGTTTACCGACAGCATTGGGCGAAAAATCGCCGTTGGGATGAAACTCGGGATTAGGCACCAAAACCAGATGCGCATCTTCATCCACCTTTAAGAGATGGTTTGCAAGAGCAATAAGCGGGTAGTCAGTCCATACATCGCCATTGACCAGAATAAAAGGTTCATCACCTAATAAGGGCAGGGCATGTAATAAAGCACCGGCAGTTTCGAGCGGCTCAGGCTCTTCGGAATAGCGAACCGTTAAACTAAACCTTTCGCCATTACCCGCAAACTCGCGAATTTTTTCACCGAGATAGGCGAGGTTAATAATCACTTCTTGTATGCCTGCGTTGGCGAGCGCTTCCAGATGATATTGCAGCAGCGGTTTCCCGCCCACTTGCAGCATGGGTTTTGGAAGTGTATCAGTCAGCGGGCGCATACGTTGGCCGAGACCGGCGGCCAATATCATGGCTTTGCGGATCATTTCAGTTCACCTGCAGTTAGATAATCGCTATACCAGGAATGTTGTTCGGCGAGCGGCAAAAGTTTTTCGCGAAACCAGTCTGCAAAAGGTTGAAGCGCGGGATAGGCTTGTGCAACTTCAAGTGTGTAGCGAATTGCCAAGGGTAAATCCTTTAAGTAGTGAGGCTTGTTGTCGCGCAGATTAAGGCGCGCAAAAATTCCCAGTACCTTAATATGACGTTGCAGTCCCATCCAATCAAACCAGCGCAAATAGGTCTGCTCATCAATAGTTGCAGGCAGTAAACCTTTGTTGATGGCTGTTTTGCGATAATCCAACGCTAAATCTTTCACCAGCGCTGCAGGCCAACGGATATAACAATCACGTAGCAGCGATACCAAATCATAAGTACAAGCGCCCCAAAGCGCGCCCTGGAAATCTATAACGCCCAGCGTGTTATCGCTGCAGATAATTAAATTGCGGGAATGGAAATCGCGATGCACCAAGGTTTGCGGTTGCTCAAGCGCGGAGTTTTCCAAGTCGGTAAACAGCTTGTCGAGCAGTGTATTTTCGGCATCCGATAGGCCATAGCCCAGTAAGTTGCCGACAAACCATTCGCTGAAAATCTGCAATTCTCGTCGTAACAACGCAAGATCGTATCGCGGAATGAGAGTCGGTTCGTCGACACATTTTTGCAAGCTAACCAGTGTCTCAAAGGTTTGTTGGTAGCGGGTTGCGACTGTATCAGGTGTTAGATGGCGATATAAAAGCTCATCGCCAAAATCGGTTACTAATAAAAAACCTGAGGCGTCATCTGCGGCCAATATGCTGGGGGTGTTGACCTTATGCGCACTCAGATAACGTGCGAGATTAATAAATTGACGGCTATCTTCAGTTTGCGGCGGTGCATCAACTGCCAGCCATTGCGATGGAGTGCTAAAGCGAAAGTAACGACGAAAACCGGCATCGCTAGCGATGGGTTTAAGTTGAATGGATTCGGGCGCACGTGCAAGTTGTTGTGCAACCCACAGGCTAAGTTGCTGTTCGCGCACGGCGAGCGTCTCGGTAGGCGACATTCAGGCTCCGGTAAGGTCGTGGAGTGTAAGTTGGGCGCGATTCTAGCATCGGCACGCGGGCTAAATCTCTCGCTAAAATCCGCTCAGGATGATTTTGGTGTTACAAGTCGTGCTGATTACAAAGGATTAATGGCGAATTCATTCCCTGCCAAGGCTGATTGCAGTAGAATCGCGGCAATTTTTACGTGATCTATTTTGTGTGATCTCAAGTACGCTTATGTGAGGATGCGCGGCATCCTTCTCCAAAGAGATAGCTGTTGATGGCTTTAACTCCCAAATTTCCTGTGAAGCAACTAATAATAGCCATGCACGCCGCCGGTTTTGCCGCCGCAGCGCCGGTGATGAGTTTGCTTTATGTCCCCTATGCGGTTGCCGATGAGCAACCTGTAAGTACTAAAAAACTCGAAAAAGAATTTGAAGATAGTCGCCATCTCGATTGGGTGCCGATTGAAAATCTCACCGAAGAACAGAAGAAAAGCATTCCCAATAGCTGCTGCAAAGGTGCCTATGTTGCGCCTTTGCGAACCGATAGCGATGTGGCTCTTGATCCCAAGCAGGCGCCGATTCGCGCCCATGCCGACGAGCAAACCAGCGAAGGCAATGCGCGCGCGGTCTTTAAAGGCAATGTGTCTATCACCCAAGGTAATCGTTCGATTACTACTGATACCGCAGCTTTTGATAACGATACTGAAATGGCCAAGCTTACCGGCGGTATTCAGTTGCGTGACCCTGAGGTTATGATTCGCGCCGAGTCTGGCGATATCAATGTCGACAGCGGCGATGCGACTTTTAATAACGCGCGCTTCGTTCTTTACGAAAGTCGCATTCACGGCGTGGCATCACAGCTCAAGAAATTTGGCGATAACGTTGTTAATTTGCAGCAAAGTGTTATCAGCAGCTGTGAGCCGGGGGATAGCGCCTGGTCAATCCATGGTTCGGAAATTTCGTTACATCCTGATGAGCATTACGGCACCGCCGACAATATGCGCATTAACATTGGCGACGTGCCGGTGCTATATCTTCCCTATATTCGTTTCCCCGTGGGCAATGATCGTTTGACCGGTTTTTTAACGCCCACACCTGGTTACAGTAAGCGCAACGGTACCGAACTGGCCGTTCCTTTTTACTGGAATATTGCACCCGATACCGACGCTACACTTACGCCGCACTATTTATCCAACCGTGGTTTTATGTTGGATACGGAATTGCGCCATTTATCGCCATACTTTAAAACCACGCTGGATAGCAGCGCGATTAGCAATGATCGAGGCGGTTACAGTAGTTATCTGGAAGGTCAAATTGCCGACGGTGCCCTAACCGAAGAACAAGCTTACCCCTATCGCGGTCGTGATCGTTGGTATGCGAAGTTAGATCAAACTGGCGGTGTTGGTCAGGACTGGAGCACTCTTGTCAGCTATGCAGACTTGAGTGATAAAGATTACCTGCGCGACTTGTATAACGGCTCGATTGATTCGAATCGTCAAGCTTATATTCGCCAAATGGCATCGGCTGATTATCGTTCCGAGCATTGGTTTACCGGCGTTAAAGTCGATGAATATCGCTTGCTAACAACAACGCAATTGCCGTATCGCGAATTGCCGCGTATACACGCCGATGGTAGTTACCAAATTAACGATTGGGTGCTAAAGCTCAATAATGAATACGTTAACTTTGTACAAAACCGGTTTTACCAGGATTCTTTCGGTACGCCGGCTGAGTACGATACTGCCTATTTAAATACCATTTATGGTGAGCGCTTCAATACCAATTACAGTTTGACTTGGGACAAGTCCTACACGTGGGGTTTTGTAAAACCGAGTGTTGCGGTTAAAGGGCTTTCCTATCAGTTGGATAGTTATAACCTGAGCGCTGGCGCTGATTCATCGCCGCGTTTTGTAACGCCGCAAGCCAGTGTTGATGCAGGTTTATTCTTCGAGCGTGACACCACTATATTTGGTAGCAGTTTCCTGCAAACTTTAGAGCCAAGAGCATTCTATTTTTATAGTGCTTATAGAGACCAATCGGCACTGTATAACCTCACTCAAAACAATAGCCTGGTTAATTTCGATACCGGCGATCTAACTTTCAATTACAACCAATTATTCCGCACCACGCGCTTTGCTGGTGGTGACCGTCTGGATGATGCGAATCAAATATCGCTTGCAGTAACAACTGCTTTTTCATCTAAAGAAACAGGTATAGAACGTTTGCGAGTCAGCGTAGGTCAAATTTTTTATGCACATGATCGCGAAGTGACGGTTTACGACAAATCCCTACTAGCTAGCGATTCTGCCATTGCAGAAGAAAACACGCGCTCATCTTCAGATTTGGTAGCGCAATTGTCCGGTCAAGTGAACGATAGAGTCCTGCTAAGTGCAGACGCCGCCTACGATCAACGCAATAATCGATTAGACAGCGGTAACCTGGGTTTCCATTACATAGATAACTCCTATCGCATTTTTAACATGACCTATCGCTATACCCTGAATCCTGTTATCGCCAGTCCAAACCAGCCATTGCCGCAACAAATCGGGTCAATGAATCAGTTGGATACATCGATAATCCTGCCGATTAATAGCCGCTGGAGCATTATTGCGCGAAATAACCACGATTATACCTACGGCGTGGAACTAGATACCTATGCCGGGCTCGAATACAACGATTGTTGCTACAGGGTTAGAGTTATGGGGCGTCGTTGGTTGCGAGTCGACTACACAACTCCACAATTCTTATCCAATTTGACTAACGATGATTATGAGCCGGGAATTATGTTCGAACTGGAGCTTAAAGGTTTGGGCAGTATGGATAAAAAAATCAGCACATTGCTGGAAAAAACCATAACCGGTTTTAAAGAGCGCGACAAAAATTTACGCTAAACAACAAGTGAAAATATTATGCAAATACGATTGACTAAAAAATACTGTAGCCTTTTTATCGCCGCTCTTTTAATGGTAGGGCCACAGGCAATGGCAGCAACTAATAATTCTATTGGGCTAGATAGAGTTGTCGCCATTGTGGACGAAGATGTAGTGCTTGAAAGCGAATTAAATGATCGTACCAAAGCGGTATTACAACGTTTGCAAGGCCAGTATTCGCAATTGCCTGAAGAAGATGTATTGCGCAAGCAAGTGCTTGAGCAATTGATTGTTGAGCGCATTGAAATAGGTTTAGCAAAGCGTTACGAAATCAAAGTTGAAGAAGTTGAAATCGATCAAGCGATTGAACGTATTCGCGACAAAAATAAAATGACGGCAGATGATTTTGCTGCAGATTTAAAACGTCAGGGCTTAAATATTGCCGGCCTACGTAACCAAATTCGCGATGAGTTAACCATTAACCATTTGCAACAAGGTGTTGTTAGTAGCCGTATTAAAGTTTCCCCGCAAGAAGTTGATAACTTTCTTGCCTCAAGTGATGGCAAGTTCGCGACGTCGCCCGATTATCATATCGGCCATATTTTAATTGCCGTTTCCAGCACAGCAGATGCAGAAACTATTGCGGCTGCTGACAAAAAAGCCAAAGATATTTATCAAAAATTGCAAGGCGGAGCTGACTTTGCGCAATTGGCGATTGCCAATTCAAATGATCAGGCTGCGTTGCAAGGTGGCGATATTGGTTTTCGCAAGCTGGCGCAATTGCCAGAGTTGTTCGGCACACAATTGGCGACTTTGAAGACGGGTGAAGTTACTCAGCCGTTCCGCAGCGGCGCCGGCTTTCATATTCTTAAAAATATTGAACAACGTGGTGGCGGTGCACAATTAATTGAGCAAACTCATGCACGCCATATTCTGGTAAAAACCTCAGAGATTATGGATGACAACCAGGCACGTGAAAAATTATTGGGCTTGAAAGATCGCATTGAAAAAGGTGAAGACTTTGCAAAACTCGCAAAAGCAAATTCGGAAGATACTGGCTCCATGTTGAGCGGTGGCGATTTGGGTTGGTCTACGCCGGGAATGTTTGTGGCTGCGTTTGAAGAGAATCTCGCGAACACGCCAATTGGTAAAATCAGCCGCCCTTTCAAGAGCCAATTTGGCTGGCATATTTTGCAAGTTCTCGAACGCCGCAAAGAAGATATGAGCGAGCAAATGAAACGTAATCAAGCGCAAAACGTAATTCGCTCGCGTCGTTTTGATGAAGAGTTTCAATTGTGGTTAACACAAATTCGCGAAGAAGCGTTTGTGGAAATTAAACTTAAGTAAATTTTATTTAATATCAAAACGCGGCTAGACAAGTTTTATTAACAGACATAAGTTTGTTTAATGAATGACTTTGTTTAAGCCGCGTTTTGATTTTGTAGCCGTTCAAAATAATTGGAATAATCATGACCGCATGTTTTCGTATCGCGTTAACGCCCGGTGAACCTGCAGGCATAGGCCCTGATCTTGTGGTGACTTTGGCGCAAAGTGCGCAGCCGCATGAAATCGTTGCAATCGCTGATCCCGAGATATTGCAAGCGCGTGCGCAATTGTTAGGTTTGCCGCTACGTATTCGTCTGGTTGATCTTGCGGATGCTCCAAGACCTTCTGTCGCAGGTGAATTAGCGGTATTAGCTGTTCCTGTAAGTGATTCGGTGACGCCAGGCAAATTAAATGTTGCCAACGCAGGATATATTTTGGAAACGCTCGACGCCGCGATTGAGGGCTGCGTAAATAAATCCTTCGCCGCATTCGTAACTGGCCCCATTCACAAAAGCGTTATTAACGACGCCGGAATTGCATTCAGTGGTCACACCGAATATCTCGCTGAAAAAACTGCCACTGAAAAAGTGGTCATGATGCTCGCAACCAAAGGTTTACGCGTTGCATTGGCGACTACGCATTTGCCATTGAAAGATGTTGCCGCTGCCATTAATGAAAAAGAGTTAGCACAAGTCATCACTATTTTGCATCGCGATTTGCAGGTGCAATTTGGTATAGCGCAACCGAAAATTTATGTATGCGGACTAAATCCTCACGCTGGCGAGGGCGGGCATTTAGGTCGCGAGGAAATAGAAATCATCGAGCCGACTTTAGATAAGTTGCGCGCGCAAGGAATAAATTTAATTGGCCCGTTACCGGCAGATACTTTATTTACACCAAAATATTTAGATCACGCCGACGCGGTTTTAGCCATGTATCACGATCAAGGTTTGCCAGTATTGAAATACAAAGGTTTTGGTCAAGCAGTGAATATCACGCTGGGCTTACCTATTATTCGCACGTCGGTAGATCACGGCACTGCATTGGATTTAGCGGGCACAGGTAAAGCTGATTTAGGTAGCCTGCGCACTGCATTGAGTTACGCATTAGATATGGTTGAGGCGCGCCAACGGGCGCAATTAGTATGAATAAAAAGTTTTCGAATGAAACATCCCAAAACCATCAAGGCCAGCATAAAGCGCGCAAGCGTTTCGGGCAGAATTT
>Ga0247741_1001740_pt1 | contig 12086 bp, 16 predicted proteins | sample UWRJL213509R2_FD_180945 | JGI IMG/M metagenome (GOLD analysis project Ga0247741, IMG submission 180945) | Plant litter microbial communities from Arlington Agricultural Research Station in Wisconsin, United States - UWRJ-L213-509R-2 | ecosystem: Environmental > Terrestrial > Plant litter >...
TCTTCAAGATCAATACCCCGAATACATTGCACTAGCCAATGCTCCAGACATCGAGCTCGAGGCCGTGGTGACTCCGGCATATGTCAAGAGCGACCAATACTCATACAATCTCATCGCACAATTAGCTGCACTTCTTCATATAGGTGAACATAGTTCACGCGGCTCGACCAATGGAGGGCGCAATATGATCAGAAAACATCGGCACAGAAGCTTTCGACAGTTCCTCGGCCTGACATCCAGCGTTTGACGTCAATTGAGCTACCATCACTGAAATATATCAGATGTTCGTTGATGCCAGAGATTGTTTATGTAAGGTATTCGTGCATGAACAGAGAATCGTTGGTAGTCGCGGTATCGAAACTTACACACCGGTCCGGATGCCGGTTGTGACGGGCGCCTAATTTCCTTGAGGAGTTTCATAGCTGCGCTCTGACAGTGAACGAAGACTTATCGTTCAAGTTCTGGAAAATAATTCAAAATATGACGTGAAATGGGAAAATTAAGTTGCGACGAGTCTACATCGACGACTAATAAATATCGAATATCGACGGGCATCTGGCATTAGTTTGGAAATGTCGGTCTACATAATCACACACTGGCACCCCGCTGATAATTCCCCAGTCCCATCCTCACCCTTCTCATTTTGACTGTTCCTCTTTTGCTTCTTCTCCTCCGCCGCGTTTCCGTCCATTGTGGTTGGTCGCCGAGTTGGCGATGTCCGTTTTACCAGAGCAAATATGTCGGGATATCGATCTTCCACTGCCTGGATCTATCAACGAGTTTCAGCTCCTGAATCTTTTTGGTCAAAAATAATACCACCTACCTTGTCGACGTACGCCTCGTACTCGTTTTTAAACGACTCCCATTGCACCTTCGCTTGGGTCAATCGTAAATTGGAGCGCAATTCCTCCGGTTTAAGGTATCGCATCTTGTTGTCGCTGCTCTTTTGCCTCATCAGTATTTCTGTCCACCACTTGACGTATGAGTCTACTGATTGCTGATATGTTTCAAGAAGAGGAGCGCCCTGCTCAAGAAGCTCGATAGCTGGTTGGAGTTTTTGGCCATTCGGGTCAGCGTTGTCCGTTGAGCTAGGCATAAATCGTTTATCAACATACCTTTCTGGTCTTCTGCGGTCTTCTGGCTTTTTTTCCGAGATTCGATCACCTGAGGAGGATGTATGAGCAAAAACAGCCGGCAGAAGTTCTCTAAGTGAATAAATTGCTCTGACCTGATGGAGTTCTTGCCTTACTTGTCGAAATCCATCCAGAGCACCATTGGCAATCTCCAGTGCCGATCGACCTATCTTGAGCATGCTTTCGAAGTTGCCTTTCGTATTTGGATCTTTTACGAGCTCATCGACAGCTCCGAGGCACTCAGAGGCAAAGGCATGGCCCTTTCTGGCAGCAGCGATACTACCACTAATGGCTTCAACGTATCCCTTGGTCTGTTTGAGCACCTCTTTGTCCGAGCTGACATACAGAGTCAGGCAAAATCAATGACGGGAATGCAGGCAGCCTGCTCACCCAGAAGTGCTTTTCTGTCCGAGCTCGAGCCATTTCTGCAGCAACACAAGGGAGCTCTCCGAGTTTTTGACAATAATGTCGAGCTGAAATGATCGAGCGAGTTCCGTCGTAGGGGTTTCTTCTTGTACAATGGCAGAATCGGCCGTCTTGGGGGATTGGGGTTGATGAACTGGAAAAAAAAAATACTGGTGAGAAATACAAATTGCTACGGTGATCCATGAAATGGTCTCACTGTCAATATCTTGGGCGTTGGAGACCAGAGTGGGGTTGAGAGTCAGTTCTTCAGCCATGGTACTTGAGTGCTACTATAGGTGTACCAGTTCCCCGTGTCAAGCGTCGCTTTTGATATTGGGTACACGAGGTACAATGCTCTATTAGTGAGGCAAATATTCCCGTGCGCTGTAGACAGCTGTTATGGAAAGCGAGGTTAAGCAGGGGTCTTACCACGAGGTGGAGGGCAGCCTCACAGTGAATGAAATACACGCACCGAAGTGGTTGTTCAATAGAAGGAGTAACTAGGCGTCTTTACATCGATAGATACAGGTTTCATGAAAGCATGTACTTAAATTCACAAGCATTACTGTCGTTTGCATAATTTTGTGAACTTATGTTTCTGCGGAAACCGCACATGACTTAATCCTCACCAGCGCCCGAAATGCCGAAGCGGCCAAACGAAATCCCAAAGCGTGAGGTTATTCGCTCTTATGATACCGTTGGAGTTCGATACGACAAATTGCGTTGCAGGCGTTCTCCGAAGTCGGTGCCCGGGAATCTTATCGTGTCGAACGTGCTGCCAGTGGTGCGACAGGTGGCAGTACATCGAAGAAAGGTACCTCCCTGACCTGTGTAGTTGCGCAGGTTGCTCAGCTGACGGAACTGGGGTCGAAAATCTTCTCCGCCCCACTCATCGACACAGTAAGCTTCATTGATAACGATAGCGGTGATGCGACTTCGGAATTTGGTACCCATGCAAAGGTTCTGAAAGCTCGAAGAGAAAACCATCTCAGGGGATAGGTGTTGTTCGCGCTCGTTTCCAGATGTCGGCCATGTGATTGGTGTCTTCGTTGATCATAATCGCATCGATTCCCTACGCTCTACACGTGTAGTGCCTTCACTAATCACGATGACCAGCTTCCCTTTCCCTCCAAGGAGAGCCAGCGATTTGAAGATGAGGCTCTTCCCATAACCCGTGCCCCCACAGAGAATAATGTCGTACCCTTGCAGAATCCGTCGTACGAGGTGGGGTTGCCAGTCATCAGTGCGTACAAGAGCTTGAGGCCTTCAACAAGACGCGTTCGAATCACATCGAGTGGGAGATTGTCGGGTAGCCGAGTTTTGACACCTTGCAGACGCTGGTCAGGAGCTGTAGAAGGCTGGCTGGGCGTTGCTTTGGGTCTCCGAGGCGTTTCAGGTGGTACAGAGGGTGTGTGGGCGATCGTGCTTTTCTTGGATGGCGTTGTTGGTACGTGGGTTGTTGATTGATTGCTACCAGGCTCGGAGAAGGTACTTAACGAGCTCATTTTGCGATAACGAGCGCGAGGAGGGCACCAAACTTTTTAGACCTTCAGCTTCGATGTACTCGATGGTCGGAAAGTATACCTGGGAGGTGCGAGGTTATTTTCACGGAAGTTGCGGCTGAGGAGATTTTCGGTAAGGAGTGTGGTGTTAAGTGACGCGTTGAGAGCACGTGTAAAAATAAAAATAAAAAAGAGAATTCGAGAGTTCATGATAGAATACACGTCATTGGAAAGTCTGAGGGCGAGGGGAGGTCAGGACGTTGAGCTACAAAATGCCAAATGTCCTACCGATTGTCGTGACTCTGGAGCAAGCCCCTGTGATCGGAGCCTCAAATCAAACGCTAGAAAGGCGATGTTTGCGCAGCAAATAACCACCGGCAGACGGCTTGATCATTCGGTCGTGATACAGTATACTGATTATAACCTCCATTTCGCAAAAAACCTGGTCATCCTATTGGATCTTGTTGGCTTCCTTGCCAACTCATGAAATTCTTGGCGTTTGTTACAAGTGGCCCGAACAGGTGACCGCTTCTCGACAGAAGGTGACATAACAACTTCCAGCGGTGATTCATGGCTGGCCGTGGCATCCACTGCGACTGTGAAATCCGGGTATTGATCATGTAATGCCTGTATCTTTGCACGGAACGTCAAGTGAGCGATAGTCAACCATTTGAGAGGTTGAAATGCCGACCTTCTCGGTGTAATCGACATACAGCTGCCTCAAGTCCTTCCATTTTTGCACAACGATCCTATTTCGTAGAGAATCGTAGTTGACCCTTAGCATTTCAAGACTGGTGGTCTGAGAAGAATTGGATAACTCCATCCTCGTCCACCAGGAGATATAAACCGAGACGCAGACCCGGAAATTCTCCAAGACAGAGATACCTCGCTCGAGGTCAATTAGAACCGCGGAATCTAGAATAACTAATTCAGTCATGCAACCAACTTAGGGAAAGACACATACTCGGTTCATCGACGACCATTCCAGAGGCAGTCTGTTCTGCTTTCGCCGCCTTTAGGAGCTGAAATTTGAGGAGTATTAGTCTCCTAGGGACGCGTTTGCTACTCGTGTCGTACCTTTTCAATCTTCACGCGGACGTCTCGAAAGCCTTCCGAGGCTTTCTGAGCGTTGTCCTTTCCACGAATAGCGATAGTAAGCATCCCCTGGGCAAATTCTTGGCATTCTTTCTCTGGCGCTGTCTCTGCAAAGCTCGATAATGCAATGGCTTCCTCGGCCATATCATAACCCTGCTGAGCAGCAGTGATACTGTGGTCAATGGCCCTGACGTAGCGTTGAGCTTCGAACGCTATTGAGCGCAGAGCCAAGGAGCTGTCGGGTTTAAATTCATATTGTTGAGCCGTTAAACACCTGGTAGAGAAAACTTGCTATACTTACGAATGCGTCGCATTGCACCATGGCTGCAAAATCGAGAACGCAGACGACGTCAGATCTGCCAGTTCGATGAGGTTTGGAGAGCTAGGAGCTTTCAAAACAATCTCGTTGGAAGCCATAGGTCTAGGTGTTGGCTCGTTAGCAGGAACCAGCCGTTGGTGTGAGTGGACTCGAGAAAGCATTGAAAACTCGTGTGCTTCACTATACCACCATATAAATCCAGGAACATACTGCGCATGTCGTGGTACTGGCAGATATAGACATGAAATCGATGAGATGAATCCACTACTAGGTAGCTATGGTGGGGCTTGCACATTCCGGTCAGTTGGCGATGAAACTTTAACGTTTAACAGGCGGTGAGTTCTCTGGTTTTGCCTTATCCTGCTCATCGATCTATACACGTATGTGCATCGTGTATCAGGCATGTTTACTGTAATATGAAGACACGTTTCGTGCACGCGGTGGCCTGACGATTCAATATCAGTGAGGTTCACAGGAAACACCTAAAAGAATCTGCTGCCCCAACCCACTAATAGTTCGATCATTGAACTGCAAAGACGAGTGGGATTTTCCCTTTTATCAGCTCTCCTCATTTAATCCAGGTACAAAGCGATTTAGATGGACTCTGCGATCCCTTCAGATGCCCCAGGGTTTTTTGACTTCGATGCTTTTTCTGCAGCAACTCGTAGCGCTTTGGAGCTACTGAGTCCGTATATGGATCTTCCTCGACGGTAAGGCTAGAAATCCCTCTACCACGTAGTCGCTGATCATATATCCATCTTTAGACCCTCGTCGCTTGCGTTGAGCATTTATTCACAATGCCGCGAGTACGTGGAAGCTATCAAGCTCGGACTATCTACTGCCCAGCATGGCTTCAATGTCACGCAAGACATCCTTTCCCTCGCCGAGAACCTTGACATGAGTACCGCCGCGGAACGCAATCGCTATCTCGCTGGGACGCTGAAATTATCAGAGAAAGCATCCTCAGAAGTATCCCAGACCCTCAAGACCTTTCGGGACATTCGAAAAACTATGTATGAAGTAAGTTTCAGGAGCCTTTCTTCAGATTTGAAAGTCTGACAACCCTGGCAGCTTACTGAAAGATACAGGGAACAAAAAAGTTCCACCCACTTTGGTGAAGACAGAAAATCATTTGACGATCTTCTCCGTGGGATGAGAAGACTGGAAGAGTTTTCTTTTCAAGCATCGTTACTTTCTCGATGGTGGGATTGGGTAATTCTTGAGACGACTCCTAGGCCGCTTCCCAATTTCGAAGTCGACTTCATAGATTCGCTTCGGCAGCGTGCTGTGCTCCAGAGGTGGAGGCAGCTCAACGCCCAGTTTGCGCAGTATACTGACGTGGTTAGTGCTCTGTCTGTTGTTCAAGGAACCTCACTCAGGTCACTGCAGGTTCGCGAGATTCAGGATGCATATCCGTCTCTATGGGAGACACCCGTCCGGTCCGATGGTGACTCCTCTATTGTGGAGATACATACGAGAAGCAGCTACAGCCACCGCAGAGAGAGCCCTTTGAGGTCGATGGAATCGATGGAAGGAATGAAAGGTTGTTGCACCATAATGTGACCATCCCCATTCGAATCCAATTTGTGCCGTAATTTAATTTTAAGGTTATTTACCTGACCCGTCGCTCGCAATCTACTTATGTATATCAGTGAATTTCTCGACATTGGCGAAACGAAAGAAAAGGGCAAGCAATAGGTACAGTCGACTACTTATCTCATAATGCATACGGTTTGTGGGCGCCTCTGCCAAATTTCACGGCATCTTAATGCATTATGAGCACGTATTTTGGCTGGCAGAGGACGGTTTGGATCTACCAGCTGCTCATGCAGTATGAGATTTTTTGGCAGGGTATGCATTATGAGCTTATGCGTTATGAGATAGTCAACTGTATTAAGTACATACAGCAGTTTTCAAAAAAGTTGGCACTCCCAAGATAGAACCAATATACAAGACTCGTCACAACAAGACATTAGATTAGGGTTAAGCCTTGAAATCGCTCATTCAGAGCACATTTTCTATATTCTTTCTTGTATATGACGTCCCTTAAATCCAATTCAAGGCTGCCATAACCAAAAGGGCGCCTACAAAATCCATGGCTGGTGTCAGGAGGTCTCAAGCTGCAGCTCAGCGCCTTTAACCCTAAAAAGGTGTTCGAGGATACAATCAGCTCGCTGTTCATCATAAAACTAGATAAACGTATACGTGCCATGATATGGGAGGTTTTTGGATTGGATTCTTAACCCAATGTATCGGTAGTTATGGCTGAGTGACTGAAATTGGCCGTAACCCTAGTCTATGGTCGAATTTGTGATATCTATTTTTACTTTTAGCAGTAACCTTTTTGAAAACCGCTGTAATGTGTTAGTGCTTTCGTGATGAATATGGTATTGCATAGTCCTATCAGATAACGACAGCACTGCTACTTCGCTGATCAAATGACGAGTCTGGTCAGCATCCGGGATTACTAATATCTCGACCAGCGGCTACGAAATCACATTTCAGGAAACTTCTAAAAAAATTAGGGGTGCTACTCACGTCCTGATTTACTGTTGGGTTTATTGAGCCAATGAAACACCTTCTTCGTCATTGAGGTCACCGTAACCGTAAATCCTGCTTTACGAAGTTTATCGACAATCGGGTGCGGCTTCGGGGATGTTGTCGTCTTTGAGTTCTTGCCCTTGCCCTTGTGACCATCGGGTTTGCTGCTCCCACATTTGGGAAGGGTCTGACTATCGGGGGCTGCATTATATCCTTCTGATTCCAGAGTCCCTACACCGTTCCCACCTCCAGACAGCCGAGTCTCTGACGGAGAATTGACATTGTCGGCAGATATATGCCCGCGTCCCAGCTCGTGCGAAGTCGGCTGATCATCTATGAGGCAATAAATGTGTATGAGTTGCGGCTGAGGCTCAATAATCACTTCAAGCGCACTTTTTCCCATGTTCAATGCCTGATGAAAAAAGTTCTTCATGTACCGTTTCTTCCCATTTTCTTTTGAGTTTTTGGATGGGGTCTTCGCCACAACCCCATTTGAAGCTGTTTCGTCACCTGCTGAAGAAGGTAGATGTGTATTGAGACTGTTCTGTATCTCTGTATCAGATCGCGTCTACGAACATCGAACAAGAGCGTGCGTAAGCCACTCATACGGGAGATATGCAAGACGCGTACCTCAACACCTGAGATCCGCTTGAAGATGTCACTAGGACTGTTATGAGCAGAATGGTCCGTGCTTGCTCTTTTATCTCTCCAGTCCCGCCCGAAGAGCTGGGGATGTGCATCCTCCATTTCCCCGATCTGTCTGGTAGTCAACAAACGGATCGAGATCATAACATCATCCATTCGCCTACCATTTTGACATATGCCGCATATCTGTACTTGAGGTCTTTCCACTTCCTAATGGTAGCCTTGTCTTGGAGCGCATCTAGCTGGAATTCGATAGATTGGCCTTCTCCGACGATGTCGGTCTCAATCTTCACCCAATCCCACCATTGGGTGAACGCCGATATGTGTTCAGTGAGCTCAGTGAGAGTCTTAATATCCTTCTCAATAGTTTCACGCAAATCAGAATGCGAAGGATGACCTGGATCTGAGATAGGATGAGCCAAGTCGATTGTAGAGGGACTTGATTGCGAACCTTTACACTGAGGCTCATCGAGATTCTCTCGTGCTGGAATACAGCTGCTTTGAATCTGCCGTAAATCAGACATGGGCTTGCATAACAGTTCTCTAGACGTACACCAATAAGCTCTCTTCGAATATCTCGAAACGCCTGCAGCGCTTTGTTGGAGTTCTCGCGGGATTGGCTAGCTAAAGCGAGCATGCCCATTATGTAGCGTTCGAGGTCCTCTTTATCTTCGATTGTGTCCTGAATTGCGGTGGAGAGATACAATACATCCTCGGTAACAGTGAATCCACTGTAGGCAGCTAACACCGTCAATTGGATCGCATCGACGTATTTCTCGGCTTGTTGAGCGAGGCGAGACATCGTATCATCGTGCTCTCTATTGAAATGTGTAAAACGATTTCAAAAGTGATTAATTCTGCGGCTTACAAATGCAATCCAGGAGACGTCCATGGTTCGAGGAGGCTCACAGTTTGCCGCGTTGTATCGGCTAACGCTTGAAGATCAATGGTAGTGGGAGGGGAGAAAACTATAGTCGTCGTCATCGTGAATATGGTAGGCAGCTTCGGAGCGAGATGTTTCTTTCAAAGTAGTGAAGATAGGGAAGGGTGCTGCCGTCATGAGGACTACGTGCGATGCGCCGCGAGGGATCCTCGTGTGGATGGCTGATCACGCACCATACAGATCAGTGAAGTAAAATATCAGAAGACCTCATGGTGGCTGGATGGCATCCGTATTTGGGGGGAGCTTAGTTTGATGCTAATTTGTGCAGGATCTGGCCACTTTGGGTTTTACTATTAGCTTTCTGTTAGAGTGAAAGGAACTTGATGCGAATGGAAGGGAGTTATTCCAGTCATTGTATATTTATGTAAGTGGTGACTGGGAGAAGTGAAGCGTAATAGTGAGAGCTGCCAGTGTCAGTGGGAGATTGTTGAACTTCAAGCATTCGAGCTAAGGACCAGGTTCAAGTTGACGTTGGAGTTGTGATAGATGCGTGACAGAGCCGATGTGTAAGTAACAGCACACATGACTTTGTCACATGCCGTTAAACAAAGCTTTAAGTTTAAGTTTTTGAAGTTGTTAAACTTACAGCGACACTGCATACGAACTTCTCCCAGTCCCACTTTACTCGTCAACCTCAAGACCTTGGTATAAATTCACACAACAATTTACTAGTCGCTCTTCCTCCGAGGTGTAAGCGACAATTTGATGCAACGCATCATTCCCAAATTCAACTTGAGGCGAGTTTGTTCCCATGTTATGCTTTTTGTGAGCTTTTCAAACGGTTGCATAGGAAATCTGGAGATGACTTCCCCATGCAGTAAACACCATGAGGCTACGTGCTCGTCTTTTGAACACAATGTACCGTGTTTGGGAAGGTCAATATATTATAACGCCTGGTATGACACACGCTCCCGCGGACCTCCGCCTCATTGTCGTGCCAGAAGGGCGCCTACTTAGCTCCGTTCGAATTCCTCTGAAGCGCCCTCAACGCAATTTGCGTATCTCGCCCCCATTCGACGGCTGAACCGATTTCACTCACGTTTGTAGCGTGTCAGCAACCAGTAAGTTGGCTAAGGGAATGTTCATTCATGCTAAAAAGTCATAGGTATCCAGGCTTCAGGAGCGATAGGCGCAGGCTGTCATGGGCTTTTGACACTAGCTATGCCGATGGAAGGTTCCTGATTTCTCCAGCAACTATGCGTCGACGCTCCTCGCCGCCTTTCGAGGTAAAACCTGGGTAGGATCCCTCACGCGTAGATGGCTGCTGTGGACTTGATGTAAGCAGCAGGTGGCCCTCGCCGTTTTCTGACACACCACATCAATAAATTCAATGCAAGGTCATGTCACGACTCGATGAGCCATGGCTTGTTGGAAATTTGTGAGCTTTCTCATGCAACGTTGAGTTGTATCACATCTCAAGATTGATTTATTATTACAGCGACCAGCAATGTGGCTGAACGACTCCACATACTGACCACTGGCATGCGGTCGAGACGCGTGTACTGCGCCATGTTGTAAGCTTGCAAAGAATGACGTCGTCTCAAGTTTACGTTGGATATCCAACTTCTGACCAGAAGAGATAAATACTGCACTGCGTAGGTCCTCGTGTCGAAGTTAAACATTAAGAACGGGTTATGTCGAGTGACGTTCTTTTAAACGAGACAAAGCAAGCGTCAAGGTCAACGAGGATCAACACCACTACAGTGTGTCAAACCAAGCCATCGCATTCCCAAATATGCCCTCAGGAAGTCCAGGAGACCAAACCTTGACAGATGGGAAGGACGATGACATTGTTCTTATGTAAGTAAGCCTTCCTGGAAGGAAAGGAGCAGTAGCTAACGTGGATATCAGTGTAATAGGGCCGACAGGATCAGGAAAGAGTACCGTGAGTTTTCTGTGGAAGCGGTGATAAACCACGTCTGACCTTCTTCTGCAGCTCGTTAACAATATCCTTGGGCGTCAGCAAATGGAAATTAACGTCCAAGAGGGCGGCCTCTATAGTTCAGGAAAAACCAAGAATATTGTTGCAGGCGTGCTGTCTGTTAGCTCACAGCTGGAAATATTGGAGTCTGAGTACTGCCAAGGCAACCGTCTCATAATCGTCGACACCCCAGGCCTTGACAGTGCAGCTCCTGTGGACGTTTTAGAAATTCTTCTGCGTATTGAAAAATGGTTGCATAAATCGTGAGTTGACGACCTGACATTTTATTCATAACATGCTGATGGATTTCTGAAGATACGGGACGGTTGGGAGTGTGAAACTCGGTGGAATCATCTATGTCCACGATGTTTCTACCTAACAATACTGCGGAATTGCGCCAGTCGTTGTGGACAGAGTAAAGGTCATTTGGAATTCTGTAGGGGTCGAGAAGAATATGATGTTTGTCAGCTCGAACTGCGAAGGCCAAACCAAAGAATACTGCGACGAACAAGAAGCAGCCATGAAGAAGCTTTACCCCAAAGGCTCGAGCGTTTACACTTTGAACAAGGACAAGGACTCTGCTCGAAACATTGTTAGGGAAATTGCCTCCTCCCCGACAATCGATATACGGTTGCTCAACACCGACGGTTCGAAGGTCGATTACCTCAGATCTCTTCGTGCTTGCTTGAATGCTATTAAGTCATTTTCCTGGAAGGTATGATTGCGATATGTTGGGAGAAGGTTTTCACATCTCACTAATTATGTATGTTCCTATTTTTAGCGCCAAACACGACATGGGGAGGGGTCTTCGAAATCCTCTGCGTCTCTTGATAAACCGCCCATCAGGAGCGGCGAAGACTCGAGAGTGGTCACTCAACCCGGAAATTTGATCCACGGACTGAAAATGGCGGGCTTCCCGATTTCTACTCGAGCTAAAGCACCTCAAGGAAAACAAGATTTGCACTCGATTCGGTCTCACTCTTGTATTAGTGGGCTACGACGGGCAGGTTTTCCCATCATCGAGAAAGCATGCGCAGTGGGAGCGAGTCAAGACAAGCGGTTGAGTCGATCTCATCGTATCGTTGGAGATCTCCAGAGGGCTGGATTCCCTGTAGTAGAGAAAACGTTGAGAGAAAGGCAGGGTAAGATAGGTCTAGAATAGTCGCCAAATAGTTTGTAAGCCTCTCTAGTTTCCAAACCGAATTGCAAGCTTTGAAATTTCTGTAAAGCGTGATCTAAATTTAGCCTCGGCGTGGACAGGCACCCTGAAGAAGCGAATAAACCTAAACCCGTACCACCACCATTCTATAGTCATGGGCATTTGTGGCGATTATGGGCCCCTCGACTTTCGAAGCTCGTGTATTCGAGCAAGCTGGAGCGCCTTCCTACCAGCTGCGGTCGTCTTTGGCCTTTGTTTTATTGCCTTACCAACCCCGAAACCCACCCGACGTGCCTTTTCAATTCTTGGTTCGCCCTTCAAGCCGTTCGTTACCCTTCAAGAAGCGGAAGCATTGGATGTGAAGGCTCTGGGGGTCGAGGAGGAGGAAGTCACTGAGTTGCCCACTTTCATCCCACTTTGGCG
>Ga0247741_1001742_pt1 | contig 12078 bp, 17 predicted proteins | sample UWRJL213509R2_FD_180945 | JGI IMG/M metagenome (GOLD analysis project Ga0247741, IMG submission 180945) | Plant litter microbial communities from Arlington Agricultural Research Station in Wisconsin, United States - UWRJ-L213-509R-2 | ecosystem: Environmental > Terrestrial > Plant litter >...
ATACACAGAATACCCAAAAGTCAGAAATTATTGGAAGGCCTGTGACTAGAAGGACAGAAACGGCTTTTTGATGCCAAGTGTGATCCAACCTCAATGGCAAAAAAAATAAAGACGTGGCTCTCATGTTGTTATATCTTGACACCTGTAACATTTTACTGACGCGTATGATTATTATCAGTTTCCGTCTTTCAACACGTCAACGATGCGTTACTTTGCCACTTGCAGAACTGACATCAACATACTTACGCTTGGGGGAAGAAAATTGGCCAACTCATTTTGCTAGCAAGGCCTGTCTAAAACTCGCTGGACTGACGCCTTTTCCATGGGCTCCTTCTGCCAGCTAGTTTTGTGTTGATGAATGCAAGAGGAATGGCAGGTCACAAGGGCGGCGTGGCATTCGCCAAGGTAGATTACAAATGCTTAAGGGTCCTTCCATATAAGGAAAATACTTCCTTATATATCCGAGTGGGGGAGGGGGGGGGCATTGACTGTGCTTAAACGCGATTTACATCATCGTGTTGCTGAGTTTCGTCCTGGATACCCCTTGAGTATATGCGTCCTTGTAACTCCTTTCACCTGCGCTTCTTCCCTTCCTTTCCTTTCTCCACTGTACCAACACCAGTGCTAACAATAATGCCTTGCAGTCTCACTAGATCTCACTGTTCATCCAACTCGCATCCCAATCATACAGCTCCCCTCGTTCCTACGCACCGCAAGACCACATTCTTCTTCATGCCCGAAGTACAAGGCGTGCAACAGGAATTTGCGTTTGTGTGGGAGGTAAAGGACCAGTTGTCGGTCACTTAAACACGATAGGAGTGCGACGTGGTTAATGCTGAAGCACTGAGGTTCTAACCAGTAAGTCTCAAATGTTCCCTTTCCTTACCTTTCCGCTCCCACTTCGTCGTCGTTCCTATTTTAGACTCCCCTTCCTCGGCCCCTTCTATTCGTCCCCCCTTTACATGCTGACTTTTGCATTCGCTAGGTCCCCCCAAAAGTCCTCTTCGCCTACCGCTCTCGTCGTGCTCACCTCCAACGGACGGATCGCGTATCTGGGGTATAATCTTAGTGCAACAGATTAGAATGGTGAGTTTTTTTCCTTGTTTCCTTTTTTTTTTTGTCGATTTTCTGTTCTTGCTTTTATTCTATTTTATCCGCCTTTTCCCTCTTCCTTCTTGAAATTTTCAGTTTTAACTGCGCGAGGTTCTTTGTTTGGCGCTGGTGTATGGAGCATCGACATCGATAGGTTTTCTCGTTCTTGTTCTCGTTCTCTTTCCTCTCCCTATTTCTCTTTCTCTCTCTCTCTCTCTCGGCTGTTGGTTCCAGGGATCAGGTACTATTGCTGGTACCGGCGTGCTAAAGTTGGATTTGGGTCCGAACCCAAGCCTACGATGAACCTGCGCCTGGCACACGGCATGGCCGCGTCGCAATCGTACCTGGTTGTTTGTCATCTCTGCGCGCTGCCACCGCCAGGGGCCAGTTCACGGCCTACGCTTCATGGTTCACAACTTGCGGTTCACAGTCTCAAGGACGATTGTGGATATGGACGTGTGATTATCAGCCGGGCTATGACGTCGAGGAGCGAGATCAGTCCTGGGTGGATGCCGTTTCCTTCAAGTTTTTTACTTGATTCCATTTCTCTTCTCGCTTTCAACTTTGTAACCAAGTTCGGCAGTACTGAAGGCCGCAGATGTCAGCAGAAGGAACGACCCAGGTAGGTCGCGACCAGCTCGCCTTCGTCACCAAACGCTTGATCCAGCATAACTGTCGTTTTAGTGCAGCCAAGTACTATGTATTGTTACAGCCTAATGTGAGGCAGGAGATTTCAGGTTGAGAACCTCCATACCTCCCCACTCAATCACCCTGAAGAGCTGCTTGTCGACAGTCCGACCAACATCTACACCAACAACATTCACCCAGAACACGACATCTTCAGATGCTTTCATTTTCGATACGGACCACAGATCAAGCTCATCGTTGTTGACCCCTTGGAAAAGCATGAAAATGCGGGTGACAACGTCGGGCGAAGGAGATACGTCCAGGGGCGCTGCTTTCTCGTAGGCGGCCTGAGGAAGGAAGCGGAGGGCGACGGTCTTGTGTTTCAAGACGGAGGGCAACCAATACCTGAAGGCTGCGTTAGATTACCACCTACTTTTAATTTTGACTGAAAACATACGTGATGAACGACGTTCGGGCCTCCGTATGCAAGCCAAGTGCAATCAAGACAGAGTCAAGGTATGGTGTGATCTTGTCGGTCGCTAGAAGGACCGAATTTACGTCGTCGAGCGTAGCGTCGTTAGGGATAAAGCGTTCAACATTCTGGACTTGCGAAGGTCCCAACCGAGGTGACGATGGAGGCGACAGAGGACAAACCGGGTTGGTGCTACACATATAATCGAGTTTTAACGTCGTGGGTTCCAATAAAAATTGGTAATTGAGCAGAGAAAGGACGCACAGGGCTTCCCAGAAGAGGTAGGCGACGTCCAATCCGGTATTCAGCTCTGTCAGGTCGCCATTAGGATGGACTCTCACCCTCCAGGTGAGCTCTTCATTGGAATGGGCAGAAGGCGACTTGATAGGGACGACCGGGTAGATTGCAGATATATTCCACTCGGGAACGAGAGAAAGCTTCACGGTCGCCTCGATATCCGATGGAGAGAATAGATAGATGACAGGCTTCCCACCGCGAAGCCTTAGCACGAGGTGGAGCGTTGCGTTGGGGCCTATGTTGTAGTCACTGAGGGTCCTACCGTCCTCGAGTTCTTTACCGGAAAAAATGAGACGATTTTGGTCCAGAGGTCGGCCGTCATTGTCTTGAATTCTGTCTTCGATAGATTTGGGGTCCATCCAAAGGCGAAGGATTCCACTCGAAGTTTTGACATGTACAAGTATGTCAGAAGGCGACTCTAATCTAGAATAAGCAATGCAGTGTGAAGAGTCCATCTTACCCACCTGGCGGCCCTGGAAGGAACGACGCAGACATAACCGCCTTCGTTACCACAATGATAGCCTTGATATGAGGGATGATGTCCGTCCAATACGCAGAAGGGATCTCTGCCGTCTGACCGTCACAGACATCGAGGTCTTTGGTGTAAAAAGATATCTTGTAATTTGCAGGAATGTCGGGGAAAATATTCCGGCAGGTGAAGATTGCGGACTAGTAAAAGGGGTGAGCCCCGACCTTGGTCTCAAGTGCTTCCTACCTCATAACAGTCCTGACGTGTGCCCACAACACGTCGATCTCCGTAGACGAACAATATAAAGCTATTAAACTTCCGCTGGGGATCCCTTCCGTCCTCAAATCGAGAACTTGAAGCACGCGAAGAGGTCTGTGATTTACCCTGTCGAGACATCGTCGTCGTGATGAAGGTTAGAAAAAAAATAGATAACGCGTGACTGCGGGCGACCTATAGTATTGAAGGCAGCTCGCGATCAGCCTGTTTAAAATTTGACTTGAATAAGCTGTGAACATATAGTATCCGGCGCTTTCAATGGACGGTTGACATAAAATCTACATCGTATTCGAAGTCAAAACAGGAGGAAGTCTTCACTTCAGAGGCCTCGAACCCAAACCTCGCCGTTGACACCTCGAAAGATTCATACCGCCAAGTATTGTCACACCCTACTGGGTACTTGAGTACCCGCCTAGATACTCGACCACTTGACAATTATTCAATTTCTACATTGGGGTCTGGAGATAGGAGTGCATAGGTGTAGTCATACACTAGATCATGAATGCTCGCATGGTGAGGCATGGGACTTCGGGTTGAGGACCTCCATGCCTCCCCACTCAATCACCCTGAACAGCTGCTTGTCGAGAGTACGACCAACATCTACTCCAACAACACCCACCCAGAACCCGACATCTTCAGATCCTTTCACTTGTGATGCAGGCCAAAGACCAAGCTCATCATTATCGACCCCTTGGAAAAGCATGAAAATGCGAGTGACGACGTCTGGTGAAGGAGATACGTCCAGAGGTGCTGCTTTCTCGTAGGCAGCCTGAGGAAGGAAGCGGAGGGCAACGGTCTTGTGTTTCAAGATGGAGGGCAGCCAATACCTGAGGGCTGCGTTAGATCACCGTGTACTTATCATTAAGACTGAAAACATACGTGATAAAAGACGTTCGAGCCTCGGTATGCAGGCCAAGTGCCTTCAGAGCAGAGTCAAGGTATGGTGTGATCTTGTCAGTCGCAAGAAGGACCGAATTTGCGTCATCGAGCGTAGCGTCGTTAGGAATGAAGCGCTCAATATTCTGGGCTTGCGAGTGTCCCAAACGAGGTGAGGATGGAGGCGACAGAGGAAAAACTGGGTTGGCGCTACACATATAATCGAGTTTCAGCATCATGTATTCCAATAAAAAATAGTGATAGAGTAAAAAAGAACGCACAGGGCTTCCCAGAAAAGGTATGCGACGTCCAATCCTGTATTAAGCTCTGTCAAGTCGCCCTTAGGATGGACTTTCACCCTCCAAGTGAGCTCTTCATTGGAATGGGTGGTAGGCGACTTGATAGGGACGACCGGGTAGATTGCAGATATATTCCACTCGGGAACGAGAGAAAGTTTCACGGAGACCTCAATGTCTGATGGGGAGAATAGGTAGATGACAGGCTTGTCACCACGAAGCCTTAGGACGTGGAGGAGCGTTGCGTTGTGGCCTATGTTGCAGTCACTGAGGGTCCTACCGTCCTCCGGTTGTTTACCGGCAAAAATGAGACGCGACTGGTTCCAAGGTATGCGTTCTGTATCTTGAATTCTGTCCTTAATGTCTCTGATAGAGTTATTGGGGTCCATCCAGAGGGAAAGGGTTTTTCCAGTCATGGTTTTGATATATATATGTATGTTGGAAGACGACCCTATTGTGGAATGAGCAATGGACTGTGAAGAGTCCTTCTTGGTACCCACCTTGCGATCCTGGAAGAGACAGCGCAGACACAACCACCTCCGTTGCCACAATGATAGACTTGATGTGAGGGACGATATCTGTCCAATATGCAGAAGGGATCTCTGCCATCTGACCATCACAGACATCGAGGTCTTTGGTGTAGAAAGATATCTTGTGATTTGCAGGAATGTCGGGGAAAATAGTCCGGCAGGTAAAGAGTGCGGACTAGTAAAAGGGTGAGTGTCAACCTTGGTCTCAAGTGCTTGGGTGCCTAATACCTCGTAGCAATCCTGACGGGTGCCCACAACGCGTCGATCTCCGTAGACAAACAATATAAAGCCATTAAGCTTCTTCTGAGGATCTGCTCCGTCCTGGAATCGAGAACTTGAAGCACGAGAAGAGGTATGTGATTTATCCTGTCGGGACATCGTCGTCGTTTTGAAGGTTAGAAAGCAAGTGAGGTAAGGTGTTACCCGGTATGGTCCATTGCTGACCACCAGGGTCCGGGAGCAACCAGGCGCTGTGGCCACGCCTTTGACCCGGGCTAGTGAACGATAACGAACGAATAACGCGTGACAGGGGACCGCTCAAGCCTGGAAAAGGAACTGCGAGGATTGCAATTGGTAAAGTTGGTATTCGAGCTTTGTGAATGGGGAACTTTCAACCCACCCTATTCAATATTTCTAAAAAGTTGGACACCCACGAGCGGTGTATGGTTGTGGACGCCAACAATCCAACGTCGTTACTAACGTGTGCAGCCACATTGCACATTCGGCCATCTTGGTTGCTATCAGCCTGACACCGTCGGAAAATCGTGAACATTGGATAATGACATCAGGCGCGGAGACGCTTAGTCTCCCGTAGCCAGACTACGAGACTCCGCGACCTCTTGTGACATGTCACAACGCAAGGCGTGAGGTACTCCGTCTGTAGGAGACGCCGCTGCTTGCTCGGGATGAATGAAACAAAAGGTGGTTGTCATAAGAATCTACATAATCGTATTTGAACTTAAAACGCGCGAGATCTTCAGACAAACCTCGCCGTCCATACTCGAAGGATTCATGCCGCCAAAGGACAATGTATTGTCGCAGCCTGCTCGGTACCTGAATCTCCGCCCAGATATTCGACGACTTGAGAACTATTCGAATGCATTTCATTTCTACATTGGACTCTGGAGATATGATTACGTAGATGTACACCAAACAGGCATTCATTTGATCATGAATGCTCGCATGGTGAGGTATGGGACTTCGGGTTGAGAACCTCCATGCCTCCCCACTCAATCACCCTGAAGAGCTGCTTGTCGACAGTCCGACCAACATCTACACCAACAACATTCACCCAGAACCCGACATCTTCAGATGCTTTCACCTGTGATGCAGACCAAAGCCCAAGCTCATCATGATCGACCCCTTGGAAAAGCATGAAAATGCGAGTGACAACGTCGGGTGACGGAGATATGTCCAGCGGCGCTGCTTTCTCATAGGCAGCCTGAGGAAGGAAGCGGAGGGCAACGGTCTTGTGTTTCAAGATGGAGGGCAACCAATAACTGAAGGCTTATGTTAGATTACCACGTACTTATCATCAAGACTGAAAACATACGTGATAAACGATGTTCGGGCCTCGGTATGCAAGCCAAGTGTAATCAAGGCAGAGTCAAGGTATGGTGTGATCTTGTCAGTTGCTAGAAGGACTGAATTTGCGTCGTCGAGCGTAGCTTCGTTAGGGATAAAGCCTTCAACATTCTGGACTTGCGAAGGTCCCAAACGAGGTGAAGATGGAGGCGACAGAGGAAAAACCGGATTGGTGCTACACATAATCGAGTTTCAGCGTCGTACCTTCAATAAAAATGAATAATTGAGCAGAGAAGGGACGTACAGAGCTTCCCAGAATAGGTAGGCGACATCCAATCCTGTATTCAGCTCTGTCAAGTCGCCATTGGGATGGACTCTCACCCTCCAAGTGAGCTCTTCATTGGAATGGGTGGTAGGCGACTTGATAGGGACGACCGGGTAGATTGCAGATGTATTCCACTCGGGAACGAGAGAAAGCTTCACGGACGCCTCGATATCTGATGGGGAGAATAGATAAATCACAGGCTTCCCACCGCGAAGCCTTTCAACGAGGTGGATCGTTGTGTCGTGGCGTATGTTGTAGTCATGGAGGGTCCTACCGTCCTCCAGTTGCTTACCGGCAAAAATGAGACGCATCTGGTCCGGAGGTATACCTTCTTTGTCTTGAATTTTATACTTAATTCCCTCGATAGTGTCGCTAGGGTCCATCCAAATAACAATGGTCTTCCCATACAAGGTTATTACATGTAGACGTATGTCGGAAGGCGACCCTAATCATGGAATGAGCAACGCATCGTGAAATATGATTCTCACTCACCTGGCAGTCCCGGGGGAGACGGCTCAGACACAACCATCTCCGTTGTTACAACGATCGACTTGATGTGAGGGACGATATCTGTCCAACATGCGGAAGGAATCTCCGCTACCTGACCGTCGCAAACATCGAGATCTTTGGTGTAGAAAGATATCCTGTAGTTTGCAGGAATGTCAGGGAAGATAGCCCGGCAGGTTAAGATCGCGGACTAGTAGGGGTGAGTGTCAACCTCGGCCCCAAGTGCTTGGGCGCTTACCTCGTAGCAATCATGACGGGTGCCAACGACGCGTCTATCCTTGTAGACGAATAGTATGAAAGCATTAGGCTTTCGCTGTGGATCTGCTCCATCCTGGAATAGAGGGCTTGAAGAAGTGCGAGGTTTATCCCGTCGGAACATCGTTTGTGACGAAGGTTAGAAAGCAAGACACAATGTGTGATGAGCGACCTATATAGTAGATCATACCGCTCAGGACTGGAAAAGGAACTTTAAGAACGCCCTCTGAGAATCGAATTAACTGTTACGAAAAACGGATTGCTTTGAGGGTTTCAATACATCTGATATATATGTTCATCGCCTGGTGTTCGGAATTTGTGAACGATGAACTTCCACCATGTCCAATAGTTTTGAAAATTTGGACATCCAGTGTGCGCACTGCGATCGATGTCGCCAATCAACAATACTGTCCCACAATCCAACGCGTGCAGCTGCCTTGTGCATTCGACCGTCTTTGCTGTTGATATCCTCAGAAAATTATAAAGATTCGGGCAATCGACGCGCAGACACTTCCAGTCAGCAACTAAAAGCTGCCGTATCAGTCAGGGACAACGGGTGAATCTGACAACCGTAACATACGTTATAAAAGCTTCAAGGAGGTTCATACATCTTTATACAAGCCTAGTGCGATCAAGGCAGCGTTCAAGTAAGAGGCGAGAATAACTGAATCTGCATCATCTCGCAAAGCAGCCTTAGAGGTACGTAGCATGATCTGTCGCCAGACCGTGTCGGAATCCTTGATGTGAAATGAGGTTTGGGTGCAGATGTAATAATTGGGAAGGTGGTCTAAGCTGCGACAAGTGCCCACATGAAAGGGAAATACAGATTTAGTGCATGTAAAAACAAGTAAAAAAGGCTTGACAGCGTAGAATGAAACACGTGTAGTACTCATGGCATGGCGCGACAGATTGGTGTGAGTGTACACGAAACGTGAGCTCGTAGGGCTTCTCTCGTGGCTCCTTTCCAATAGACAGTTGCAGAGGATATTGGCATCGAAAGTAGGAAGATCGCTTGTTTGTTGTCGACGCACAAAGCCTTGCCATGATGGTGAAACAAAGCGCAAGTCTCGTAATATCATAATGGATTCAATTATGGGTGCTGAGGGGTTCTACCGTTCCTTGGTTTTTACATCCGTACCTGGGTTCTCGAGCTAATAAATTATATGAAATCTGTCCGGGAGTACGAGATAAACACGGAGTATGCTGATATTTTCTGAGTTCAAACGCACCAGTCCGAATGAAACGAATGCATAGATATCCTGAACGATAAAGATCCGATAAAATATGCTCCTGTCTCATACCACTCTTCGACATTTCACGAAGAGCAGCAGTCGTTCCACCTCTTCGAGCCCCCAGCAGACTGCAGGCGAATCGTCTGAGCTGCACTGGGGCTACTTGCTTCTCGAAAGTGCATCCTGCGAGCTTCCACCCACTCATCATACTCCCATTTCCTGACCACCCGTTGAGCGATGTACTCAAAAACATCGTTCACACCGTCGCCTGTCTTCGCAGAGGTGAAGAATAGCTTTGCACCTCGCTCTGGTGGGATAGGTATGGTGTTTGATGACAAAGGAAGTAGAGGTGACGATACAATTGACGATGTTACAGCTGCATTCTCTCGCTCTCTAGCAAAGAGACTGGGGGTGATAGTCGCCGCACTCCCCGAGCTTGTGCTCCCCGTCGACAACGAAGTCAACCTCCGGCGTCTAACGCTCCCCTGAGGACTGACTGGAGCACTTCGAGTGAGATCAGATTCAGAGTGAGTCCACGGTTCAGGCGAGGACCGTGCTGACTGATAAACGTCAAAAAGAGATGAAGTGGGGGTGTGGAATATTGTCAAGGTGGTATGCGTCGTCGTCATTGTGCCAGAGTAGAACCGTGATGACGATGAACGAGAGCGTGATTTTGAGAGCTGGTGTTTTGGGGAATGGGAGGGTTCCCGTGAGTGACTTGGATGCGGGGTGGCAATTGCGATGGATGAGGTTCGTGTAAGGGGTAATGTGTTTGTTGACTGGTTGGTGGGAGATGAGGGCGGTTTGACAGTGTACTGCGACGAGCGCATCGTATCTTCGTCCTGAAATTCCAATGGTGGTTCCTCTATCTGAATAGTGGTTTCATGAGGGGGGACGACGTCAACGTCAATGACGGACGGCGGGTTGGTGGGCGAGTGAGGCACCAGTTCATCAACAAACTCTAAGGCTTCTGATTCTGACACCCTTCCATTTCCAGCCATGTCAATCTTATTGCCCACCACGACACAGCAGTAGTCGGACACGTCCTGGTCCCGTACCGGTGCCTTATCGCAGAAGTCTCCCCACCACTTCTTGAGAGATTGCATTGTTTCTGGGGCATTCACATCGAACATGAGCAGTGCAGCATCTGCGCCGCGGAAGAAAGCCGTCGAAAGACTAGAGAACCGCTCCTGACCAGCGGTATCCTGTTGAAAATATTGCATTAACAAGATATTTGAGTACAGGGAACCGGAGTCGCACCAACCCAAATTTGTAGAGTAACAGACTGAGACGGATCTGTGGGATGGTGCAGCGTCTTCGTTATAAAGTCTGCACCTATAGTGGCCCTATAGCCATTTGAGAAGCGACCCGAGATATACTGTGATGAGGGCGCTCAGTCAGCACTTGCCCTGAGGAAAGTAAATTTGCACATACTTTGCCTCGCAGACTCGTCTTGCCGACACCAGAGGAACCTATTACCACTAATTTGACTGTTGGCATTTTGAGCGTCGTCGGCGTCGTAATTGCTGATAGACGTGCATGAGCTCGTTGCCAATGGTCGCGGTTTGAGAAAAGGTTACTCTGCTCCTTCGGTTTGATGGGGTCGGGGCACAGCCACCGGTATCATGCGAAGAAAGCATTTTACTGCCCTGCTGAGTGCGGTGGGATGCTAATCTCATGTTAATTCTGAATTAGAGTATTACTTATGATCAGCAATTCGAAAAGGCATTTCAAGTGCGGTCTGAGATTGTCTTTTTTTCGAGTCGGTCCGAGGGCAGAAATATTTAGACGCCCAAAGAGTACCAGAAATGGCATCAAGTTAATTATTACAGAACAAATAATACGGTAGAATTAACTCTAATATGGGGATGGTAGAACATAAAACGTCAAAGTGAGGCGAATATTAGTATACAAGGATCTGAAGATAGATGAGAGAGTGCGTAATTTCGACGACGTTGGTCGGGACAATACATGTCGGAAATGAAAAGTGTGAGGCTCAGTGGTCGATGATGAATGCGAAATGACCGATGGTAAATGAATGGGATGCGACGTATTGCTGTGTAGTACGATGGAAATGGGGCGATGAGACTGGATAGAGGGGGCGTCAGAAACCAAGCTCAGCCACTCGATAAAATCCTCGAGCTTACCTGGTCGCGCTCAGTTCATGCAGACTGTTTCCCTCAGCATCACCAGGCCAGACCCCTGCCCATGAGCACCTGGTGCCAGCTCCCAGCATCCCAATCCTCTTCTTGGGTCTGGGCGAGGCATAGGACCGTGTTGACCTGTCTTCGCCCAGTCCAGTAGGATTTGTTGGTACCGTGCTTCAGGAGGACAATGCTGTATTTGATACCCTCCCTCAATGACTGCGCCAGTCGATGGGTTCATCGAGAGTAATTTTGTTCGGGTGCACATAGTATCCAGCAAGAGGGTGTTCTGGAGACGTTAGAAGGCCTGCTGTTCGCTTAGTGACGGGTTTTGGGCAGCAACGGCCGCGTCTAGTGTAGTAGTGGGAAATCCGGGAAGTGAGGGAATACATTTAGGAGGGCAACGGGGACTTTAAGTACCCCAGACTTCGCGTCGTCAATTAAGTCTAGTGGGCGAATACACACCTGTTCATGTGCCTGCCTGACTCCCGAAACGTTGATTCAGGGTCCTAATATGCGTGAGCGCGACGGACGAGGTCCTATTCCGACATACGCGTCCCGAGCCGATATGAGACTTTTGTGCATGGCCGAAGCCTGAGAGATTTTGATCAGTATATCAGCAGAATCACCCCCGGACAATATTCATTGCAGATAGTACTCAACCCAATCGACGCAAGATGTCGCGAGGCTCGTGCGCGTAGCATTCTAGTTTGGCAGGTCAGGGATCACAGATCTTACGAGATGACTCCACATACAGAGCGCGGGAACTTGTAAGTGTAACCTGCAGGAACCATGTTGAGGACATCTCTTGATGTCATCTCACGCACGGGATATTAACTAAAGCGTGAGCTGCGACCATGAATCAAAAGAGAACCTGACTCAGGAAGGTAAGAATATCCATCCTTGGACGTTTCCAATTCGTGTGTAAAAGGACCGGCGCGCCCCGACGCTTCCAATTGAAATCGGTCCATAACTAGGTGCGATGATCCGTTGACGGGGAGGCGCACTGCTCGGCTGCGGCATCTCGTTTCCCGTTCTTTTTGTCTTCGCCGAAGTTGGCAACATCAATTATTCAATATGGACCCTTATTGTTCCCTGCATGACTTTACTCACGATCGAACAGCAAGTCAAAACGACTGCAGTCACCACCGCCACC
>Ga0247741_1001743_pt1 | contig 12075 bp, 10 predicted proteins | sample UWRJL213509R2_FD_180945 | JGI IMG/M metagenome (GOLD analysis project Ga0247741, IMG submission 180945) | Plant litter microbial communities from Arlington Agricultural Research Station in Wisconsin, United States - UWRJ-L213-509R-2 | ecosystem: Environmental > Terrestrial > Plant litter >...
AGTTCAACGTGGGCTGCGACGAGACGTACGACCTCGGACTCGGCCGATCGCGGGAACGAGTGGAAGGGGTCGGGAAGCCGCGCGTCTGGCTCGACTTCGTGCGCGAGATTCACGCGCTCGCGGGTCGCCACGGGCGATCGATCCAGGTCTGGGGCGATACGGTGCGCCGGCATCCCGAGCTCTTCCCAGATCTTCCGCGGGACATCACGGTGCTCGACTGGGGCTACGACCGCGAGCGCAGCCTCGATGCGACGGCCGAACGCCTCGCGGCCGCGGGCCAGCCGTTCTACGTGTGTCCCGGAACCTCGAGCTGGACCTCGCTGACGGGCCGCACCGACAACGCCGTCGCGAACATTCTCGACGCGGTCGAAGCTGCGCATCGGCACGGAGCGGCGGGCGTGATGGTCACGGACTGGGGCGACGGCGGGCATTGGCAGCAGCTACCGATCAGCTATCTGGGCTTCGCCTGGACGGCCGCGCTGTCGTGGTCACTCGAGGCGAATCGCACGCTCGATCTCCCGCGCGCGCTCGATCAATTCGCGTTCCGCGCGCCCGGCTTCGGTGAGGTCGCCTGGGACCTTGGCAACACGTACCTCAAGCCGGGCTTTCGTCGCGGCAACAGCAGCATCCTCTACTGGTTCTACACGGCGACGCTCGCCGAGATGCGCAGTTCGTGGTTACCGCGGATCAAGTACGGGCCCGACGTCTTTCTCGACGACACCGCTGTGCGGCGCGGGATGCACGAGACGATCGAGTGGGTCGACGCCGTGCTCGCGAAGCTCCCGGGAAACGAGACCGACCTCTTGCATCGCGAGTTGCGTCACGGCGGAGCGATGGCCCGTCACGCGGCTCGCCGCGTTCTCGGCGGGCGGGGGCTCGAGGCCGAGCTCGACGAGATCGTGGCAGAGCTCGTCGATCTCTGGCCCCTCCGCAATCGCCCGGGCGGAATGGCCGACAGCGTTGCGAAGCTCAGCGGGTCACGCTCGCTCCTATGACGTGGGGGCAATTGCTCGGTCCGCGTGCGACGTTCCAGGTCGCGTCGTGGCGAACCCACTCGCTCCAAGACGTGCGCGAGGAGCTGGAGCGTGCGCTCGACGTCGAATTCATCGTCAGCAAGGACAAGGTCTACGATGGCGAGACCGCCTTCGCGTCGGCGGTGCCCGCCTGCGAGCTCCGCTTGAACTGCTGGACGGCTCCAAGTCCTGCCTTCGGCTACGTCAACTTCATTGGGCTTCCGGCGGCGGACCCTACGCACTCGCTCCTACCGGCCGAGAATCTGAGCCAAGCACTCTCGGAGTATCTCCGCGAAGCGGGCTGTGACTGGTACGTGCCCCACGTCAACGAAGGCCTGGAGAGCGGCGGTGTTCTCGGAGACGAGCTCCTCGATCCCGAGGTCATCGTCTCGATGCTGGCTCCGCGCTGGCTCGCGTGGACGACTGGTGAGGAAACCGACGTCGGCACCGATCTCCTCGGCGGAATAGCGCAGTCGTGGGTGACAGCTGCCCGGCGAACGACGGATCCGGTGTCTGATGTCCGCAGGCGCCGGGCGGAATTCGAAGGATGGAGCGAGTACGTTCCACCGCGTTCGAGGTTCCGCGTCCTCGGCAACTACGCGGTCCAAGAACCATTGTCGGACATCGACGAGCAACTCGCGGACCTGCGCGAGCTCACACCCGAAGAGCTGGCGCTCCGGCCGGAGATTCATCGTCTCGAGGAATGGCGGGCCGTTGTCGAAAGCCTGACCGAAGCTTCGCGATGGACAGGTGTCGAATCCATCGAGCGGCATCGCGAAGCGCTCGCTATCCTGCTCGGCAAGCTCCTCGCGAGCGTGCGTCGTCCAGAACCATGAGCTCGCCGTACGAAATCTGCCTGCTGTTTCCACACGGCGTGGCGAGAAGGACGGCGGTCGAGACGGTCGACGAGCTCTTGCGCCAGTTCGGCGCCTTCATCACGGACGAGTCTTCCCTCACCCTCGACCGAACAACGAGCTCTGGCGTTGTCGACGCGGATGTTCGCGACCCGTCGAGCGTGCTCGAACGACTCGTTCGCTGGCCGACTGCCGCCGGGGTCGACTACTTTTCTCCCGAGTTCTGCATTCCCGTCTTCTTCTTCACGAGCGTCGAAGGAGCCGACACGACGCTGATCAAACTCCTTCTCCCCTCCCGTGGCTTCGATGTACTGCCGCCGGCGATCCGCGACAGGTACATCGCGCTCGCTCGCCGCCTCCACGAGAGGTTGAGCCCGACGAGAACGATCATGGCTTACGGGCTCGACGCGCGCGGCGGCTGGGAGCGGGAGGAGCTCGCTCGGCTCTCCGACGGTGTATTCGAGGGAACCTATCGCTTGCTCGATGCGCGCGCGGCGCTGCGGTTTTGCGTCGGGGATGGAAGTCTCGTCACCATGCAGCAATGGCTTCCAACGCAGCCGTTCGACTACGACTGGGGGCGCATCCATCCGAGGATCGGGTGCAGCAATATCCGGTGTTCTGCGTGCGGGCAGACCGTGCGGGCGACGCCGTGGAGCGAATACTCTCGCGAATACAAGTGCGCCTGCACTGCTCACCTGGCGGACTCGTTCCTATCTCTCGGCGAAGCCGACGGATACCGCGGCATGTCCGCGATGGAAAGACCTCCACCGGGCGCATGGAGATGCGCCGGTCATCCAGCGTTGACCGTTCCGTGCGATCTCGATGGCGTTCACGTCTCGCCGGAGAGATTGGTCGAGGTCGCGCGCGTGGGCTTCGAGTCGCCTTCCTTCGTTCCACCGGAGACCTCCGGCCATTCGATCTGGGTGTCTAGGCTCTACTGGATCTTGCCAGCGGCACTTCGGCCGGCGCTCGGTGAAGCAGTCGCAACGCTGGTGCTCGATAGCGATCCGCGCATATCCGTCCGCGCTATGCGGTTCTTCTGGGACCAAAGTGAAGCTTCCGGGAGCGAGCGGCTTACCGCAATCGCGCGCGATCACGGCGCACGGCTGGCCACGATCGCGGATCCCGACCATCCCGGTCGCACCGTCGAGGACGAGTTGCTCACCGCGCTGGAGTACCGCGCGTTTCGTCGTGATGCAGCGGGGCAGCTCGTGGATCCCGAAGCGCACGAGGTGATGCGCCGCGCCGTGCTAGCCGGCAAGAATCCGAACGACGTCATCTTCACCATCGGACGCCTCGAGCCCGACTGGCTTGTCGCGTACGCCGCGGAGATCGTCACGAGCTCGCCGGAGCTGCTCCAGAACGTGGTCTGGCTGCTGCAGAAGCTGCCAAGCGAGCAGCGCCACAGCGCATATCGACGCCTCGCGAGTATCGATTCGACCACGCGCGCAGCGCTGATCGAGCACATCAACTCCGAGTTCGATGGCGAGGAGCGCGCGCGGATCCTCGCAAGTATCGGATGACGGCCTAGATCTTGTTCTCGAACTCGACACCGGCCCAGGTCGCGATCGCGCGACCGAGGGTGGTGCACCAGCCGCTGTCGAAGAGCAGCTCGTTGCGGCCGTACGTGGGGTCCCCGGTCGCCGCGAGCGAAATCTCGGTGACGAGGCGAACCTCATCGCCGGAGCGCAGGGCGGCCTTGATGCCGCGATGCGCGTAGTCATCGGAGGCCCAGGAAAACACCTGCGCGATCTCGGACCGCTTCACCGTCTTGCCGTCCTTGGTCGTCGCGCTGTCGCCCGAGGCGTCCAGCTGCCTGGAGCGCTGGTCGAACGCCTCGATGTGGTCGCCGCTGATCACCCAGACGATCCGCGTGTTGTCCTCGGATTCGGCGAGCTCGCCGCCACCAGCCTGCAGCTTCGCCACCAGCGCGTCGTGCTCGGCGGCGGGCACGGTGGTGGCCGCGATCTGCTTGGCGCCGCCGTCCGCCACGCTGTAGACCGTCACGATTCGCTGGCCGCTCTCTCCATCGCTCGACACCAGGAGCTTTCGGCCGGGCTGCTTGAGGGCCTCTTCAACGGTCATCCCCGAATTCTAGCGCCGAGGTTCGATATAGTCGCGGTATGGCCGTCACTGGTGACAGCTCGATCCTCGTCACCGCTGCGGGGCGGCTCGCGACGCGCACCGTTTCGCGCGTCGACGACATCGAACCGGAGCTCCGCGACTTCGTGCGCACGTCGGTGCGGTGGCTCGATCCGAGCTTCCCGCATACGGGGCGGCGCGGGCAGGGGCAGCGCGGCGGCTGGACCGACGACGATCAGGTCGAGACGGAGATGACGCAGTTCGAGGAGCTCGACCACGAGGGGCGCGGGCTGCGCATCATCCGGCTCTACAAGATGTCTCCGCCGGAAGGGCCGTTCGAGGGCGCGGTGCGCGTGATCGCACTCGGCGCGGCGAATGGCGCGAAGCTCGAGCTGCGCTGGAACTTCCTCGCCTCGGACCTCGAAGTCCGTGGCACGTCCGCAGAGCTGACGGTCGAGGGCGAGCGCCGCGACGAGGTCGTGCACGACTTTCAGCGCTGGTTCGACAACATCGGGAACTAGCTCTTCAGGCCGCGGCGGATCCACTCCGCGGCGCGCGGCGCGAGCGCGGCGTTCACGGTCATACCGAGCCGCAGCTGGTCGAGGACGATCGCGAACGCGGATTGCTCGTCGAGCCGGGCGGCCTGGCGGCGCAACGCGGCGCCGATCAGGAGCTTGAACACGAGGCCCAAGCCGATGATCGTTCCGACGATTGTCCAGACCAGCGCGGTCAGGCCGCCGTGCGTGACCCCCTGCGTGATGATGTAGCCGAGCACGCAGCCGGGGATGACGGCGCTCGCGAACGGGCGCACGCCTTCGGCGATGCCCGCGACGGGGCGCGGGTTATCGGCCCAGCGCGCGACGGCCTCGAGCGGGCGCGGCACGGGCCAGAACAAGGTGACGATCTGATTGCGCTCGCCGGCGAGGAGCAGCATCGCGGCGTCGGTGCCTTCGTTGATGACCGCCTTCTTGTCGGCGCCCGAGCTCCACGCGGCCTGGATCAGCGTGTCGGGCTGTTCTGCGTCAGGCACTCGACGAAGGTAGCAGCTACGCGAGCGTGGCGGCGAGCTGCGCCGCCGAGCGCTGCTGCAGCTCGAGCTCCAGCTCGGAGCCGTCGTCGAGGAAAACGGCGAGCGCGCGCCAGGCTTCCGGATCGAACGGGCAGTACCGAACCTCGCGTGAGACCAGGGCGAGGAGCGCGGTCCGCTGATCGGCGTGGTAGCCGGCCTGCGCCCAGACATGCATGTCGTTGCCGAACGAGGTCAAGAAGCCGTCGACCCAGCTCACGGCGTTTTCCGGCGCGAGATGGATGCGGAGCTCGTCGCGCACGCGCGATGCGTAACGCCAGGTCGGCGTGGCTGGAATCTGATCATCGGCGCCGTAAAGAATCGGTTGATCGCTCAGAAGATCGAGCTCCGCCTTCGCCACGACGAGCGTCGGATCGGAGGAGACCACGACGGCCGGATGCTCGCTCATCTGCGCGAGGATCCGGACGGCGCTCTGCGTGTCGAGCTGCGCGAGGGCCACGCGCACTCCGAAGTAGGTCTGGCGCAGGATCGCTCGCCCGTCCTGATCCGGCATCACCGGGATCGAATCGAAGCGCTCGTAGTCGAGAGCGATCTCGACGATCTGATCGAGGGCCTTCGGAAGCGCGAGGCGCTCCCACAGGATCTGATAGACGGCGATCGCCAGCGACGGCAGGTGCGCGAGCGCGAGCCGCCCCGCGAGCTCGAACGCGGCGTCGATCCCCGCGGTATCATCCGCTTTCAGCGCCGCTGCGGAGGCGAGCGGGCCGTCGCCGCGCGCCGCGGACGCCAAGGCGGCGATCCGATCGCGATGCACCGCCACCGCCGGCGTGCCGAGCTCCTTCACCGGGCCGATGCTCGCGCGCACGCGTTCCGCGAGGGCGGCATCCGCAGGACCCAGTAACGAGCCGGCCGCGACATCCCACGCGATCAGCGCCCGCTCGAGCGGCTGGCCCTCGTAGCGATCGAGCAGCAGGCTCGTGAGCGCCGGGTCGAGGCCGCGGCGGAGGAGCAAGCGGAGCAGGGCGTCCACGTCCGCGTCGCCGGGAACGCGGAGGCGCTGGTAGCCATCGGCTTCGACGTCCCACGTCAGCTCCCCGACGTGGGCCGTCACCGAGCTCAGGAGCCGTTGATCCGCAATCTCGATGAAGCTCATGTGCCTGCTCCTGACGCCTCGCGCGCAGGAATCATATAGTCACGTCATGGATGCGCAACAGCCCGCGGACGCTCGCTGTGCCGGCGAAGCGTTGCTCGTCGGTACGCACGCGTGGTTGCCTTCCGAGCCAACGGAGCGGCTGATCTCCGACGGAGAGGTGGTCGGTTGCAACCGGCTGTTTTGCTCCGCGTGCCGCTCGTGGGTTCGCCATCTCGACGACCTGCGCCTGAAGGTGCCGCTGCCGCGTACGGAGATCGAAGCGCTCTTCGTCGACCCACGCGCCGACAAGCACGGGGGCTTCCGCCGCGGCGTGCTCGGCTTTCGCGTGTACCTGTGCCGGTGCGCGTGCATCGAAGTGTCGGGGAGCGAGCGCTCGCTCGCCGGCACGTGGAGCTGCGCCGGCCATCCCGCGGCCGTGGCCACGGAAGCGCCACCGCTGCCGGCGACCGATGCGGAGCTGGAAGCGCTCTTGCGCTGGACGGCGAACCGCCCGCCCAACTTCGGCGACGACCAGTCATGGGACTTCGTGCTCCGCTGGCGGCCACCGGCGCTGTTCGCGCGCGTGTGGCCCATCGTGGACAAGCTGCTCCTCGATCCGGATCCCCACGTGCGCGCCTGCGCGCTCGAGCTCGTCAACGCCTGGACGGCCGGTGCCTCGACGACAATCTCGCGCCTGATCTCGATCGCTCGCGTCCGCGCCGATGCGTACCCGGAGCCGGCGTTGCGCGCCGATCTCGCCCGTACGCTGGTCAACCTCTCGGTCACCGTCCGCTCGTATCGTCCCGCGATCGCCGCCGCGATCGTGGAGATGCTCGGGAAGTCCTCGCCGCCGCGCGGTACGGCCGTGTTCCTGTCGGAGTACGAACCCGAGGCGGTCGTCATCAGCGCACGCGCGTGGACCGCGAGCGACGACGATCAGGCCGCCGCCGAAAGCGCGGCGGGCGCGATGGCGATGTATCGCCGCGATCACCTGCTCGCCCTGCTCGCGGCGCTGTCCGTCAGGAACGCCGCCTCGCGCGCCGAAATCGCGAAGCAGGTCGTGAGCGCGCTCGAGATCCCCGACGAGAAGTTGCGGCTCATCCTCGCGGCCGACGAGATCCCGCTGCCCACCACCCGCCCCACGCTCGAGCAAGTGCGCGCGGCGCTGAGGCTGTCGTGAGCGTGGTCACCGCCACCGGACCCGGCGCGACCCGCGTGGTCGCGAGCGTCGAAGCGTTCGAGCCGTTGCTCGTCGCGTTCGTGCGTGGCACGGCGCGCTGGCTCGATCCGTGGTTTCCGCAGCGCGGGCGCCGCGGGGAGCCCGCCGGGCAGGTCGTGGAAGAGCTCGATTTCGAGCGCCGCGGCCTCCGCTTGATCCGGCACGCCGATGCGCTGGAACTTGTCGCGGTCGGGCTCGAAGACGCGACGCTCGCGCTCCGCTGGAGCTACGTCGTGGCGGGCTCCGAGATCCGCGGTACATCGGTCCAGCTCACGGTCGACGGACCGCACCACGCGAGCTGCATCGCGGACTTCGAGACCTGGTTCGGCGCCAATCAGACCGACTGATCGCGCAGCCGCGCGTCGATCTCGTCGTTGATCTCGTCGCCGACGCCGAACAGCGCACCGAGGATCTTCCACGGCGCGGGCTCGTGCGGCAGGTAGAACGCCTCGCGGCACATCACGCGCGCCACGTCGCGCTTCACCGGCTCGGGCACGAGCGACACCACCGCGAGCGTGCTCTCGAAGTCGTTGCCGAAGCCGGCGAGGTGCGCGTGAAAGAGCTCGAGCGCGCGTGCCGGCGCGAGTGCCGCACCGACGATGGCGCGCACCTTCGCGCCGTACCTCCAGAGCGATTCCTCCTCGCACGCCGCCTCGACACGCGCCAGCGGAACGTCCGCGTGGTCGTAGAGAATGCCGAGGTGCGCCCGCACCACATCGAGGCGCAGGGACGGCGCGCCGATCCACCGCGGTCGCTGCGGCAGGTTCTGCATCAGCAGCGCGTTGGCCGTATCGCTATCGCCGACGGAGAGATGCGCGCGGTACAGGCAGTACTCGGCCACGTCGCGCTGCACGGGCTCGGGCACGTCGCGCGGCTGCACGGCGTCGCCGGGAAGCTTCTGCGGCACGCCGGCATCGAACAGCGCCTCGCAGAGGTCGATCCCGACGGTGCGCACGTCGAGCACGCGCATCAGCCAGTCGAAGTACACCGACGCGAGCGACGGTAGGCGCGCGAGGGCCGCGAGGCGGGCGAACGCGTGGATGCTGTCGCGTGTGGCTGGCTTCGCGAGCAGATCGTCGCCGCGGCGATGCAGCTCGTGAAAGGCGCCGAGGTCCTGCTCGTACGCCTGAGCGAACAGCTCGACCGAGGATGACTGCTGCCGATCGGGCACGTGGCGCTCGATCAATGCGGTCGCGGGATGCGCGTTGAGGTCGACGCCGGGCGCGCCATCCGTCGGTCGCGCATCGCCGAGGGTCTCCGCCGCGGCGCGCAGCTCGGCGTACAGCGGGTCGCGCGACGACCAGATCGCTTGCGCCAGCACATCCACGGCGACGAGCGCGCGCTCGAGGGGGCGGTGCTCGAGCTTGGTCCACAGCGCGCGCACGAGCTTCGGATCGCTCCCGCGCCGCGCCATCTGCCCGAGGATGCGCTTCACGTCCTTCGCGACCGGCTCCATGAGTCGCGCGTCGCGCGGCGCCGCGTTGGGATCGATCTTGGCGGCAGCGAGCGCGTTCGCGGTGGCGAACAACCCGAGGCTCCCGGCGCGTTCGGCGATCTTGTTCATGTTGCGGGAGGCAGCTCGACGACGAACAACGCGCCGGCACCGAGCGTGCTGTCCACGCTGATGCCGCCGCCGTGATTCTGAACGATCTCGCGCACGATCGAGAGCCCGATGCCCATGCCGGCGCCGCGCTTGGTGGAGAACAGCGGCTCGAAGATGAGCGGCAGCACGTTCGGATCGATGCCCTTGCCGGTATCGGCGATCGCGATGCGCGCCCAACCCTGAGGCGTGGTGTCGAGCTCCACGCCGACCGCGTTCTGCGCGGGCGACCCCTCTGCGATCGCCTGCGCTGCATTGATCAGGAGCGAGACGAAGACCTGGCCGAGCTGTCGGGAGCTCCCGAACACGAGGGGCGCATCGAGATACCGCGCCGTGAGCTGCGCCTTCTGCTCGACCTCGCCCCGCGCCAGCGCCACGGCTTCTTCGAGAATCTCGCGGACGTTCAGCTGACCGATGGCGCGAGAATCTACCCGGCCGTAGTGATCGAGGTACGCCGCAAACCCGGCCAACCGCTGGCGCTCGGAATCCGGATTCACCAGGCCCGGTTCAACCGTGTGCCCCTGGGCCTCGGCACGGGCTCGGACGCGCTCCACCAGGTCCGGGAGGGACACCGAAAGGGCCTTTAGATTGGCCTTCAGCCGCTCGAGCTCGTCCTCGCTGCGGCTCACGTACAGCACCCTACCACGCGAGGGCTTGGATCTGCTCGGGAAGCTGGCCGGCCGCGATCCCGGACGGCGGCTACCATGTATATTTTCCAGGGGGTATTCGGTCGGCGCGGGGCGTAAATGGGTAGCGACTTTCACCGCATGCGGCTCAATCGACATGACGATGCAGGGTGGCGTGCAATTGCACGCAGTTGCGGCGTTCCCGAGGACGTCGCGGCTCAACTGTGGCTGCGCGTCGAAGAGGACGCGAAGTACGACCCGATGCGGGCCGAGGAGGCCTTCCGGCAGCTCCTCGAAGAGCTGATCTCGGTCAACGCGCTCGCCTCCGCCCTCGACGTTTCGGAGAACAACCCCGGCACCCCGGGCAAGGCCACGCGCGTGGTCGATACTTCGGTGCCGATCGACGTCTCGGTGTCGACGACGGATGGCGCCGATACGTCGCCGATCGATCGCCTGAAGCACGCGCTGATCGATGCCGTCGCCCAGGGCGAGCGCGCCGTCGGATCGATGACCGGCGCCAACGCGAAGATCATCCAGGAAGCGCTGCGCCGTCTCGGTCAGGGCAACGGCAAGGCGCTGTGGTCCATCGACGATGGCGCGCTCACGCAGGTGCTTCGCCTTGCCGACGCGCTCGTGACCGTCGTCGAGGAAGGTCGCGCGAAGAAGAAGGGCGAGGAGCTGCCGGGCGCGCTGCGTGGCGAGCTCGAGTCCAAGCTCGGCGTCGACTTCAGCGGTCTCCGCGTTCACACAGATTCCGAGGCTGCGGAAGAAGCGCGCGGTCACAGCGCGATCGCGTTCGCGAAGGGCGCGGACGTGTACTTCGCCGACGGCGCCTACGATCCGTCGAGCCAGGAAGGCCGCGCGCTCATCGCGCACGAAGCCACGCACGTCGCGCAGCAGCGCGATGGCGGCAGCGGCTCCGGCGTCTCCGCCCCTGGCAGCGCCGTCGAGCTCGAGGCCGATCGCGTCGCCGGCGCATTCGCCGCGGGCATGTCCCCCGGCGCGCGCGAGTTCGCGGTCACGCAGCGAGCGGGCTCGGGCACGATCTCGCGCAAGGGCGACAACGAGACCGCGAAGAAGCTCGTCATCAAGTCGACCACCACCGCCACGGCGGCGAGTGGCGGCAACGAACGCTACACCGTCGGCGTCGGCGAAGAGGTCAAGTTCGAGGAGACCGGCGGCCAGTCGGGTGACTGGACGGCGACCGGCGGCACGCCGGGTACCTCGACCGGTCCGTCGCTGCTCTGGAATGCACCGGGCAAGGCCGGCCAGTTCGAGATCAAGCTCAAGTCCGGAACGAACGAGGCGACCAAGTCCGTCGCCGTCGTCGTGCCGACGGGCGTGAAGTTCACAGTCTACGACACGTACGGCCCCGACAGCGACAACATGATGGGCGCGGGCATGCGTCTCGACATGCAGCTCGAGCCGCTCACGGTGTCGTTCACGAAGGCGACCATCCGGGAGAAGCCCGGTGGTGCGCACGGACTGTCGGGTTATTTCGCGGGCTCCGTGGGCAAGCTCGACCACGAGCCGGAGTCCAAAGAGACCCCGATCCGCGAGAACAACAAGACCGGCAGCTGGGACGACGCGCACCTGATGGACACGGCAAAGGACCCGTGGCCGAAGCCGCTCCAGGTCGGGTCGATGTCGTGGCACATCCCGTACCTCTACACGGCGGGAGACGTCACCGACGCACCGTTCGCCATCGTCCAGCAGACGATGGGAATCGTCGACAGCAAGGGCACGGTCACCGTCATCAAGGGCGCCGCGTCGACGTCGCGCACGCCGAAGCAGCCGCTCGATCAGGCGACCGGTGCGAAGAAGGCAGCCGCGAAGAAGGGCCAGCACGTCGAGAAGCTCTCGGGCAAGCACGGCGAGCGCCTCTCGGGCGATCAAGGCGGTGGCACGGCCGCGCCCGCTGCAGGCGGCGATGCAAAGGCGACTCCGAAGGACTGGAAGGTCAACGTCGCCGGCAAGATCCTCGACCTGACCGACCGCCTCTCCGGCGCCGTCGCCAGTGGTGGTGGAACGAAGACCTTCAACATCGGACAGACGCTCGGTCCGATCCGGTTCGGTTCGGCGAAGTTCAAGGCGAACGCCGCGGGCGACAAGGTCGAGTCCGGCACCCTCGAGGCATCGATCGAGTCGGGCGTGCTGAAGGGCACGTCTGGTCACCTGACCGTCGACTCCTCCGGCAAGGCGTCGGGAAGTCTGAACCTCAAGGTCAACGCGCCGAACTTCTTCGCGAAGGATATCTCCGTCGATATCGGCGACGGCAAGATCGTCGGCAAGGCGAAGATCAACCCGGGCGACTTCGTTTCCAAAGACTTCCCGATCAAGACGAGTGCGTTCGAGATCACCGTCACCGGCACGGATGCCGGCGTCGACGTCTCGGTCGTCGGTAGCGCGTCCGTCTCCATCGACAACGGCATGGCCTCGGGCGCCGCCACGATGGACATGGACCTGAAGGTCGGCGCCGGCGGCGTGACCTTCACGGCGACCATCAAGGGCAAGGTCGCGAT
>Ga0247741_1001744_pt1 | contig 12074 bp, 18 predicted proteins | sample UWRJL213509R2_FD_180945 | JGI IMG/M metagenome (GOLD analysis project Ga0247741, IMG submission 180945) | Plant litter microbial communities from Arlington Agricultural Research Station in Wisconsin, United States - UWRJ-L213-509R-2 | ecosystem: Environmental > Terrestrial > Plant litter >...
CATGTCAATAATTTACATAAGTGTCTCTGCTAATGCTACAGCACATGTTGAAATGTACGAGAATGCCCGGGGAAATCGATGGTGCGCGTGAGGGTATGCGTGTCCAGTCCAGTCCGTGTTGGAGATAAAAATCAGTCACTTAAATTAGATTGAGTTACGGCGAGCACTCCTGCCCTTCTTCTTGCCGCTGTTTTGACCTTCCTTCCCGTCAATGAGAGCAGATGGAAGACGACCTTCCTCCTCGAATTTCTCCAGGATGTCCATGGCTGCGTGATATCCCTTCTTGACCAGCTCTTCGAATTTGCCAAACTGGAGTGTCCCAAACTAGAAGCGAATTAGACAGACAAATTTACACGGATGTTCCGATTGGACCCACCTCTTGGACCGGCATCTGGATGTAAAGACAGTTCTTGGCAACCTTCGCCTTTTCAAGAGTATTGACACTCGAAACGCTGTCCGATTGTCAGCCCAAACTTCAACAGATAAGAGGGTTGGTTGGACCACGCACTATGCAAGTCGACTTTGGATCTCAGTAATTGCAGGAACGTGTCGAGCGTTAGAGAATGGGTTCCAGCGATTGATTAGTAACCACCATCCAGAGATTGTATCACCGGAATTTCTAGGCGAGTTATCGTCGATCTAAAAAAATACATTGATGAATCACTTAGGGTTGATGACATTAAATTTTCATACCGAACCAACATCGCAGGCAAACACCGTGCTTGTACCCATAGAAGCCATGGCAGCGACCTAGGTATCTCAAGTCAGCAAGGATCAAAGAGTCAGATCAGACAATTGTACAGGTAGGTTGTCAACTAAGAATACGATTAATCAGTTGGTACATGTTTCGAAAGTACTGGGTACTTACTGTACCCTCCGTCAACCAGTAGGTTGCCATTATCGCAAAGAGGTGGAAGAAGACCGACGAGAGTCATGGAGGCACCTAGAGAACATTAATACTTCATGGAGAACCTTCAGAAATAATCTCACGAATAAAGCGCCAGGCATAGCCAGTCTCATGAATTTCCATACGAGAGGTGATGATATTGGTTGTGTTGCAGAAGTAGGGCAGCCACATATCCTCCATGTGAAGGTCATAGAAGGCTTTGTAAAGAGAGCGGTTAAATTCGTGACCCTGTAGCCAAATAAATTGTCAGTGTTCAGCTAAACTTCGAGAGATAATTGCTTACAGTAGTGTACGCCACGATCGGATAAGTAACGTCCGATAGCATTCTCCAAATGTTACCCATCCTTCCACTAAATTGTTTAGCTCGACCAGTACTCCAAATCAGATCGCCCTCCCGTGCATAGAGCCCTCCAATAAAGGCGCCGATACTAGTCCCACCGATGTGATCAATCGGAATGCCATATTCCTCTAGAGCCCGTATCAAACCCTATATTTCACCGTTAGCTATGTATAAGCTGTATTGCTGTGACACGCTACGCACCAGATGCGCAAGCCCACGCGCTCCTCCTCCTCCGAGAACGAGTCCGATTGATCGCCCACAGATACGTCGCGCTAGACGAGCAAAATCGTTCGTATGGGGAAGACGTTGAGGACGGACATCAGCGGCTCCGCGGCGGTATTTCTGGATTTCACTCTGGACTTTGTCCTTGAGATTCTTCAATGCCGTAACTGCGTCGGGGTCTTTGGGAATGGTGGATTTTGGCACCGGTACGACAATGCCCTGGAATGTAGTGAGTGGAGGTGATCAGCTGGGAAAGAAGGAAGCATTACCGGAAGTTCAACATGCATGTGTTGATGAACCCAAGGTCTGTTCTATAATAGAATTAGGAAGAAGAACTGAAGGTTTTAGGTATCAAGCTCACCTTCAGCCATTCTCGAGTCGTGCCCGGAGTTACTGAGCGGTCTGGATGGAGTAAAACCAACTCCTTGCGGGCAGTCGTCTTCATCGATAGTAGGAGGCGCTCGTATTCTCCAAGAGTGGGGTCATCTCCCATCCCAACCACCATGACGCAATCAGCTTGACGAATGCACGTCTGCGTCCAGGTGCTATTGACAGGGGAATCGGCGACATATAGCACAGTATTGAACCGTTGTTCTTGATCAGCAAGCCATCCAGCAGACTAAAAACAGATGAGCATCATAAGGCTTCGATATGAACAAGCACCCACTTTGAGCTTGCCCATTCTAGTAAATGCATGTTTTCCCAGCTGATTAGAGATGATAGCTTGATTGAGATACAAAGTCGATGCACCAATCCCTTCCAAAGCAGTCTGCAACTTGCGCGAGAATGCATCGACCGGAACATTTCGTGATACTGGAAGTACAGCGACAGTCTTCAGGTTTGTATTGTAACCAAGTTCCGCACCGGTCTTGCCCATTGACGAACTGTCGACCTCGTCCCTGACGCGAGAGGCAATCATACGCAGCAGCTGGGCGGTGGTTTGAGGGTTCCTAAAGAAGTGAAGATATCAGAAGTAGGTTATTGAACTGGGAGAAGCTACCAACCTCGCAGATATCGCGTTAAATAGCGTTTGCGGCATTCGAATAAGCTCCGTATCGCGAATCGCATGCACCGTATTCCGCCTTGGTGAGCTCGCGATGACATCCAGTTCACCAACAGTATCACCTTGGCCATATTCGCCTACAATCGTGACAGCGCCGTCTTCCGACTCGGTAATAGCACGCAGGCGCCCGTTGATGACAATGTAGAAGCTATCGCTAGTATCCTGGGGTCGCCAAAGGACTTGACCGGCATTGACTTGCATCCAGTCCAAAGAAGCGTCGATGTGCAAAACTAGAATAGACATTAGAGAAAGCGAGTAACATGTTTATGCCAATGTACTTGCCTAAAGGAGAGAGCATTGAAATAAGGCGTTTGGCCAGAGTCAGTAACACAATGGGTCGCTTCTCCAAGATGCGCTCCAAAGCATGTAGTGGTAAGAATCCAACGTAGGTATCAGTTTTCGCCTTGATATCAACATAGGACGCCGTATTGCATAGCGAGGCTGGAGGACCATCGTTAGCTTTAGTGACATTGTCTGGGTACTAAGAGACTGACCAAGGTAACCAGCAATACCGCCAGGTTTGACAGTGAAAAGCAACTTCTGTTCAGGCTTAGCAGCACCTGTACTTGGAGTTCGCCAAGGTTCTGAGTCTGTAGATTCTTGCCGAGGATGTGGTGTCTTTTGGAGTGTGGCTTCTTCCTTGCTCTTCTCTTTGATTGGGAGTAGAATGTCCAAAAAGCCCTCGATGACATAGAAGAGACCTAGATAATCCATAAGCAAGCATTCAAAAAATATACGGGAGTAAGCCTACCTGTACTGACTTCTCCTGCTTTCGCCAAAGTCGATCCGGCCGCGTAGAACAAGATCTCCACTTCGTTATCCAAACCGCTGAGATAGTTGCCAGTTGACGCAATAGACGAAGTTCCAGTCATGCTCGACGCATCGTCACCCAGGTCCAATAACGAAAGCGACCCAAAGGAAGATGGGAAACTGGTGTTGCTGTTCATTGATGGCCTGCGGAGATCAGTGGGAGGAGAGGCAGGTGATGCCTCAACCGAGTCACTTCCACTGAGCGGCGGTTGAAGGAGTCCAATAGATTTCGCGATGCAAGACATGACTTCTTCCCGGAGATCAAAGTCGTCTGCAGACCACCGAGAGGATTTGGGACTCTTTGAGCCTGTCTTCCTCCTACTTTCCTTCTCAAAATCCAGTGAGGAATACGGAACACGAGGCGTCTTGAGCACACTGAATGTCCTACTAAGGGGCCGGAAGATGTCGCCCGAGTTGCCTTTTGCGATGAGTAGATCTCCTGCCTGCACCATATGTCTGGAAGACTTCATCGATCCTGCCCTATTGCGACTGTTGTCGATTGCGGGCTTCATCTGGACAGGATTTTCTCGTGTCTTTCCCAACGAGATTGTGGAACCTTCTTTCGATTTTGGTAACGGAATAGGCGACATGGTCTGGCGCGAAGGTGATTGAGCGATGCTGAAGTAATCGCTGTCCGAGCCTGATGCACTCGAAGCAGTCCCATCAAAGCGATGCCGGAGGTACTGGAGCCCACCACCCTCATAGAAAGATGTGGGCAAGGGGTGGCAAGCAATGTCGTTGATGGCCTTTTCCGTTCGTAGTACTTCGCTGGTCAAACCCAGATACTTGTGGGCAGCGTTGAAGGTGACGCGAGAAAATCTGGTGAGAATGACTGTGGTACTGTGAGTTCAACATCCGTAACATGAAAGCAGAGAAGATACCTTGAACGATATGTCCTGTAGCTTTCGGGAACTTCTTGGTCAGTCGACGGAATGCCTCTGCAGGAATGACGGCAAGAGTAGTATCCACTGTGGCTCTGGCTACAACACCCCGATGGTCTTGTGTAGGACGCCGTGTTGGTGGAGCGCGACGCAATGGCGGAGGGGCTATACCAATTGGGGTTGGCTCGTCTAGATCAGGAGGTTCTGAGCTCGCTCGAGTAGGAGGAGACCTGATTCCAGACCCATGAACGGTAGAAGCTGTCGATGACACTGATCCACGACGAGGAGTTCCCTTCCGACTAGCGCTAGGCGAGCCTAAATTAAAATTGGGTACGTCCGAATCAGCCCTTCGTCGCCTATTTCCGCCCATGGATATTCCCTCATCAAACATAGACATATCATCCGAAGAAACATCGGGATATTCGTCTTGCCAGCTCATTTGAACGTCCTCAGTAAACAGGCTTAGGATTGTGAATAGACTTGACAATGTCCCTCCACTTCCGACTTCGTTGAGTAACTGATAACCGTTCATGTCTTCATCATCCCATAAACTCTGCTGGACCTCTGGAGAGTGGCCAGTTTGCGCGAAAACCTGCACCGTGCCGTCAATCACACAGTAGAAGCTCTTGTCCTGGTCTAGGGACAAACTATCACCAGCAATCAGCCTCCTGGTCTGCAGATGTCTGGCGAGTTCATGGAATACAGGTTTTTCAAGCTAGTTATTGATCTTCGTAAGCGTAATTCATAAACTAAAAAAAGACTGTTTAACTCACAAATCCGAATACTCTGACAGCCTGGAGGAAGTCATCAAGATAATTATGGAATGTTGGCGGCGGATCTAAGAGAAGAAGTGAGCAACGCGCCACTTTCCTCAAGGTACATCCAATCGAATCACCTGTGTTGACATCAGGATGGAGCTCATTCGCGTCCGGTTTCACAAGCGGCGGTTCTTTCAATTGCATGTAATCGTTGAGGTATTTGAAGCGGATCCAGTAGTTCAGGGCGATTGCAGAGCAAATAAAGAGTATTGCAAAGTTCCAAAATCCGAGCTAATGTCGTATTTAGATAGGATGGAGGGCTGGGAAGAGCGGTGGAACGAACCGTCAATGTCATCGAGTACGAGAGCACCCCATAGATAAAGCGCGGTAGGGTAATAGTCGCAAATCCAACGAGCACCTTAGTCCACGAAAGCAGCCAAACTATATGACAAACAGGTCTGAGAAAATAAGGGCCTAAAAGAAGCATTCAAGACGTACGAATAACCCAGAAACATGCAGAGACTAGGGAAACCAATGGATGGCGGTCGATCGTCTCTGGCAGGACCTCAGCATCCATGGCTGGCAGGGTTGAGTTGTGAGGGATAGAAACGTCGTCTGCCTTGAGAATCTATCCAAATTCACTGCGCGAGTAGAATGAAGTGGTCGAAATGTAAGGAGTGTGGTGGTTTTATGAAGGAAACTGTGGGCGTTACTGGAGAGCAGCTTGTCTGAACCGGAGATGACAGCATTTTCCGGATTCGTTTGCCGCGGCCCTGATTGCCGAGCACCAATTCGTTATGTAGCATGTTCAGGTTCCACTCAGACGCACGTTCGATAATTTATGGATTTGCATTCAAAATAATTCTACAGGACGAAAGGTACCTGAAGCCGACACATTTACGTGCAATTGTCAAGATTATAGACATCAGAATGAGTGTTCTGTCGAGTCCTTGCCAACTGCAGAAGTGCTCGATGACCCTGATGATACGGTAGACAGGATTCTGTCGATATAATTGGCACCGCTCCTGCATGTATGAAGATGATCAGTACTGATAATGTCAACAGAAGTACGAATATCGTACCATTTCTGATGTGTCAAAACATCACAGCCGATTTCTTTCTCCTTACGTTGGATAAGTTCGACATATGCAAGCATGCCGTCTTCCTTGAAGCGTGCAGACAACTCAGCTGCAAAGGGGAAGATGTCAGAAGCTATCATGAGAAAATGAAAATAAGAAATTACCTGTTGTGACAGCGTTGCTGTGAAGGCCAGCTAGAGAGATGAGTTGGAGAACAAAGCTGGAGATATATCATCAGCTCGAAATTCAAAACGCAAGCCCAATTACTCACCCCTCTTTACCCAGATCCCAAATAAAGTTTTTGAGGTCGGTTTCTTAAAACGACTTGGTTCAGACCAAGGTTGTAAATGGAGAAGGGCATCGCGTACCAGAAAATCCATGTTGCGACCAGTTGAAGCTTGGACTCAAGTTATACACAAACCATCTATAAAATAGTCAGTTGAACGACTTAGTTTGGCCATGCCTGCTGGTCCTTACTTTCCGGGGCGCTCTTGTCGAATTTTCTCCGAGAAGTATTTAGCTTGCTCTAGATTTGGTGATTTCGTTTCTAGCCAGAGAAGGTCTGCATAAGGAGCAAAGGCTTTCGTGCGTTTGATAGCGGCCTAACCCATCGTGAGCAACCGCAGAAAGAGAATAGGCAGGGCGCGCACCTCGACGCCTCCAGTGTAGTGGTAGTAGCCTTCCCTGGTACGAGGAGCTGCAACCTGTGTTAGAGGCCATCAAGCTTTCAGGATCTTCGAGCTTACCATCCCAATCCCAGAAGACTTCCTCTCCAAGGATGTCCGATGCAACTGAACGAGCCACAGCGTTGGACTTGCCGTCAACAGCAGCGAGGTATGTCTTGAGGGCGCCGTCCTTGTCATTGAGGCTCGATGATTTAATGGCCTTTTCGACAGCTACAAATTTTATTCAGGTATAAGGTACTCAGCTTTAGAAGATCCCTACCTTGATTGAAAGTGCACATTTCATGACCGTCTGACCAATCTTTCTCGAGACGGTCGACTTCAGCTCCGGTTGCACCCTTTGCTTCTGCTTCCGCAAGAACTTGAGCTAGAGAGTCCGTGCCTTTTGTAGTCGTTCCAACAATAAATTCATGATCGTTAATGTCGACATTGGAGGAGATAAGCTTTCCAGATTCTGAGTCGGTTCGGGCAATCAGAAGCATGGTGGACTTCATCAGGTCGAGTTGGAACCGCGAGGCAATCAGTCGGGATATGTGGGTTGATGTTGGAACGAGGACTTTGCCGCCCAAGTGACCGCACTGAAGGATTTGAGCATCCCATAGGTGCAGGTATAGACACACTTACTTTCTTGCCACCGTGCAGTTGGTCTTCCAGATGAATGGCTGAAGCCCCCTAATAGATTTGTAAGTGACGTATTTGTCTATTTGTAGCACACTCACCGACTCAGCAAACAGCTTAGCCAGTTTCATGACAGCGGAAAGTCCACCATGACTTCGGAGAGCAGGTTCAATGAAATGTCATATGAATGCGCAAGAAACGTACCCAGTATCAGCGTCTGCAATAATTGGTCGTAGGTAATCTATGAACGGCATCTTCGCTCGCTGTTCAGACGTTGCCGACATTCGTTCATCATAATGTTTCTTGTCATGAAGCTGTTGAGCTCGGAATATCCGATGTACTTGGTTGGGGACGGTAGTATAGGGATAGTCACTAGCGGAGTAAGAAATGAGCATCTGCGAACACCAAATTCAATTTGAGAGGAAAATGTACTCACCCAAGATCCGGGCCAACTTCGTTATTGCCCGTTGTCAATACACTCGACGCCGCCCAACCCGACACGTAGACGACCTCTTGATCGCGGGCCATTTGGGTCATTTGGACTGGGTCAATAGCACCCATAGTGTGCACTGGTTTCTTTTCAGATGCAGACTTCTTCAGCAAAGCAAACAGCTTGTCCGCAAGTAGTGAACCAGGCAGAGGTGTCACAGGGAGGGATCCTTGTTTCGACGCGACTGACGCTGCAGAGTAAGGTCTCTTGATGCCTTCAAATCGAGGGAGAGAGAAAAACTCTTCCATCTCCTTGGTACGGGCCTCAAACTGAGCATTCTCTTCATCGAGAGACGGAGGTTGAAGAGGTAAGGCCGGAATAGATGCCTTGGACGACATAGCTCTATGTGCTAGGGATGAGAGCCTCTGCGTCGTTTGAAGACGAAGCATGCTGGTTAGAACTCAGAAGATAGTTGTTATGCGAAGGCAAGATGTGTTCCAACATCAAGAGATGAATAATTTAGCTCTAAGTACTTTGTCGGAGTATCGGACAGAGCAAGCGCGGCTTCCACGGCCCAGCCGGCAACCGGCTATAGTCGATCCTATTTGCTCTTGCTTGCCAACAGCTTTGAGCCACTCGCGCGTGTTGGTCGCGTTCCTTTGTCTTGAGTCACCTTCCCCTTTGTCGAATTATACAGATGCCTCCTCGTACTCGCAAAAGGACGGCCACAACATCTAAGGAGCCCGAACCTCCTGCTAAACGTGCGCGAAAGGCTCGCGTAAGAGAGCCCGAAGATGTCATAGCTGTAGGAGATTCTTCGGACAACGACGACAACGACTTGAAGGACGCGTTGGCCCTGATCAAGGCTCAGGAAGACAGCGAGCGCCTTGCGAAACAACTCCAAGGCGAATACGATCACCCTGTCGCGTCCGGTTCCCATAGTGAACCGATTGATATAGACGACGATGCTGCAATGGCAAGACGTTTGGCTGAACAATGGGCTCGTGAGGAGGAGGATATGTCGATGATGGTCGACGATGCATCATCAGATATTGAAATTTTACCCACGCCCATTGGTTCTTCGAAATCCATATCAGTGCTGGATGCAAACGCTAAAAGTTCACGAACCGCCGACTTCCGCTTAACCGCTGACTCTTCTCAGTCTGGCAAGATCTACGCGGCACGCTCTATTCGTCCAGATGAAGGCCTCGCGTCTTTCAAGGATGTCTTCACAAGAACTAGAGACTGCACGAAATGTAACAAGCAAGTCAAGTCGGCGAGGGGTTGTGTAAGTTATCCACCAATACGCCCTAATCACCACTGATACAGCTGTAGGTTGTCTTCTCGGAGAGCGCTTTGCCACCAAGCTTGACCTATCTATTGCACTCTCCGTGCTTATCTTGCCGAATAAATCATTGTAGGGGTTGCTTTCAGGTGCTCGAGTGTCCTATCTCTTGCAAAGGTCCATCCAAGAATCCCAAATGCTCTGTGTTGAACTGCTGTGCAGAGATACGCGCTATTGCCATATTCGAGACTTTAGGAGGCCTTGACCGCCAATTCATCGTCGAGCAAGCTGCGTCAGCATCTCGAGCCTCAGCCATTGCAAAGAAGTCGGTCAAGGGAAGATCGGTGGGCCCTGGTGGAACTGGCTATGGCACTGGCGCTGAGAATAGTGTCGGAAACACATATGGGTCATGGCGTGATGGACCGGGCAAGAAGAAAGGCAAACAGAGCGCGGTCTCAGGAAAAGGCCAAACCCAAGATACCGAGTCACATTGGGAGAGGACGATCATCAGAGTTATGGATGTGCTCATGCAACTCCTCCCTGCACCTTATTCCGATTCTGCGCAGGTCTTCGATATGTTGCCGCATGCGTCAATTGGGTATCTTATTTCGCTGTCTCAGCTGCCCACCGTCCTGGCAGGCCTACTGCGCAATGACTCCGTCACCGACTGGATTTCGCGGAAGGAGACCTACAACACCATGCTTTCACTTCTGCGGCGTATGGCGGACTGCGAGCTTACGATACAATGTCTAATTGGTAGTCGCTGGGAAACGGCTACGACGTGCGGCCTCGAAGATTGGATGTGGGGAGATGGCGAGATAACCTGGACCAAGAATGCTTCTGGTGAACTCGAGATTGCCGTCCCGCTTTACTCTTACTTCAAGAAGTTGACGAAGCAATCCGAAGCATTCCAGTCTGGCGCAATGCAAATGCTCTCAGACGGACAAGGTGACGAGGAAGATGTGGAAGAGACAATGATAGAAGGGACATCCCTCTGCGGGGATATTATTGCGGCTCGTGATGATCTAGAACGAGCAATTGCCTTCCTCGGGCAACCTTCAGCTACGACGGACCGCGACAATCGGCCATCGGGAGCAGGTGCTGCTTCCTCGAGGCAAACCCGCACCTCGAACAAAGGTAAAGGCCGTGCCATTTCGGCGATCGAAATCGACAACAAGTACCTGGAAGCTTGCGAGAAACTGGCCTTTAAACATGTGTCGTTAGCAGACAACACCAATTCTGGACTAGTTTACTCCCGCTTCAATTACGCGCAAAACCTTACACAAACACAAACCTCCACACGCAATCCCAAGAACCGCCTTCACCTCTTGAAAGAGCTTGCGGTTACGGCCACTAGCTTACCTGCTGGCGTCTGGGTTCGTGTTGACGAAGTTCGTAATGATGCTATGTGAGTACTGCATGGTCACCTTCTGCGACATTCCTGGATTGATGACATGCGATGATATGCCAGCAAAATCATGATAGCTGGCCCGGACGACACCCCGTACGCTGGAGGGCTCTTTGAATTCGACTGCTTTATACCTCTGGGATATCCCAACGCACCCCCTCTCATGCACCTCAGGACAACCGGTGGTGGATCAGTGCGTTTCAATCCAAATTTATATAACTGCGGTAAAGTATGCCTTTCCTTGCTCGGAACTTGGCCAGGCAGGTCAGTTTACCACGTATCACAATTTCAGATTCTCGCTTAACCATGTCCACAGGCCCGAGGAGCAATGGTCACCGAAGTCCACTCTTCTGCAAGTACTTGTGAGCATACAGAGCATGATACTCATCGATGCGCCCTATTATAACGAGTACATGTCTACTGATCCAATAGTCTTCCGTAGCTGACCCCGTTTTTCATTTAGACCAGGTCATGGCCAAGCTAACCTGAAAGCTTCTGTCAGCATCCAGTACAATAATGACATCTCAGCGAAGACGACGAGGTGGGCTATCGTGGACTGGCTGAGAAATGAACACCGTGATGGAATCTGGCGGGTACGTATATTTTATCATTTCCGCAGGACTCATGGTGTAACACGCTCCTTTCAGGACGTCATCGCCTCGCATTTTAGCATTCGCAAGGATAGAATTCGACAGCAGTGAGTGGCCCTCTCCTAGCGTTCAGCGGAGCATGGCCGATGCCGTTTTACTAGGATTGTGGATTGGAGCAAAACAGCGCCACATATACGGGCTTATACTGGCAATGGGTACCCCTACCAGCCATACATGCCACAAAACCAGCCAGTGGCAAAGAAATCACAGGGGGGCCTTGATCTTCTTGAAGAATTCGACAATGGGATTAAAGCCATTGAATCCTGGGGAGTTGACCTTGGAGTAGGCGGTGCTCACTGACAATGACATACCCTCGGACTGCCAGGACTTTGGATATCTTTTTACATTTCTAACTTTTATGCACGAATTTCGAGAAGGTGTTGACCTTGTTCTCCTATGGGTTCCACAGTTGCCCACGATCTGTGGCAAACGCAGCTATGTCTCTTATAATTTCGGCAGATTTGTCAATTCCTTGAGCAAGATCTTTCAAAGTTAGCTACCTGCATAGCTAGTAATATTGCCGCGATCGATTACTGACTTGTACGATTTTAATCTGATTTGAAAGGTTCCTCGGCCACACGATGGCAAAGCCAATCTTGCAAAATCCGCACTGTTTGCTGACTTCCAGTAAACGGATCAGCGGTCCACGTTGACGGTCCTTCTGCATCCCAGTCAGTCTTGGTATGTACCTCTTCTTCTCAGCGTTGAAGGACACCCTGGCATCCTTTTAGATATGGTATTCCGAAACATGGGTTTCGAATAAAAAGCTGGTTTTGCCTCATGGGTGCCATGGGGCAGATAGTGACTGCAGCGCGACCTTGTTACCCAGTCATTAGAAGTACTGACCAGCCGTGGTTGACGTGTGTCCGCCGGAGATGACTTCTCTCAGCCCTTCGAAGTCTCAATGCGGTCCTGATTGAAGCTTTGCAGGGATTCTTCC
>Ga0247741_1001745_pt1 | contig 12069 bp, 22 predicted proteins | sample UWRJL213509R2_FD_180945 | JGI IMG/M metagenome (GOLD analysis project Ga0247741, IMG submission 180945) | Plant litter microbial communities from Arlington Agricultural Research Station in Wisconsin, United States - UWRJ-L213-509R-2 | ecosystem: Environmental > Terrestrial > Plant litter >...
GGTTTACTCAGGTCTACTCAGGTCACCACAGAGCTACTGGGATGGACTTAGGTAACTCGATCACAGATCAAATTACCTAAGTTCAGTTGATGGCCAAACTGATTTTCCTGATGCATAGTAGATCCAGTATATATTTCTATATTCTAGCTACGAGAGAGGGGGAAATCACCTTCAGGCCAGGTATAGCTTGCGGTACAGACACAACATGCTGATAAGTTTGTGATAATGTGTCAAATTGATATATTTATGGTATATTACAAGCTACAGCAGCTACCCTTTTTTGATACACATCATACAGCTGCAGAATGGTCCGAAGTACATTTTCACGTACACCAGGGGACCCGTACTGACCAGGGACGCGCACAAACGAGTGCCGCAGGCGAAGCGCGCGTCGAGAACGGGTGCTCTTTCCCTTTTTGGATGCCAATCAGATCCGACATCGGTGGCTGTGCACGGCACTCAGCACAGACACCCGTGAAACGTTCAGCATAAGTAGCACCCACGGCTTCTCCTGTCTTTCTCGTCACATAGGTTGCACCACACTGTAATGCTCTTATTCGACGATACAACTATCCCTATCATGAGAGACAGGTTTCTTCAGGGTTTACCTGTGAGTATTCCCCAATAAGAATAGGATATGGCAATTAACCTAGTTGATAGGAGGGAATGGTGCTGTTTGGGGGGATATTATTTGCAGCTCATACAGACTCTCCCCATCTCGTTCATGTTCCTCTGGCAGCAGGAGTTGTATATGATGGGACCAAAGGAGCCAGGCTGAATGATCTCGACTACTACATGTGGATTCCTGACCATGATCCTCCGAGCAATCTAGTGATTAATCTGGACCGAGGGCGTCATGAATATCAGACGACATCAGGAGAGTGTCTGGTGTTTCTCTTCAACGATCAAGGCAATGTGTATCAGGCAAGCCAACGAGCTTGTGCGGCTCGTGTTTACTCTAACATGAAACAGTGGGGCACTAAACCGCAGGATATGCATAACACCTTGGCAGAAAAATTAGCGGGAAAGGTCGAGGGGAAAAGGTCGTCTCTTACTTGGTACGGTAACATCTTGGCAGTCAAGTGCAGGTCCGGGGGTAGGATCATGAACCTGGACGAGGGCCATATCTCCGAAGTTCTTGCGGTTCTTTCTAGGTGCGCTTTTGCTTAATCCTGATGAGATGAGTCATGTCTGACCATGCTTCCATACACATGCCTAGGCTATTGAAAGATGGAAGTCTTCCCTAAAGGGGTAACCGACGCGCTTAGGATGTTAGGTACTGATCTTCGCGTAGAGGCCATGAAATATGACGGGATCGTCTCGATATCGGTTTCCTGAGTAACACCATTCCACATCATCTGTATCGGGTCTCTGAGTCGAAAATACATTGGGTACGGATTAAAAATTCGGGTGTGGCATGCACTCCTTGCCTCGATCATTTTGACTCTGGCACAATTGAGACCATCGCCTTCCCCGCTCTCACTTGAGACTCTTTGACCTTAACAATCAATAGGGGCACTCTAATTGCACTCGCTTCCTCTGGTATGTAGCCACGTCCGTTGACTTGACCCACTGTGTCTAACGTTGCCCCACAGTATGGATCAATTGCCTCCTTCACGATTGCCCCTGCACTCTATTTTCTTGTCGCTCGACCTTGGTTTATCCATACTCGACTACCTTTCTTGGGGTGCACTTGTCCGTCTCTCCAACGCGTGCAGGGGGTTCAGATCGTTGACTCGCGGATACATGAAGCGCCAGGTGACAAACTACCTGGTGAAATTCATTCCCGACGGCAAGGTTGACAATCTACTTGAACACCTCAAAAGGGCGGGTGGCTGTATTGTGGGTGGTGTCCCAGATGTGTTATGGCGGATCCGTGTTTGTGGCAACTCTATTACAGCCACCCTCCCGTGTTGCTTGATATAGTGGTCCCACTGGTACAAGATGCCGAATTGTCCGGCTTGAATATACGTCGCTTCCTGGAATCTGATGGAGGATATGTCGTCCGGGATGTTGATGGTCCACGATACCCATACCACCATGTCGTGTCTTCTTCGTATGAGCTTTTCAGTGAGGTGAGCCCTCAACAGCGATCAGCAGCGCCTTACTCTACTCAAAAAAGTTCAAGAAGTCGGCCACGATCATCAATGTAATCGTAGCCTCGTCGTCTGCAATACTTCCTGTGGTTTTTTCCAGTCCACACACCGCAAATTTCTGTGTGTTGACCAACACACGTCTTTATTCTTTCTATCCTCACACTACTGGACATCGTATCAACTTCAATGGGGAATTACACGCTTCTACCGTTCCCAGTACACATGCCTATCTAGTGGGGATGAGAAGTTACCGGACAACAAAGTATTGGGATAGTCCATGTGGAGAGGTGTGTCCAGTAGTAGTAAGAGTGGTGGATGGCATGGAGGGTGTCGGAATGGTGAGGTGGGGAGGTCCTGAGGGGATGATAGATGGTGTTATCCCCGAAGACAACTTTGGATGGGCCAACTTTATGTGGAGGCTGGGGAGATACTGCCCAAACCCCCATTGCTCAAACCATCAATGATCGGCCCTGTTATCTTACTAGTACTATTAGTCACATGCTTATGGCGGCGTGATCAGCTCCTTTTGTTATTTTCACCCCTTGTCGAGAAAACTATGACCGACCCATTGAGAATCAGTGCACTAAGTGAGTGCAGCGTTTCCAGGAGCATATCTACGCTGACGGATTCGATGATCAGAGTCCCATGCCACTATGTCGCTGGCTGCGGATACCAATCTTGGCGCCGACACCTTCATTCAAAGGTCACACTGGAGAGCGATGTCTGACAACCCAGACGTTCTCACTCTCGTCGAATCCGAGAAGGGCCTTGTCCTCTGCTGCCACCTACTGGGTGTCATATTGCCCCATAACTTTTGCATGGAACCCCATGGTGACTTCATGGCAAGCAAGGAAGATAGTCTGCTCGCTTTGGCCGATCTATTGTTCACCGTGGGCCCACCTTCTTCCTTGTGCGTGCACAAGTATGGGGAGCCGATAGTCCATCGCTTTTGGAACGGCATAGACAACGCACGTCTCTTGAGTGCGTTCGCAGACGATGACGTTCATGGCTCTGGGACTGGTGTCCAATACAGGGACGGCATCCCAAACTATGATTTTCACCTCCCGATTTTTGAGCAAAGGGTAGGTGTCTATAGTTACTAACAGAAGTCTTCTGACAATTGTACTGCAGACTTGCAGAGGATGTCAGTATTCAATCATGTTTTTACATTCCCTTTCCGAACTGACAATCCATAAAGCAAATCAACACGAGTTGCAACGGCTGAAGGACTATCCAATCGGCGACTCCTTCACCCATCATCTTGGACTCATAATATCTGGAGGCAATTATGCGCTCATCAATCAGGATATCAGCAAGTGCTTCCCTGCCAGTACAATCGATGTGTTGAATTACACCTCCTTGCTCGGTAAACTCGTGGACGTCGAGTTCAATATGTATTCCAACAGACGTGGTGGCACTATCAAGTATGAAGCCAGAAAGATCATTTGTCTAGATTAGATTAGATGTTGTAATTACACATACGCTCACGTGCCGTTTCAACACGCTCGAATATGCCATTGCCAATGTATGTTTCCCCTCTCTCGAAAGCCAATATGCTCGCGCTCAATACCAGTTTTGACAAGGATACGGTCCCCACAATGTCGCACATTCTCAAACTTGTGCTCCTGGTGAGATGTCCCACCAGTTGCAACACAAAATCGTAGCTCAGACATGATACCCAGGCTAACACCAAGACATTCACAGCACTATTGTTTCCTATGCACACAGAGAGGCCACATATTGTCAGTGTACCTGTGACACCAGGTTTTGTTTGGGCCGAAGATGCTGGCGCATTATTGGACGACCTCGACTACTACGTATGGATACCAGACTACAACCTTCCTAGCACCTTAGTAGTAAACCTTGAAAAAGGACAATACAAGATCCCCCAACCCTCAGGCCATGCATTCATGGTGCTCTATAATGACCAGAGAAATACCTTCCCGGTAAATTTTAGACTGTCTTGTAAGAAGTTAGCTCACAATATTTCACAGGTTTTCAGCAGTCGGAACATAATGCATAATCTGTTGGCCGAAAACTTGATGGGTAAACCCCAGGTGAAACACCCGCAGGGATCTGACACGGATCTTGACTGGTATGGCAACATTGTTGTGGTTAAGACGAACGAGGACGGCAAGGTAGTGGATGTCAAAGAAGACGATGTTTCCAAAGCAGTCGAGGATGTCACCATGTGAGCATCAGATCTTCTGTTGATTGTTCACCTGGGATTTACATGATACCTTAGAGCTCTAAAAAATAAATATCTTCCCTAATGTAGTAATTTGGACGTATCCTCTGCTCCCAAATGGTACTGGGCATCGGTGTCTCTGTGTATACTCGCGTGATCACAAGCCCTCTACATCTGCGCTTAAATTTTGCGTATGGCCAACCTGAGGTGCTGTTTGCAGTTTGGCGTCTGGACGATCACATTCGACTATATCTTGCATCTGTTATTCATTCTTGCGTCTATATCTTGATTGTAACCTCTGTCTGCTCGACTCACGACCATGCCTCGTCCTTCGACGCCCTACCTTCGTGTATTTGATAAACTGGATATTGGGCTGGAGATTATGGAGTACATGTCGTGGGTCACATTCATAGCATTCTGCAATGCAGACAAAGCCCACGGGCAGTATGTGCAGCACTATGTGAGCAGAAGGGTGCATTTATTCCTGGGAGGCCTGGTGGGATCAAGAGAGGTCTCCAATATACTGGCGATGGTCAAAAAAACGAACGGCTGCATCATAGGAGGGGTCCCAAGGTGTATAATGGCTGACCTAGATCAGCGACGCGTCTACGAGGTAAATCCTCCAAAGGTGATGGACATCGTCGTGCCTAGGGCTGCCTCTTTGAATGAGGAATTGGACATACACCTTGTCGATCTCCTTACGAATTGCCACTACACCCTTGGCTTTTCCGAAGTTGCTGACTATCCTCACCATCAAACCACCTCAAGACTACATGTATTTTTCAACAAGGTAGGCTTTTTTCGATGCTCAGTGCTGAATTTAGCTAACGTGGTACACAAATCCCAGTCAACTCGATGCACTATAAACATATTTGTGTCTTCCACTGCTTCAACTCTGCCAGTCCTATTATCCCAGAGGAACACTGCCGACTTTTGTGTCCTCTCAAATACCCACCTCTACAACTTCTATCCGCACACTACCAGACGTCGTGTCAATATCGTATCGAAGGGCTTTAGCGATGGTCGATCGAAAATAAAAAGATACATGGTCGGCCTGTGAAGCTATCGCACTACTTCACAATGGAGTGAACCTTGCGGTGAAGTATGCCCCGTCCGTTCCCAGCAGACCAACAGGCTGAACAGCATGAGCGTCTTGAAATGGCACAGTATGGACCCTTCGGATGAAAAGGGTAGTGGCGATTTTGATCCGAATGGCACGTTTGGGCAGGTCAAATACAGGTGGAACCTGGGAACGCATTGCTCTAACACATTGTGTCCGAACTACGGAAGATTGGTCCTACTTTCGGTCACCCATCCCTACGATACGTGATGCAGAGTGCGCTGGTATCCTCAATGTGGAGCCCTGGACCTGTTTAGAGGCTCAGGCACACCATCCATGCTCGTTGCCACGGGCCCATAGATATTATGGCTCAGCACATATGGTGGTCAATATACTTAATGTAATCACATTTGAGACGTGTGACCAAGTCATTCATCTCCATTTTGACCTACCCCATTCAAAAAGCTTATCTTATCTTGTATTCGGAGTTTACCGATCACCAACCAGCATCTTTCCTTCAGCATCTTCATTCATGGTGTTGCCAACAAATGCAAGAATCAGCTCAGAAATGCGCAGTAGGTGAGTGTACCCGAGCATAACAGTAGATAGCTGACAGATGTTATCGATAAGAGGCGCATATACAGGCCTACATTTTGGACCGCTGGAGCCTCGGCTCAAACGATTTGGTCCAAGAGGTGGAATGGGAAGCCATGTCAGATGTATCAGACACGCTCATGCTTATACCAGCTGGTGGAGAATACAGAATCGCTTGTCGTGTCATTGGTACTGTTCTCTTTGAGGACTTCCACATGGGCCCTAATGGGGACCTGGACTTAGCCTCCACGCAAGCCGTCCTCGAGCAAGCCGCATATGCAATGTGCATTGGTCCACCTACTCCCATTCATACTCATCGTTATGGGCCTCAGTTGCTGGCATACTTTCGCCGTGCAATACGGAACTCGACTCAGCTGAGTTGCACAGCTGATGACACTGGTCTGGGAAGAGGCAAGTTGGATGTCGACAAAGGAGATAATGGCGAACGATTTCATTTCCGTCTCCCAATTTTTGAAAAGCGGGTGAGCCTGTTTCTGTGCTTGTTCAATACCAAATCTGATGCCCTACCACAGGCATCGCGTCCAGGCTAGTCGTTTGTTTATTCCCAAAGCATTGTTCCCAATTATTGATCGTTATTTAGTATGGGCCTACGAGAGGCAAAAGCTGCGATTGTATCCAATAGCTGATGTTTTTCAAGAACAGATGGAAATATTTATCAGAAGAGAAACCAGGGTTCTTGCATCCCAGAATATACATCGTTGCTTTCCACCAGGCAAGCAACTCAACTTCCCCGACTATACAACACTGCCTGGCTCACTAGTGGAGGTAGAATTTTACGTGATGGCACATACAAATGGAGGCGGATTGAAATGGGAAGTTAAATGTATTACTGTACTGGAATAAAATCCTATAGCATGGCACCAGCAAATAAAAAATTAAAGACTCGTATCGCCATGCCATGCAATGGCCCACTAGACCAAGTAGGTGATGCATATGGGAAGCCATGGACACAGAGGGTAAGGGTGTTCGGCAGATTGAAGAATGTGGTGGCTCGGGCAGGGGGGATGGGCCAAGTTGAGGAAGATCAATTCTTGTAACAGGTCTGAGAATCGCCAAGGGCAAATCCAACGAGTTTTGGTTGTGGGCTGGGGCGTTGATAGGTAGAAAGGAGAAGCTATCGGCATGGGTGCTGTTGAAGGAAAAGGAGGCCGTCTGCATCCTGTGACAGCGATGAGTGCATGAAACGGCATTAGGAGGAGCTGAAAACATACCTGAGGCAAGCCCTAGATTAGAGCTTGAACTTGAGATCTTGAGAGTTGGGTCCGAGAAGACAGAGGTCGCCTCATCCAGCCTATACTGCCATTGTGATACAATAATGACCTGTAATCATACACGAAGTGAGGTGCAATAATGACTGTAACGAGATCATGGCCCAATGCCATAATGCTACTAATAATGCAATATTTTTCTTGCTCCGGAGGCAGTGTGATGCAATACTTACCCCATCAGTCTATTACTGATGCGCCTGATGCACCTACAACCCTCCCGCCACCCGCTACTCCATCTACCCAATTACCCGATTTTCTTGGGAGCTTCCCTGTGCTTTGATGCTGGTTCAACACACAGGCCGTTCCACTGGTTGCCTATTGAGCTAAACAGCTTTGTTGAACTGTATGGTTCCTTCGCCTGCACTTCTTGTTCATAGATGATTGCTGCTGTCTGTAACAATGACAGTGCATATGTAGTACTAAATGCCACATATCTTGGTACCTCTGTACTTTACTTGTCTCAAATTTCAAGTGGAAAGAGGACTGCCACCCTAGCTATTTCAAGACATGTGCAAAACTTGCAGTCAAATACCGAGTGCTTTGGTGCACCTCAGTTTCAAGCGACAAAACATAATTTACCTTGCCCAGCATGATAAAGAATGATAATAAACATACAGTGGGTTTATAATTAATTATTAGTGATACTTCGACTGAGCTTCAACGCGTTTTTGGGTAACAATGAGGAAGACATAAGATGATGACCGACTCGACGTCCAGGCAACCTGCACTGTTTGTTAGCTGAGGCCGATGGTCCACCTCACTCGAGCCAAGAAAAAATTACTAGCGGTCAAATATTTCAAAACTTCTGTCAGTTATTAGAGGGTAGGTATCTCAGCGTGTCTGCAGAGTTTCAGAGGACAGAATTCGAAATCGAGTACACAATTCAAGAATCCAAGATGTTAGAAACATTTTTAAGCGTCATTTATATTCTCAATCTGATTGGCCAGTCTACATCGTTTGAGCATGTAATGGACTGTAAGACTTTTTCAAGAAGGGGAGATCTACAGGGTTAGTTTAGAATCTCCATTGGGACTATAGGCCCTTATCTACTAGAGCTATGTATGTTGTGAGTACACGAAATTCGGTTTTCAGTAGGATTCAGCACGGCAGAAACAAGCTCAGCGCGCTGTTTCTCGCCGAATGCGTCCGTAGCAAGTATAGAACAACTCCTCCAACAGGTACTACTCACAACCCCTCAACGTCAAAACCTCAGTCATGGTATATTGCTCGCACTGGGACTACTGCATATGTTTACCTTTCGGAGGGTTTCCAGATGAGGGAAGAGAAAATTAATGCATCAATATGTACTCCGGAACAGCGCTGGTTCAGAAAGGGCGCATCAACGAGCATATGGGATGCCCAACAACATTGCATCATAAATTTACAGTGATACATTAAATTTCTACCAGGATGGATGTGGCGGCAACGGCTGGTTGTAATGCATAAGATTGGGCCACATACGATATTTCGAGTGCGTCTACAGTTACAGTGATTCTTGCATTAGGCTTCGTGTACAGTGGTAGATAATATTGTATTACTGGGGTCAATTCAGGTGCCTCATCCTGATATCGCGACTGGAGGGGGCGTGGATGTGACGCGTGATGGGGTATCCGGACACCCTCTTGATACCACTTCTACGGAGGTGGGGCATGCACGTAAAGCCATGAGAGGCCTTGTTGAACCTTGGACTCGACGCGTCAGCGGACCAGACCCAGGTCCCAAGGCTATAGCTCTCTGTCATATACCCAAGGTGTGGCGAGTTATAGAGAGACCGTCTTGATCCACGTCCACAAGAAGCTTTGGTGACCGCGATTTAGCAAAAGTCGTCCGTCGAGGCGACATTGACGATGTGGTTGGATTATGCGAGAAATTGTACCTTCCAGATTCGGCGGGATTGCCAGTGGGTCCGAGCGTGCGGAATGGCCAATAAGATAAGATTTCACCCCGCTTAGATACAGCATTTTGATCGCAGGCAGGACTGGTTCGAGCGTTCCGAACGCCAATAAGATTAGATTCTCTCTGGCTCTCGAGCTCGGTATTAATGCGAGCGCTTTATACATACTACCTCGTTTGTAATTCATCAAAGATTATCCGTGAATTTTTGACTGCTAAATGTGGCATTTTATACTTAACTTTTCGAAATTGACTTTGTTGTTAGCTAGTGATCCAGCTGACTTCACGACTGAGATGATTAAAAAGTGACACGTATAATTGTTTAATATGGTTTGTATAACTAGTGGGACAAGACTAATGAACTTAAGGCTCATCGATGATTATATAACACTCAACAATTGATAAGAACGAATTCACGTTCCAGTGCGCAGATAACCCACAATACAGATTCGTGGTGACGCCAATGTACTCGTCACTGTCAAAAAAAGCTGACTCGGATGAAGCTGAGCCTTGTGTTACGGTGTTGGGAGGAGGAGGAGGGTAGCAATATAACTAATCAGCATATCGACATCGTTCTGACTCAAACAGGTGTTGGGATTGAATTGAATGGTGAACGTCGAGGTAGTAGCAGAATTATCATGGCAACCAAACGAGAAATGTATTTCTGAGAATCTGGAACACGACTCGGAGTAGGCGGGAAAGACATCCCTGGACCTGTCCCCGCAAAAATGGACGCGTCACCTGAAACCCCGGCACCCGACACCCATAAGCCAAGCTTATACCCCACACAGCTCACTGCTAGATCTGGACTCGGAGTGATAGTGAACTACCAGGAACTTTGTGTCCAAGTTGTAAGCGTCTTGAGATATGAGGATTTGCTTCACGCGCCTAACGTGAACACGTCGTCTGGATTTTGAGGCTATATCCATGGAGTCCGGCCCGTAGTAAGGTGATATGGCGGGAAAGGCGGTATTGGCCCATGGCTAGTGTACGTCCGCGTCCACGAGATGCTTGGGCCTTGGTAGTCGAACATTGAGGTTTGAGGTGTAGACTGGTCGTTCGGCTAGACCACGATGAAAACAATGAAATTGTTGGCAGGTGCGTTGTCCAGGCTGCAAAGGTAGGTATCTTGCACATAGTCATGGTGGATTGTCCAGAGACTTTGTCCTTGGGGTGCAGACTTGTACGAAAGTTGAATGGCGGACTCGGCGCGTTCAGCCTGGACCTGAGCACATGTTGTGAGATTTGCTCAACATTGATATCGACACCAGCAGTCGTGTAGAAACCGAAACCGAAACATCCAACGTTCAACACCCCAATATGCCGATGCCGACTCGTTGAGCAATATATCTTGAACTCGATAGAAGAACATCATACTCGAGTGGTCGCGTTCGACAGTCGCAATCCATTTGACTTCATGACGTTGAAGGGGGCAGGGACGTAGCATGGATCGAATTGAGGTAAGAGAAGGAGTAGGAAGGCGAGGGGGCACATCGTTTAACGGCGATGATTTGGGCAATGCAACGGAAGAGGTGGTGCCAGGCGAGACGAGGCATATATGGGTCATTGCTTGCATCGGGTAAGGGCATTCTATTTCTTGAAGGGTGCAAGAATGGGGTATGGTGGTTCGGAGGAGAAAATGCTGCGAGAGCGGATGGGAATGGGACAGTGTGCATGAGGCATTGAAGGCCTTGAAGGCGCTGATTGCATGGACTGGCGATTGCGGCTAAGGGACCTGAGATCTGAGAGCTTGCGGCGGCGAAAAGGATCTGCCATGACATGCTGCAAGCTCAGAGACAGTCGTTGCAGATCAGCCAAAGCCGCAACATCAAATGAACGGTGGGCTGGGTAAACACCAAGGAGGGGCCGCCGGAGTGGGTGCTTGAAAAGAAAAGGAGGCCATCCACGTCATTCTGCAAGAGCGGATGAGTAGATGAATAGATAGTACGAGGAACTGACGACATACCAGGGCTGTTCTCACAAGTTAGATCCGTTACAGAGTCCCCAAACCAAGTATCCAGTTCTTAGACTCGGCCATGCCGGCATACGTGTCTTGAGAGTCGGGCTGGGGCTCGCGTTGACGGGTCTGAGAAGGCAGACGCGCCTCATCCCGATTTCGCAGCTGAAAAGACGTTTGCTGAGGTGAGTTGTCTGGACATTCTCACGGTCCCAGCTCTGTAGAGGTGGACAAGTGCGGGTCCCATTGACAATACGTGATACATCCCAGGTGTGGTAAGACTGTCATGATTCACGTCCGCGAGAGGCTTGATGAGCGCGATTCAACAGAGTCGTTCCTTGACATTGGTGATGTGGTTCGGGGTTGGGAATATGTGTGGTTGGTTGAGATTCTGCAGGCCCGAGCGTGCCGGACGGTGTTAAACGCCGATAAGATAAGAGATAACAACTAGCATTCATATTGGTGCTTACACCAACTCACCCACCACAACGAAGGCATGTCTCAGACGCAAGAAAGACCAGAGGCAGGCGAATCAGCACCACACCCAGCCGAGCATGACAAGGAGGTATGTTTCACATTGACACTTCAAGCACTATAGCGCTATGAAGTACAGCTATACTGACTAATGAATCTAGTCTGAGCCGACAAAAATGGGCAACCCTCCTAAGCATCCACTCCCCAAAATTGACGGGAATCCTTTCACCCTGCTGTTGGAACCGCGGATAGAGAAGGAGAAAGTGAGATGTGAGGCATGGAAGGACGAGGTTCAAAACCTGCTGATCTTCGTGAGTCTGGCCTCCGCAACAAGTCCCAAAGCTGACACCATGTTTGTTTGAAGGCTGGTCTCTTCTCGGCTGTCGTTACAGCGTTCATTATCGAATCATACAAGGCTCTGAAGCAGGATCCATCGGAGGTACTCTTATCGCGCATCCTCGCCCAACTCGAAGGCCGCGTAAATGGAACGGACATCCTCACCACCCCCACGTTTACTC